>Ga0065709_1029911_pt1 | contig 10969 bp, 5 predicted proteins | sample Hoacrofraction14_2_FD_59096 | JGI IMG/M metagenome (GOLD analysis project Ga0065709, IMG submission 59096) | Hoatzin crop microbial communities from Cojedes, Venezuela, sample from fiber fraction 14 v1 | ecosystem: Host-associated > Birds > Digestive system > Esophagus > Crop | place: Venezuela... | reverse complement strand
TGCAAGTCATTGTGGCTTAAGAAGGGGTATGACTTTGTTGTAGAAGGAAAAGATTTTAATAAGCCCGAAGTATGGGACATGGATATTAGAAAAGAGCGACAGTATTAGACTATTGCAGTTTTTCGTTTGATTGAGAATTATGTATAAGATAGAATGGGATAAGACTACAGGAGGCGTTATACTTAATACAAAGGTTACAGACAAGACTTTGGGAGTAGCGCCACGTCCTGTATTTTATGAAGAACTTGATTTGCTCGGATTGAATAAGCTTGGGTGGGAATATCCTCATTCCGAGGCGCCGTTAATGTGGGCTATCAATAAACAATACTATTACCAAGGTACTAGGATTTTTGACGCAAAGGGCGCAAATATATATCAGAAGCCAACACTTGAATTTCAGCCAGATGTTAGCCTGACGAAGCTTAAGCCTGTTGATATGAAATCTATGCTGAAGAAAACATCAGACCTGATGTTCGTACTAGAAAATGAGGCAATAGAGTTTATACGTGATATCTTCACAGCATACACTAAAGTTAATAAAACTTACGATAAGGCTGATTCGAACAAACTTGACTTTGAGACTTTGGTTAAGAAGGTTGAAAAGAAGAATCGTCAAAAAATGGCTGTGGTTAGACAGGATTGTGACAGCTTTGATATTGTGCCTTTGGAGGCAGCCTTAGATGAAGGGAAACGGGTTCTGCTAACTACAAAGATCGATAGGTTTATAGCATCTTTTTCCGGCGGTAAAGATTCTCAGGTCGTACTAGATCTGTGTACCCGAGCCATTCCACCAACGGACTTTGAGGTTATCTATAGTGACACGGGTTATGAACTTCCTTCATCTTTGACATTGTATGAGAACGTTCAAAGGTATTACAGGAGGAAATTTCCCGCTTTGAAATTCCATATTTCGAAGAACCATGAATCAGTTCTCGATTACTGGGATAGAATAGGAACACCAAGCGATACCCATCGCTGGTGCTGCTCTATTATGAAAACAGCTCCTTTGTACAAAATCCTTAAGGTGGATGGGAATAAGCAGGCGCATGTCCTTGCTTTTGATGGAGTTCGAGCCGAAGAATCTCAAAGACGGGAAAATTATCAGAGAATGGGTAAGGGAAAACATACTTTTGTGTATAATGCTCATCCCATTCTAAAATGGAATGCTATAGAGATTTTCCTATACCTTTTTAAACATAATCTAGAGATTAATTCTGCTTATAGGATTGGCAAAGCCAGAGTCGGATGCTTGATATGTCCATTTTCCACAGCGTGGGATGACATGATTACCAACAATGTGTACAAAAATGAATTGGCTCCTTTCTTGGATAGAATTAATAATTATGCAGAACAAGTCAATATTTCCAATATCGATAATTATGTCAGTGAAAGACGTTGGAAACTTAAGCCATTAGGTGACAGAACTATGTTATTGCCCGAGATAAAGTTTAAGGGTGATAACAATTCGTTAAACTTTGAAGCTGAAATAAAAAATTCCAGACAACCAATACAAACATGGTTGACCGCCCTTTGTCCATTTACAATGATGGAAACAAATGGAGGACTATCTGGTGAGTTGTTATTTAGTAAGGAAGTGTATCCCTATGAGATAAAAAAAAATGGGGACACGACTACGTTAAAAGTTATTGGGAAGATTAATAATGACTTATTGTATTTGCTCAGAAGGTTGATATACAAATCTGCATACTGTATAAATTGTGAAGTATGTGAAGTTGATTGCCCGACAGGAGCATTAACAATAAGTCCCAATGTAAAAATAAATAAGAGCAAATGTATTCATTGTCATAAATGTTATAATACTCATGACAGAGGATGTATTGCTGCAGATTGTACACGTATGATAAACGATTCAGAAAGAAAATTAACGGCAAAAGTCCAAGGTTATAAAACCTTTGGCCTTCGTGATGAATGGATTGAAGAATATTTCCTCAATCCAGAGGAATTTTGGTCTGACAATTCACTTGGTACCGCACAAGTGGATTCGATAAAAGCTTGGTTACGCGATGCGGAAATAACAGATTCGAAAAATATAATTACCGAATTAGGCACAATCCTCCAGGATATTTATAAAGATAATCCAATCTTATTTTGGGAAATCGCATATATTAACCTCTCATACAATTCTTTTATAGTAAAATGGGTTTGTAACAATATAAGCACGGGTCAGGTGTATAATAAAAAGACCATTCGGGAAGAAATCGGCAATCAGGGATTTACTAGCTCTTTATCAACTGTTGAAAATGCAGCTTCTGCTTTTATTGACATGATGAAGAAAAGTCCTGTAGGTGAAGATTTGATGCAAGGAGTGGTTCAAGGTAAAGAAGGCTTAGTTAAGCAATCATACAACGACTTAAGTATTGAAGCTACAGCATATTCAATATATAAGTTTGCTAACTTCCATGAAGTGAATATGCTACGTGTTACTGATTTGTATCGTCCAGAGGAAGATCATGGCGTTTATAAGGAATTTCGTATAACAAAGGACGCTCTCTTTAAAAAATTAAGAACCTTGAGTTCTGGAAACGATAGAGTACTTTTGGCCGAACTTAATATGGGGCTTGACCACATAACTCTTCGTGATGATATTACATATTTCGAAGTGTTGAAGAAACTTGCTTTATAAAATGAATTTGCTATTGTCAACATACAATGAAATGATTATGTCTCTTCATTTGGGATTGAAAAATGGATCTACGTCCGTTTCAAAGCCCATATATTTGTTGGCGATTTTAGCTGCGATAGATGAGAATGAACTTAATTGTAATCAGATTGAATTTGAAAATACTTATATACGAAGATATTTTGGTTCTAAATATGAGGAAATCAATGGTAATAAGAAAGGATTTGGTTCATCTTTCTTTATTCGCCCATATTTTCATTTGGGATCATCCGATTTTTACCATTTGATATGGAAAAGCAAATCAATTCCCGCACTAAGTAGCAATACTCCTTCTACCAAATACTTAAGGGAAAATCTTCTCTATGCAAAGTTGGACGATGAGTTGTGGAATTTGTTGCAGGTTTCGGAGAATAGAGAAATAATAAGAAAAAATATTATTAACAGATATTTCAGTCTATAAAATTATATCTATGGCTACAAAATACGATGAAATAGTAAAGTTACGTGGTGGAAAAGCTGCCTACAATATTACTAACGAAAAAGAAGGGGAATGGACTTCATTTATTCCAAACACACAATTTAACAACGTGTTGCGTATTGTTATCAAATCGGTACGAGGTAACGATATTGACAATCATAAGTCTTTTTGGCTAAACGGAACATACGGAACAGGAAAAAGTCATGCTGTGTCTGTTATCAGCCATCTGTTAGGAGATGATGTAAACAACCTTCGTGAATGGGTAAACTATGAATATGGGGCTGCTCAGTTTGAGCAGATTCGTACAGCAATCTATTCCTTGCGAGAGCATTTGAGATTGCTGACAGTCAAAGTTTATGGTCTTAGTGCGATGTCACATCCAACAGATCTTGCCCCCGTGTTACAGAAAGCAGTGATAAACACCCTTGAGGCAAAAGGTATAGACATTTGTGTGGCTACAGACTTTGACACTTATATCGAACATATAATGAAGAATCCAAAGATATGGGATCACTTTATTGAATCGAATGCGGATCTTTCAGGAATTGTTTCTAATCGAGACCAACTTATCAGTAACCTTAAGGATAGTGATCTTGGAACACTACATAAGGTAAGGGACACTCTTAGAAAGGTAGGCATAGATGTTCGCATGAATAACAATAGCACGAAACATTGGCTGATCGAAGTACAAGAAAAGTTGCGAGAACTCAAGATCTATAATGGATTGCTTATTGTATGGGATGAGTTTACTGATGTGATGAACGATGCTATAGGACTTCCTGTACTTAAGGAATTACAGGAAATTACCGAATGCTTCACGAACGAGGAAAACAGTTCTTATTTTTTCTTGATTTCTCATCCTTCTGCTTTTGACAAACTTGGCTCAGAACAGCTTAAACAGACTGATGGTCGTTATCATAGGATGAAATATAATATGGAGTCGGTGTCTGCATTCAAAATTATGTCACGTAAGTTTGAGGTAATTGATGAAGAACGCCATCATCAAATGTGTCAACAGTTTTATGAACTCAATCCTGAACTCCTTGAAGTGCTAACTCAGTCAAGTAATGATCCTCAGTCAACTCGTGAAGATTTATTTAATTTGTTTCCTCTGCATCCAGGAACGGCAAATCTTGCCACACATTATGCAACAGTCATAGGATCTTCAAGTCGAAGCGTTTTTGAATTTCTTGGTCAGAACGATGCTATCCGTTATTTCTTGGATGATGAAGAAACATATTTAAACGGAGATACAATTACCGCCGACTATCTTTGGGATTACGTACTAAAGGTATTTCAAGACGATGTTGCCAACTATGGTGCTGTTACTGAACGATTTAATTCTTATATGAATCAGGTGGCAGGCATGGGAAATGCATATTTCGCCGTGTTTAAGGGACTTCTGCTGCTTAATGCATTCAATAATGTTTCTGGCGAGAACAATAATGGACTTATAACACCTTCAGAGGATAATATCCATTTCTTATTCTCAGGAACTCGTTATGCAGACCAGGTGGATGAAGTGTTGAGATGGTTCAATGAGGAAGGTATTATCCAGCGTGCCCCCGGAGGCATGTATTCTGTGCAATTCTCCGCTTTGCCTTCAGGCGAGATAGAAGAAAAGAAAAATGAGATGCGCAATGTACAGTATAAGTACACATACCAGATACTTAACTTCTCAGATGCTGCCAATACCGTATTTGAGAAGAAATTCATGCAGAAGGTGATACGGCCCTACAGATATAAATTTTACTCGGACATAGAGAACGAATCATCTTTGAGAAGCCAAATCAAGAATGGAAGAAAAGAAACCAAGGATAGTTTTTTCTTTTTCGCATTATTGATGGCTCGCAACAATACCGAATTAGCTGCATTACGCACTTTTGCAGAGAATTGTGCAGCTGATGAAGACGATAAGGACTTGAAGAATATTGTATATATGGTATTTGACGAAGTTCTTGGTGATGTAAAGTATGAACAATTCATAGAATACCAGGCCAACTATGCTTGCGCTAGTAGCCACGGCTTCCTTGATCAGCAAAAGGTCCATCGCGACCATGCCGTTTCAATGGTGAAAGAATGGATGGAGTCAGCACAGAGAAATAATGCAATTGTCTATATAAATGGTGTTGAGAGTCAACCTATCTCTGTGAAACACCTTTCAAGCATCGTCAACTCGTCCATCTCTCCGATTATGTATCCATATTCACCTGATGCACATGAAGTGCTACGGCAGAGAGCATCAAGCACATTTTGGAAACCTCAAAACTCAAAAGAGATAGTGAGAACATTCCTATTTGCTACAAGCAAAGATGTGTTTTCGACCATCAATAGCCAGATGCGGCCTATCTTGTATCTGATTCAGGATTGCTTGGACGATAATATGAATTGGAAACCCGATGTGCCAGAGAATCATCCGTTCAAAGTGGTTTTCGACAAGGTGAACAGCATCATCAAGCATGCAGATAAGAGTCTGCCATTCAATTTTGACGAAAAATTTTCTGTCTTGACAAAACCCCCATATGGTTTTTACGGCAATTATGCTACCATGGGAGTTATGGCCTTTGCTTTGAAGCCATGGGTGAACAAAATATTTGATCCACAGGGAAAGTCGCGTGATGCTAATGCACTGATTGATGATATTGTTTTACTATTTAAAGTCTGGGATGACAATAAATCGAACAGTAAACTTAATTTCAAGTTTCAGACGCCAGAAGAAGGTAAATTATGTAAGGAGTTCACCTCTTTGTTTAGCCTTAACGATCATGGTAACAGCTATTCAGATATCTCAAGTCTCAAAGATGCGCGTTATGCTATAACTGCCGAGTTCTTATCCAAGAAAAATGCTCCGTTGTGGGCTATAAAATACGCGCCAGATTCAGCCTTTGCGGGTTTACCAGTTATCATCAATATTACAGAAGATATTAGAACACTGACAGATGATATCGTAAAGATATGTGCAGAGAGAGAATTGCGAAACCCTGCACTGATAAATGAAACCTTGGCGTTGATAGGTCAACTCCGCATTGACATGAAGAATGTGCTGAATGTTGACGATGCCTTCACTGAAGGATTTAAATCCTATTTGATGCAACTACCTGATGTAAACGTTAGGGAGGACGAAGTGGATGAGCTGCACGGATTCATAGAACAACATTTGGAGTCAACTGTGGGATATTGGACAGAGAAGGAAGTAGAGACATGTGCCCTGCGTTGGAGAGCATCAAAGGTGACACAGGTATCATCTGATACCAGTGAAAAACAATGGCAAGGAGTCTCGGATCAAGTTCTTTCGCAGACTAATTCAGCGGTATTGATTAATAAACGGGATAAAGCCTATCATAGAATAGCCGAACTAGACAACATCGATGAAGCAAAACGAATTTTAGCAAAAATATGCGAAAAAGGCAATGAATGGGTATTAGATCTGATAAATGAAATGTAGCCTATGTATAAAATATTCAATACAATAGATGAACTCTATGAAGAAATAAAAAAAGATAAGAATTGGACAGGAGTAGAAAGTTCAATTCGAAATCGCTATCCTTTACGTTTTGTACTCTTTGACAATTTTAGAGACTTCAATGACTTTGTTCAAGAGTGCAGTGACCATCATGTCTTTGTACAAAGCATGGAAAAATGGATGGTTGAAGGCTGCGATGACCAAATGATCACTCATTCGCAACTTGCACAACGTTTTGAGGAGTACATAAAGAGCATTCCAGCCAATGATTTTGTGATAGCACCATTCTCTGAAATAACTCGTTTCTATGACAACGAAAAATACACCGAATTTGATTCTCTGATAAAGACTATCCGTTTGATACAATCCCCCGAAGATGCTCAGAAAACACATCAACGTATATATGTACCTATAATTGGTATGCAGCATAAAATAAGCCGTTTCAAGGATGATCCAAACATCCATATTTGGGAATATCATTCAGGTGTTGAAGAGGAAAACTATCAGCTGATACTCACTAGAGACACGTTATATGGAGTCAAAGGACTTGAAGAAGACTTTACCCTCTGTCATAGCTTTAAGGAATGGATTGAGTTGTGGAAAGTTGGTGTCAATATCAAGAAAAACATCATCTGTTCCTCAAAGGCAATATACGATAATGCCAACAATACTCAACCCGACAATGCTTTTGACTATATCGTATGCCGCAACGCTTATGAGTTTCTGAAGAATGGCTTGCATCTAAATATAGGAAAATTGATTTATAGTGAAGAAGATGCAGACCAATGGAATAAGCTTGCATCTCATGTTGTTTACAAACATTTCAATTTTGATAAAAATGTACGTGAACATTTCAATACGTTGGAACTCAATACTGGTGAGGATTTTGTTAATGCATGGCTCGATGAGAAGGATGAATTCTCACGTTGGCTATTGAAAATGTATTCTTTAAAGAAATATAACGAAAGCACTTATCTCAACCAGGTGTTATTGAAATGCACTTTCTATAGCACTTCTGAATTGTTCTCAGAATTGGCCACACACATATTTGATGAATTATGTGACGAAAAAATGATTTCTCAACGTCGAAGTATTTTATGTGAGGCAGCCAAGAGGAATGTTAAAATTACGGAATTGGCAGAGAAAAAGGTTAAGGCAAAATTGGAAGCAATTGCTTCTGATCCTGCGCGCGGTTACTACTATGCCTTAAGATATCTGACGTCGTTGACAATGTCTGAAAAACTATTAATGGTAAAATGGATAGGTTCCAATAAAATCACACGTGAAGATATTAAGGATTTGTTTCCTGAACTATATTACTACCTTATGCCTTATTCTCTACAGATTGAAGATGATAAACAATGGATTAACAAATACTTCAACGAATACAGAAAATCGAAGATTGGTAATTATCCGAGCGATGAACTACTGTCAGTAATAAGGACTATGAATATTTCACCTTCATCATTTGAATCTTGGCGGAACAAGTTTAAGACGGTAAAGACCTTACTTACTAAAAGAAGCGATATAGAAGTCTTTTATTGGATTGACGGATTAGGTGTGGATTGGCTACCCTTTATAACTAATATTATAGAGCAACATAAAGTGGATGGAGTTTATCTCAACGAAATTTACATTGCAACGGCTGAACTTCCTACATGTACAGCTAACAACAAAATCAAACTCGAGGAATTGTCGCCAGTTGCCTTGGAGAAAATAGGTGACATAGATTTCTATGCGCATAGTCAAAAAAAATATCCATATTATATTATCGAAGAGTTTCATATTGTGGAGCAATCTATATCCAAGGTTTTGTCACAATATAATGGCAAAAAACTGGCTTTTATTTCAGACCATGGAATAAGCTATATGGCAAGCCATGCATCTGGACTTAGTTTGGGCGGCATCCATGCTAATCACGAAGGAAGATGTGGAACCTGGACAGACGGAGTCCCTGTGTCAGACAATAAGTATTTGATTCTAGACGATAATAAAACAATATGCTCATTGACTCATAGTTCGCTTACTTCAAAAACGCCTGAGGGACATGGAGCTCATGGTGGTGTAACCCCAGAAGAGGTGTTGGTTCCTATAATCATTGTGTCTGGACATGAGAATGCTGCAACGTATTCAGCAGAGTTGGTAGAAAATGAGATATCTGCGAACAATCCTGTGGTTAGTTATATAATTAAGGGATTGAGTACTATAGACGTTCCTTATATTTTATATAATGGTGTAAACTATGGTCTTGTTCGCAAGGATGGTAATATATATGAAAGTGAACATCTAAACTTGGAAGAAACTTCCAGAACCGTTACGTTGGTTATTGGTGATTTTAGGAAAAATGACACCATTGTCATTAAAACAGGTGTAGAGGAAGATGATTTATTCGGAGGATTATAAAATATGAAAGAAGAAATTTCCAACAAAATTTGTGAGCAATTTGCTCAAATGTCGATTTATAAAGATCCTGCTTCAACTAATAGCTTGTTTGTCGGACGCAACCTACCTTCCTTCGTGAAGGATTTTTTACTGAAACGTTTTATCAACAAAGATGGTTCTGTTGACAAAACTAGCCTAACAGTATTCCTTGACAAGGTGATTCCCAAGACGAGTGTTAAGGATCGCTTGGGCGAAGGAGAGGAATTGACGTTGCTGACTCGTTTCATCGTATACATAGACTTGGTGAAAGGAATCCGACGCTTTGGCATACCTGACCTTGGCATAAAAGTGAATGAAGGCCAAATACCAGAGTATGTTTATAAAAACCATCATGGGGAGCTGGTCGATGGAGAAAAATGGGGCATAATCAAGTTATCTGTCCTTCCAGATGTTGAGGGTAAGAAAAATCATGTAGAAATGGTGGATTACAAACCATTCAAACCATATCGTTCGGTAGATGTTGAATACTTACGGAATGCTCGAAATGCATTTACGACGCAGGAGTGGATAGATGTTTTGTTGTCAGCCATGGAATATGATGCCGATGGTTTTGAAACCATGACCATGAAGATGGAGTTTCTCACACGTTTGCTTATATTCGTTGAACCGAGACTTAATGTTATAGAACTGGCCCCCAAGGGAACAGGGAAATCTTTCGTCTTTGGTAATCTCTCTAAATATGGTTGGTTGGTAAGCGGCGGAAAAGTGACACGTGCAAAATTATTCTATGATAAAACCAAGCAGCAAAACGGAATCATTAAGAACCATGACTTTACAGCTTTCGATGAGATACAGACTATCATCTTTCAAGAACCAGCCGAAATTCAAGCTGCGTTAAAGTCTTACTTGGAATCAGGAAGGACTACTATTGACAATAATGAATTTACATCGGAATGTGGTCTGATGCTGATGGGTAATATACCTCTCAATGCAGAACGACGTCCAGTGAATTATAGGTACTTTGATTCTTTACCCCAGTCTTTCCGTGAGTCAGCTCTGCTTGATCGTTTCCATTGTTTCATCGAAGGGTGGTACTTGCCTCGCATAAACAAGGGTATCATCTATAAGGGATGGACGCTAAATGTAGAATATTTCTCAGAGATACTGCACGCATTGAGGACTCAGAACGTTTACAGTCTGTTATTCGATGAATTGGTCGGTTTCGATAGAAGTGCTGACATGCGAGACTTCAATGCTGTAAAACGCATAGCTGTCGGCTATATGAAGCTTTTGTTTCCACATTGGACAGACGTTTCTAAAGTGAACATTGATGAATTTGACACTTACTGTCTTAGACCCGCAATTAGACGCAGAGGCATCATTAAAGAACAATGTCATTACATAGACCCAGAGTTTAAAACTGCAATGCCAAATTTTTGGATAAAGTATAACTCATAAAAGTAGTCATTGGACCGTTTCTTCCCGAATGTCAGGAGCAAACAAAAACATCTTATACTTATACCATGCATGTAGTGGAAAGACTTTACCTGTCTGAGGGCAGGGATGAATAAACAAACGAAATCACAGATGAGATTTGAGAGATTTTAGAACCATATATGTTGGTAAACACAATCTTTACGAAAAAGTGAGCAGGGTGTTGACAGGGAACAAAATTAGGCATTTCGGAGCATAATACTCCAGTTAAGACGACTGAAATACCCATATCAGAAGTATGTTAATAGCATGATTGATACCGATAAGAGTGGAATGTTTAGATTGAAATGCGAAGTAAGTTTAATAAAAAATAAAATATGAAATATGAACATCTACCACATATAGATAAGGAACTGATAAGAATGAAGCTCGTCGTTCTTTCAGGGGCGGGCATAAGCAAGGAAAGCGGTATCGACACATTTCGTGATGAAGACGGAATATGGAGAAAATATGATTACGCACAGATTGCTACTCCAGAAGGATTTGAAGCTAATCCACAACTTGTCCTAGA
>Ga0065709_1006256_pt1 | contig 10971 bp, 11 predicted proteins | sample Hoacrofraction14_2_FD_59096 | JGI IMG/M metagenome (GOLD analysis project Ga0065709, IMG submission 59096) | Hoatzin crop microbial communities from Cojedes, Venezuela, sample from fiber fraction 14 v1 | ecosystem: Host-associated > Birds > Digestive system > Esophagus > Crop | place: Venezuela... | reverse complement strand
AGCATCTCATTTAAAGCAAATTGTCACCGCAAAAAAGTCAAAAATTCTCATCACTGAATATTCGCGATTTCATATCTGAATTCTACATCTTTTTTGACATAAAAAGTGCCGGACAGGTGGTCTGCCCGGTACCATTTGTATATTACTTTATTCCTTATTTTCCTTCTTAGAATCGATGATGTCGTAATATTCTTTGGCATCCACATCGATGGTATACTTCGATGAATTTTGTTTGCTCAAGAGAACAACAGTCTCGACGTGGAGCATGGCCGGAAACTGGGCATACAACGCCGCTAATGACGGCTGGTATGTCTCTGATGTGCCCGTGAAAGATAGTATTGTCGTCTGGCAGGGACATGTAGGTTATGTTTATGACATCAATGAAGACGGCACTTGGATGAGAGTTATTGAAGGAGGCTGGGCGGCGGCTATATGGACGCCTGGTATGAGGTATCTCCATATCGCGGCTGGCGCAAAGTCTTAGGTTATATTTATCTTTATCCCCAACAGTAATTGTTTCGGATATGATTCATCAGCTTTTCCCCGTACATAGCACGGGGATTTTTATTTAAATAGTTGGTTATAACGAAACGGTTTAAAAAACCGGATTGTCTCCGGTCTCAATCATTGTTCATGGTTTCCAGCCGCTTGACCGCTTCCCTGATCATTTCGCGGCTTACGTGATACGGGATGTGTTCCATACCTTTGTTATTTACCGCTATCTCCAGCACGTCATCGAGCGGATCATCGTTATTGAGTCCCAGGTCCGACAGCTTAGTCGGAAGTCCTGCTTTCTTATGAAACTCAAATTCTCTGCGAAACAGTTCGTCTTGATGATCTACCAGTTCCTGAATCAGCACCCCGTAAGCCACAATGTCGCCATGGAGATGATGATCCTGAACATCGCTGCGGCAGGAAAATCCGTAAGCCATGGCATGGGCCAGCGCGGTGTTGTATTTCTGACCGACGCAGATGGAAACAACACCGGTTGAAACGATAATACGCAGCGCGGTCTTTGTCAGTTCCTCGCAGGGCTTGTGAAGCTTCTTCGCTTCGATCGCGATTAATCCGTTTTCAATAACGGGATAGAAGCAGAGCTCCGCGGTTTTCAGACCAAGCTCATCCTCATAAGAAAGCGTGTCGCCTCTTGCGCTGAAGGAAGCCTCGACATACTTGGCAAGCGTATCGCCGATGCCGGCCCGGAAGTACTGATCCGGTGAATCCGCGATGATCTCTGTATCAATGAAGGTATGCAGGACACCGTTCGATATCGTGACCGTATCCTGATATACCCCTTGCCCGTCATACATGATGGCGATTTCCGTGACCGGAGCGCAATTGGACGCAATCGTCGGAATGGAGATGATCGGCTTGTTCAGCCGCGCGGATACGCATTTGCAGGTATCGATGCATTTTCCCCCGCCAACCGCAAGAATCACATTTGCTTCCTTCACTGCTTCGTTTTCCACAATGAGATCAACGTTCGCAAAAGTTGCCTCATGGCCGTAAAGCACCGTTCCGGTGACTTCGACACCGTCTTTTTCCAGCGCCGAAAGAAGCTTGTCCTTTGCGGCAAGGTATGCCTTTTTGCCATGAACAATCACCGCTTTATTTCCATAGGGCTTCATTATCTCCGCAATGCCTTCATAGGCGTCGGTTCCGTAAGTGAATTGCGGGAATAAGGTTTTCTGTTTCATTGTGATTCCTCCATTCAGACGATCGGAGGGCTTTCGCCCTCCTTCATTCGTTTTTGAATTATTCCGGACCTTCTTCGTAAAGGAAGTCGGGAGCGCAGTACATAATCTGTCCGCCTTTGATGGTCATCATCGGCTTCAGAAGTTTGTTTGCTTTGAATACGGATTTCTTCCAGTCCCAGTAGGTCTGTTCGAAGTCAATCCAGTCGAAGATTGCGATATCCGCCCAGGCGCCGGTGCTCAGGCATCCGATGGTTCCTTCCATCTTCATGAGCTTTGCGGGATTTTCCGTGGACATCTTTACCACCTGCATCATCGGGATGCCCTGGCAGATGTAGCGGGACATCAGATTCGGCAGCGAGAAGATCGGTCTGCGGTACATACTGCCGAGCACCAGATCCGTGCTGCACATATCGGCGATGAATCCCTGTTCCTTGGCTTTCATCATGACATCGAAGTCGCCATGCTTTCTGCCTTCGGCCGTATCGAAGATGATGCCGCGCTTGCGTGCTTCGGGAACGCAGTCATACAGTTTGCCGTTTTCATCGATAATCGAATTCTTCACGCCCTGATAGACATGTTCGAAGATATCGCCGGGACGAAGCGTATTGAGAATCTCTTCCGTGGAAACCGGAATGTCCGTGCAGTGCACTTCCACGGGGCAGCCGACCTGTTCGGCAATACGCACGGTTTCCTTCAGCGGTTCGATGCCTCTTCCCTCCGTAAGGAATTCGCTCTGTCTGATTTTCAGGCCGAGAATGTTATCTTCGTTTTCATGAATGATCCGGTCGATCTTCTGGGCATTGAAGCACTTCGGATCCAGGTTTTCATGATAGTCGGTAGTCGCAAGACCTGCCGAGCATACCTGCAGGAAGCTCTTGATCGTGATCTTGCTGCGGGCAATGACATGGGCCCGGAATGCGCGGTAGCTTGACACACCGCAGGTCGCATCGATTGCGGCCGTTACGCCGGTCGGCAGATAAGCTGCCTCGGCATCGATTCCGATGTCCGATCCGTCCTGATACATATGTGCATGAGAGTCGATCAGACCGGGGAATACGTATTTGCCTTTGGCATCCACCGTGTGCTTTGCAGGTTCTTCGCCGTCATACGGCACGATCTTTCCGTTGTATACCGCAACTGCTTTTACTTCATCGGTATTGTTTGCGGGGTCCATTACATGACCGTTGATAATCAGAAGGTCAAGCATAGGTTCTCACCATAATCCGATGATCTTCCAGTACGGAAGTCCGATCACCGTCAGAATGACCAGCTCCAGTACAACCATGATGGTTCCTACACGCCAGAATTCCTTCTGTGTGCAGTAGCCGGGCGCGAAAGCGATCAGACCTGCACCGTTTCCGTAATGGGTCAGGAGCGCACCGATCGGGCTCATGAATGCAAGGAAGTAGCCGATAATATACGGATTGACCGTTGTGGCTGCCGCAAGCGAGAGCAGCACCGGATAGAAAGAAGCGACGAATGCGCTGTTGGATACGAAGAAGTATCTGACTGCCAGCGATACCAGCACCAGCACCGCGACAACCACTGCCGGGTTGAGCGCACCGAGGTTCAGCTTTTCGCCGAGCAGATCCGCCAGCCAGGTATAGAAGCCTGCGGAAGAGAGCGCCGAAGCGATTCCGTAGAACGCGCCGTACCAGATGAAGATGTTCCAGGCGCCCTTGGCCTTGATTACATCTTCCCAGTCCAGAACATCGAGCAGCAGCGCCAGGGCCAGGAAGACAAATCCGACCACCTGCATGCCGAGGTTGATGAAGGTAAGCTTGGAGCCGAACATCCAGCCGAGAACCGCCAGGATGAACAGCACTGCGAGTTTCTTTTCTGCGCTTGTCACCGGGCCCAGTTCCTCCAGGCCTTTCTTCGCCATCGGCTTTACTTCGTCAAGCGACTTGAGTTCGGGCGGATAGATCTTGTAAATAACCAGCGGCGCCAGCGCCAGGAAGAGACCGATCGGAACGATGCCCGCTAAGAGCCAGCCGCCCCAGGTGATTTCAATGCCGAGCATTTCGGAAAGCAGACTCACCGTTATCGCATTGGTTGCCATGCCTGTCAGGAACAGCGCGGAGGTGCCCTGCGAGCTGACATACATCAGCGCGGAGAGATATGCTCCGAGCTTTCTCGGTTCTTTGTCCGGATAGCTGCCGGTTCCTTCAGCAATATTCTGGAAGATCGGATAGATAATCGAAGTTCTGGAAGAGTTGGATCCGGTTGCCGGGCTCAGTACGAGATCCGTCAGAACCAGAATGTAGCCAAGACCCAGGGTTGAGTTGCCTGCTTTTAACAGCAGGTTGTATGCGATGCGTCTGCCAAGACCTGTTTTCACGAAGGCCGTGCAGACAATCGTCACCACGCAGATGAACCAGGCCATGCCGGTTCCGTAGCCGGACAGCAGTGTGCTTAACGGCATGAACATCGCAGCGATGCCGACAATGATCAGCGTAATGACCGGTGACGGGAACGGGGTTGTAATCAGACCCAGCAGCATTGACAGATACAATGCGACCAGGTGCCAGGTATCGGTTTCAAGACCGGACGGTGCAGGGATATTCCAGAGCAGAATTCCCACAGCCGCAATTAAAGCGAGCTTGATCAGTTTACTTTTATTCATAAGTGATTCTCCGTATTTTCTTATTTATTGGATCTGCTGATCAGATATGCCAGCCCCATGAAGCCGAACATCATCGCAAATCCGATTCCGGCCGTCAGGGCATTGCCCTGCATCAGCCACATCGGTGTCAGTCCGACAAAGATGTCTTTCCATGACATGATGGTCGAATACACACCGTGAATATCTCCCGCATCCGACTGGGAATCCGGGTCGACCGCTCTTAGCAGCGCAAGACCGGTGGAAGTGTTGCCTGTCGCAGCGCCGAATGACATGCATGCCTTTTCAAACCATTCATCCTTAAAGGATTTCTTTGAGAGGCCGAAGATCATCGGAACCGTCAGACTGCAGATGATAACCGTGTAGATCAGTACCGGTACGATATAGGTTGATACAAACTCCAGATCCATGGTGGCAACTGCCGTAAGCACTACGATTTCCAGCAGGAGACCGCTGATCTGCTTGATTGTCTTCATATCGACAAACTTCTCTAATTTCAGTGCTTTCAGAACCGCCCATAAGAGTGCGCCGCCGAACACGCCGTAGAGAACGCCCGGCAGGCTGTCGATAATCGAGGAATACTGACCGAGCCATGTCAGGATGGACTTGCCGATGAACAGTGCCAGACCCATCCAGCCGAACTGCAGCGCCAGATGATTGATGCTGATCGCTGAAGTAACGGTTGATCCGGCTGCCTTGCGCTTGTCTTCCGGCAGCGCACCGCCGTAGAACCAGGCAGGCTGTTTGTTGACTTCTTTAACATACTTGCCCCAGCCTTTGCGCACGCCGATGTTGACAATGATCATGCCGACAACCATCGCTACGATCAGGCCTAATGTGGACAATACCATTCCGACCGTCATGTTTCCGTCGATGCCGTATTTTTCAAATGCTGCACCGGCGGCAGCGGCCGTTCCGTGACCGCCGTGGAACGAGAAGACGCCCATAACGCCCCATCCGATCGGCAGCCCCGGCCAGATTTTCTTTAACAGCGCCCCGAGCACAACGCCGACGCCCATCTGCATTCCGTAGCATGACATGGTCACGAAGGAATAGTCGAGATAGGATTTCACCTTCTCCTTCGTAAATGTGACGCCGAAGATCAAACCGACCATAACCAGATTGATCAGCACGCCCGGAATCGAAGAGAAGGAATCCGGCACTGTGACAAGGTCGAGGCCCTGCTGGCCAAGCGCCAGAAGCAGGACCCCGCCGATTAATGAAGACGGAAGAAATAGTTTCTGTATCGGTTTGCATACTTCACGAACCGCGAAGCCCGCGATCATGAATACTGACAGCAGAAGCAAATCCTGCATTAATGAACTTACCGTCATATTGTTCTCCGCGTTTCCATGGTTTTAATCAGAAGTCGAACATTCCGGCCGGTTTGGTATCCGGAACTTTGACATCGTCATAAGTCACTGCGGTTTCATAGTCGATGTCGTTGATCGGCCATGTCGGTGTCTTGCCTTCGTATACTTCGTTGACGCCCATGGCTGCGAAGTAGGAAGCTCTGTGCGCCGCTTCAACGGTGTTGCCGCCGATGTGCGGATAGATGATGACATTGTCGAGTGTCAGCAGCGGGTTGTTCGGATCAACGGGTTCCTGACGGATTGCGTCAAGTCCGGCCCCGGCGATCACGCCGTCGCGGCATGCCTCATAGAGGTCTTCTTCCACAACGATCGCGCCGCGCGCTGTATTGATGAGGAATGCCGTCGGCTTCATCATCGCCAGGCGTTCCTTGTTGACCATATTTCTGGTAACGGTGGTTGCCGGGCAGTGCAGCGATACATAATCGCATTCCTTGAAGATCCGATCCAGATCTCTGACCACTTCCACGCCTTCCGGGAAGTCTTTTGCCGGCTTGTACGGGTCATAGGCAAGCACGTTCATTTCCATGCCGAGGGCTCTCTTTGCGACGCGGCTTCCGATGTTGCCGCAGCCGATGATGCCGATGGTCTTGCCGTTGATTGTATTCTTGCGGACCTTGAGCTTTGCTTTGTAGAAATCATTCACCCATGTCTTGTGCAGAACGGTGACGTTTCTGCTGCATTCCAGAATCAGCAGCATTGCGGTTTCCGCTACGGAGGTGCTGTTTGCGACCGGCGCATACAGTGCCTGTACGTTATTATCATGACATGCTTTCACATCCAGCGCATCAAATCCTGCACCGTGACGGACGATGACTTTGAGGTTCGGATTGGATTCGATGACTTCTCTTGTGATCTTGGTGATTCTGACGATCATCGCATCCGGCTGATATTCCTTCATATCTGCCAGGACGTCTTCGGTTTCGAAACCTCTTCCCTTGATTAATGTATGACCTTCGTCAAGAAGCAGCTGTGTGCCCTCTTCCATAATTTCCTGCGGTAATAAAATCTTCCAGCCCATGTTATTTCTCCTTTTCTTTTCTCTTATGCTTTCTGTTTTATTGTTTTGAATGATTACGCATGATATACGTCGTCGATGATTTCGTATTCTTTCGCTTCCAGTGTTTTGGCAACCCATTCACGCTTTGCGGTACCGGTCTTGGAGGCGATCAGCTTCTGTTCGTCCTTTGCCTGGAATGCCTTGGCATCTTCCAGGACCTTTGCGCCGTCCTTGCGGGGGATGCAGATGACGCCGTCGGGATCCGCCAGGATGATGTCACCCGGGTTCACGCTGATGCCGCCGCAGGAGATCGGTACATTGATTTCGCCCGGTCCCTCTTTGTACGGTCCGCCCGGGGTTGTGCCGGTGCAGTATACCGGGAAGTCCCATTTGCCGATTTCGTCGATATCGCGGATCGGTCCGTCCAGGATGATTCCTGCAATCTTCTTTGTGTAATAGAGGTAAGCCATCATGACTTCGCCCATCAGCGCTCTGGTGTCGTCTTCTTCGTTGGAGACCACCAGCACATCGCCTTCCTGGCAGTAATTCAATGCGGCGTGGAGAGTGAGGTTGTCGCCGGCGCGGCATTTTACCGTGAAGGCCGGTCCGCACATCATCTGCGCCTTCGGACTCGATACCAGGTGAATTCTGGGGTTCATTGCACTGCTGCGGCTCATGACATCTGCGGTGTTGGAAGCGGGTACGCTCTTGAAGCCTTCCACAACTTCCGGATCCGGCATTTCTCTTTTCAGATAAATTCTTTTTCCTACTGACATTGTTCTTCTCCTCTTTCTTTCGTCAAGCGTTGTTCGAACTTTTTTGCTTTTCTGACAAGCTCAGTGTAAAATACTTTGTAGACAAAGAAAAACAGTTAATTTTTGAATTCTTAACAAATTATTTTTGTGGAGGAAAACCGATGGATTTATTGAGTCTTGCCTATTTTATCGAGGTCGCAAAAGACCTGCATATTACACGCACGGCGGAGCGTCTGTTCATCTCTCAGCAGACGTTAAGCAACCGCATTATGAAGCTGGAGGAATACTACGGCGTGAAGCTGCTGGAGCGAAAGCCCTCCCTTTCCTTAACCTATGCCGGAGAACTGGTGCTTGCCTTCGCAAAGGAAACCGTGCAGAAAAATCAGAACCTGATGGATATGCTTTCCGACATCTCCCGTGAAGAGCGCGGTGTCATCCGCTTCGGATGCAGCAGACTCAGAATGGACAGCAGTCTGCCGGAAATCCTGCCGAAGTTTGAACAGGAATTTCCAAATGTCGACATTGATCTGCATATCGCGAATTCCGAAACCTGCGAACAAATGATATTGAGCGGTGATTATGATATCGGACTTGTGACAAAAGCGGATGATGTTTTGATTGAAAAGCAGCTGCTGATCAGCGATCGAGTATATGTATGTATGAGAAGGTCTCTGCTGAAACAGTATTGCGGTGAAGACTGCGATCGTTTAATCGAACAGACAAAAAACGGCGTCGATCCGCTGGTATTCAAAGATCTTCCCCTCTGCATTCTCGATAATCATCTGGGCAGCCGTATTATGAAGCACTATCAGGAGTCCGGTGTGGAGCCACATGAATTCATTTCCTGCACTTACATCAATTTAGGACTGCTCATCTCCCTCAAAGGAGCCGCAGCCTGCTTCGCGACGCACAGTAGTCTTCTGCAGATGCGCAGTGAAAATATTCCGAATGATTATCTTGTCTTCCCGATCAAAACCGGCCGCGAGCTGATATCCCAGCAGATTTATCTGATTTATCTCAAAGACCGCTATCTCAACCGTTACATGAGACGGTATATAGAATTATTAAAAGACTACTATCACGAAGTGGAATTATCTCCGGTCGAAAAAGTGCTTTCCACAGATGAAGATTAGAAAAAGAGAACCGCGTCCTATATCGGTTCTCAGTAAACGAATACCCTCTGCAATTGTTATTCAGCTTTTGAGGTTCACTTCAATTTTAAATTGTCATTCAATGAACAGTTCGGTTTTGGCAAGCTGTTTGATTAAGAACCAGCCGGCAATTACCGAAACAAGCTCTCCTGCCGCGACTTCCAGCGCGTAGATCGGAAATACCATCATGATTTCCGTTGGATTTAACATCCATGCCAGTTCCAGTCCAACCAGAAACCCGTTAAATATGACGGGCATCAGGATGGATAATACCGGAGCGCCATGGATCTTACGATCCCTGAGCCGGTAAGTGGCGATCGCCGCGAGCCCCGTGGCCAGCGTTCCGACCAGAATATCGATCGGACCGGTCACCGAGAAGGCAACTCCCAGCAGATTGGTAAGAAAGCACCCCAGAATCAGCGCGTAAACCGCGTCATGCCAGATTAACGGCAAAAGGGTCAACGCCTCCGAAATCCGGACCTGAACCGGTCCGAAACTGAACGGCGCCAGCGCCAGTGACACGACAGTATAAACCGCCGCGGTCATCGCGATCTTTGCGAAACGTTTTGTATTCATTTTTTCTCCTTATTTTCGTTTAACGTCGGGTAGCCGCTACCGACGGAAACCAAATATGGCTCCAGGTTCCTATTCTACGCTTTCCGGTCTAAATATCAATTGTTTTGTACAGAGCGAAGCACCTGTTCCACGACCTGAGCGCAGTTATGCGCCGCTTCGCGTTCCACTTCAAAGTATTCCCGTACATCGGATCCGTCCGCTTTGTCGGAAATCGCCCGGATAATCACAAACGGTGTCTTGTTTATATAACAGGTATGCGCGATCGCCGCGCCTTCCATCTCCGTCACATCCGCGTGGAACGTATCACGGATCCACTGTTTCTTGTCGTGATCGGCGATAAACTGGTCACCGCTGGCGACACGGCCTTCCATGCAGGAAACAGTCGTTGTTTCTTTGATTGCCTTCTTTACAAGCTGTTTAAGGGTCTCATCCGCCGGGAACGCCACGGTTCCGATCCCCGGAACCTCCCCCCTGTTGATAACCGAGTGTCAGTACATCCATATCGTGATATACCGCGTCGTTGGACACGAGAATGTCTCCGATATTAAGATCGTTGTTTAATGAGCCCGCGATGCCGGTATTCAGTACATGGCTTACGTGGAAAATCTGGATCAGAATTTCCGCGCAGACTGCCGCGTTTACTTTTCCGATTCCGGACTGCACCACAACCGTCTCAAGTCCGTTAAACGTTCCGGAAGAAAACTCCATGCCGGAAACCACCGTATCAGTACGGTTTTCCATCGCGGTCTTGAGTGTCTCCACTTCCATCTTCATCGCTCCGATTACACCTATTTTCATATCAACCTCCATATACAAGATGTGCTGCATCAATATTCTTTAATGTATTTTCCATGAACCTTCTGGCCTGGTATCTTGCCATATTCAGATTCATATCGAGATAATTACCGCAATCCCTCGCGGTTGCGCCGGGAACTTCACCTTCATAATCCTGCATAAACGCGAAGAGTCTGGCGATTAACGGGAGGATATCCCTGGATTCATAATCTCCCGCGAGAATCAGATAGAATCCCGTACGGCATCCCATTGGACCCCAGTAGATTACACGTTCTTTATATTCTTCATCATTTCTTATAAACGGAACAAATTGGTGATCTGAATTAAAAATTCAGATCACCATCTTTTTTTCGTATGCTATAGTCTGTTCAGAGGATTTACTATGCCGATTGCCGACGATATGGCTCAACCTATTTCTGCTATGGCGACGAAGGCTTTCGTTAATACCTTTGACGAAAACAAACCAACCCTTCGATTTATTTTTTATGAGCTCTGGGACAAGTTTCTTGAATTTATCAAAACCTATATAGCTCCAGATGGCACTAGAGTCATAATCAGAGACGTTGTTTTCAAGAACGTGGAATTAATGCGCTATTGCGGTACAGGTGCACTTGGCTTTGAAGTCTATGAATGCCCTTATTGCCATAACACACATATCATAGGCTATACGTGTAAATCACGATTCTGTCCTTCCTGTGGCGTAAAAGAGACAAAACAACGTGCAGAATACGCTGCCAATTCGACTCTTGATGTCAATCACCGTCATATTGTTTTTACCATCGATGAATCTCTGCGTGTCTACTTCAAAAGAGATCGCAAAAGACTCAACTTTCTTTTTGAGGCAGCTTGGGAGACCTTGACTTACACTTTTAANAAAGCCTATGCGAAAAAAGGCGATGTATTCACTCCCGGCGTAATNATTACTCTGCACACCTTTGGCCGTGATCTGAAATGGAATCCTCATGTTCACTGTATTGTGACTGAAGGCGGTATGAATAATGCAG
>Ga0065709_1029909_pt1 | contig 10976 bp, 9 predicted proteins | sample Hoacrofraction14_2_FD_59096 | JGI IMG/M metagenome (GOLD analysis project Ga0065709, IMG submission 59096) | Hoatzin crop microbial communities from Cojedes, Venezuela, sample from fiber fraction 14 v1 | ecosystem: Host-associated > Birds > Digestive system > Esophagus > Crop | place: Venezuela... | reverse complement strand
AGTCTTAATCATCTTGCGTATGCGGATGAAGAGGGAAGGAAGACCGGCAAGCCTGTTCCCGTTCTGATCAGACTTGCCGATGAGAGCCAGTTCGGAATCGATGAGGATGTCCTGACGGATATCATAGCAAGAAGAGATGAATACCCGGGAATTAAAATAAAGGGTATTCACTATTTCACCGGCACTCAGAAAAGGCGTGCCAAGGAAGTAATAAAGGAAACCGAAAGGCTCTCGGAACTTACTGACAGCATAAGGGAACAATACGGCTTTAGTATAGAGGAGCTCGAGTACGGCGCCGGCCTTGATGCCGATTATTTCAAGCCCGATGCCGGCGCCCTCGAGGCCGAGCGCCTCGCATCAGTAGCGGACGCCGTAGCCGCGCTCGGCCAAAAAGCTCACCTGACAGTCGAGATGGGACGCTTTTTTGCTGCACCATGCGGTATTTATCTGACCCGCGTGGTCGATACCAAAACAAACGGCGGGACAAACTACGCAATTCTTGACGGAGGACTGCACCAGCTCCATTATGACGGGCAGTTCATGGGAATGCAGGTGCCGGAAATCCATCACATTAAGGAAACCCGTACCGCTGATAGCAGAGTCAAATCAGCCCGCGGCACCGCCGCCGGCCCGGCTTCCGCAGACGCTGCCCTTGAAACCACAGCCTGGACCCTGTGCGGCAGCCTCTGCTCCACCAACGACGTACTCGCACGCGGAGCGGAATTTACGGATCTCGCCGAGGGCGACATCCTCGCATTCACCAGAACGGGCGCGTATTCGCACATGGAGGGCATGTCCATATTCCTCAGCAGGGACCTTCCGAAAGTCTGGATCCTCGCGTCCCCGGAGGGCACTTCCGCCGGCAAGACCGCCGGCACGGCCGGCGACCTCAGACTTGTCCGTGATCGCATGGAGATGTACTCATACAATATGCCGTTCCTTTAAACACAGCATAATTTCCGGAGTGTCAAATTGAACTATACAACTATTGCATTTGCCGTGTTCGTAACAGTAACAGTTACGGTGTACTATCTCGTATATTACCTGTCAGGACGCCGGCTCAGACAGTGGCCGGTGCTGCTGGCGGCAAATATATTTTTCTATCTCTACGCATCATATAAGTATGCGCTTTTTATCGTATTCACAATTGCGACGATCTACATTGCGGCAATTAAAATCGCCGATAACGAAAGCGCCCGCAAGGCCGAAGTAAAGGCACAGAAGGGCGTTTGGTCCCGCGAGGAGAAAAAGGCGTTCAACGAACGCGCGGAACGTAAAAACAGAAGAATCCTCGCAATTACTCTGATTGCAAATTTCGGTATTCTTGTATTTCTGAAATACTGGAATTTTCTTGCGGGAGGCTTAAGCGATATCATATACACCCTGACCGGTAATGCTTCCGGTCCTGTCAATCTTACGGTCGGAGGGCTCTTCCTGCCGCTCGGCATTTCGTTCTACACATTCCAGGCAACGGGCTATATTATCGATGTCTATCGCGGGCAGGCAGAGGCGGAAAGAAATCCGCTTAAATTTGCGCTGTTTGTCTCTTTCTTCCCTCAGATAATCCAGGGACCGATCAGTGAGTTCAGTCAGCTGGAGCATCAGCTCACGGAGCAGCACAGCCTGAGCTTCAGAAACGTCAAGCTCGGAATGGAAAGAATCCTATGGGGACTTTTCAAGAAACTGATAATTGCAGACAAGGTTGCGCCTGTCATTACTGACATAACAGGAGATTACACATCGTACAGAGGCAGCACGATACTGCTTGTATCACTTCTCTATGCGCTGCAGCTCTATGCCGATTTCTCCGGAGGTATGGATATCTCTCTCGGAGTTGCCAAGACGATGGGAATAGATATGACCGAGAACTTCAGGCGGCCGTATTTCTCCAAGTCGATTGGTGAATACTGGAGAAGATGGCACATCACGCTCGGAGCATGGATGAAGAAGTATATCTTCTACTCTCTCGCAATGTCCGAAAGCTTCCTGAATGCGTCCCGCAGGATGGGGAAGAGCAGATTCGGACAGACAGCTGCGGGAGCGCATGTTGCCAAGGTGCTCCCTACCGCATTCGCATCGTTTGTTGTATTTCTCGCGGTTGGACTCTGGCACGGAGCAAACAGCAAATATCTTGCGTTCGGTGTGTGGAACGGAGCGATAATAATGATTTCGGAGCTGCTCAGACCTCTTTATGACAAGGGCCTGAAATTCTGCCATATCAATCCGTCGTCATTCCTTTGGAGATGTTTTCAGATGGCGAGGACATTCGTGCTGGTGCTCATCGGATACTTCTTTGACATAGCACCGTCCTTTACGGGAGCTATGGACATGATGAAGAGGGCTGTATCCGATGCAAATATAATGGCGGGAATACATCAGTTGCTTGAACTTGGATATGGCTCAAGGATATTTGCTGAATGTTTCTACGGCGCGATGTTACTGTGGATAGTCAGCATAATCACGGAAAAGCACAAGGCGGACAATCCGGCGGAATGGCTCGAAAAGACACCTCTGGTATTTCAGTGGATTACACTGTTTGTTGTGATTATGTCGGTGGCCCTGTTCGGGGCATATGGTCCGGGATATGATGCGACAGAGTTTGTTTATATGCAGTTCTGATGGGGCAGGAGATAATGACGGATAAAAAGAAGAAACACAAAAGATATATCAGACGCATTGTCGGGATAGTAACACTGGCTGCAGTGCTCTTTGTCGTGCTCGGAACAATGGATAAATATGTGCTGATGAAAAACGACAACGTAACGAGGAGAGTGAACGGCTTCTACCTGGAAGACAAAGACAGTCTTGATTTTGTTGTACTCGGAGCGAGCGAGGTCGCTCAGGGTTTTGCGCCGGCAGAGGCATACATAAGACACGGACTTACGAGCTACAGCTTCACGGTTGACGGCAATCCAATGTCGCTGTACAAGTATGAACTGAAAGAGATACTGAACAGGCAAAAGCCGCAGGCATTGGTGGTGGAGGTCAACGGTGCTCTCTACGGGGATGGCTATCTGCACAGACCGGGACCGATCAGGATGGTTACTGACAGCATGAAGGATTTCGGGAATAAAAGAGAATTGATTAATGACCTTTGCAGAGATGATAAGCTGAGCCATTATATTCCGCTGGTTAAATATCACTCAAGATGGCCGAGACTCTTCAACGGCAGTACAGGATGGAAGGAGCTTGTTGCGCAGGAGGAGAGAGGGTACACATTGTTCCGCGGGTTTTTGCAATATGCAAATGAGAAAGATAAAAGTGAATGGAAACCCGTGCTTTATGATGCCATGGATGATGACACATCCCAGGATATTGAAAAGGATTGTGAGCGCTGTCTGAGGGAGTTTCTTGACGAGTGCAGGGAAAGCGGCATTGAACACGTTTTGTTTGTACGCTTTCCTCACAGGCTATCTGGTCCCTACGGATCCGGTATAAACCGTATGGCGAACAGAGTCGGTGAGATTGTGACCGAATACGGCTATGACTTTATCAATATGAACCAAAAGATTGATGACATCGGTTTTGACATGGATGCGGACTTCCGGGACGCAGAGCATTTAAATCTGTCGGGTGCCATTAAGACAACTGACTATATCAGTGATTATCTGGTGGAGAAATATAACATCAACCCAGTGGAGCAGACAGAAGAGCAAAAGGAAGGATGGGATAACAGTGCAGAATACTTCAGGCTGCTCAATGACTTCTGGGATAAGCGGCCGACTAAAAAAGGCGAGAAGGGCTGGATAAAATATTACGGAGACAGTATCGAGACCGTCGAGGCACTGGACAAATTTGCAAAAGAGAAATAGTAGCATGGCCCGACAGGAAAGCACAGACAGACGGGCAGTACCTTTGATACTGGTAAAACGTTTTCGTAAATTTTCTATAAACTATTGGCACCTTGCATTTCACTATGCTATTCTCTAAGTGTAGGAGTATACTACGCAGTACAGAACTTCGGATATTAAATCCGGCAACGAAGCAAAAAATTCAACGTGTAGAACAACACTCCACGCCGTGCGCCGGTCCGCGCCATTCCCCGCGCGTCCGCTACATATCATCAAGTCCGTCCCATATCGTCTGTTCAATCTGCGCGGCTGTTTCTTTTTGCCGATGCTTGTCCATCTCCTCGATGTGTACGACAGGGTGAACCTTGATCTTTACGTGGCAGGGGCGGAATGAACCCTTCTCCTCGTAAAGCTTGTAGCCGCCGTCTAAAGTTACAGGCAGAATAGGCACCTTGGCCTCTCCGCAAACTTGAAAGCGCCCGTCTTGAACTCACCCATCTCATGGCACTGGGACCTCGTCCTCTCAGGGAAGATCGCAAGCGAAAATCCGTCGTGCAGATACTCTGCCGCTTGCTTGATAGCCGCAATCGCTTAGCGGCCGCTTCCCCTTACCAGGAAAATCGAGCGTGTGTACTCAATCGCAACGGCAAGAGTCTTGACCTTGCGCCACTCATCCTTGGCAATAAAGCCGATCTGGAAATGATCGCGGAACAGCCTCAGAATTGCGAACACATCGCAAAAGCTCTGGTGGTTCGAATAAACCATAACCGGTCCGTGATCCGGCATGTTCTCCTCGCCGATAATCTCATAGGTAATATTCAGCTTCTTGGAGCGGTAACAAATCCCATATGACAAAACTTTGAAAAAATGGCACGGAGAGTCACTCATTTCCATTATTTCAATCGTTATAATGTATAGGATACAGAAAGAACAGAGGGTTGGATGGTTTTGAAAACAAGCAGCAGGTATAAGCGTCGTATCATTGGAATAGTAACGCTGGCAGCGGTGCTTTTTGCTGCGCTTTTTTTGCTGAACAAATATGTGCTGAAGATAAATGATTCTGTTGCGAGAAGGCTGAACGGATTTTACCTGGAAGAAGAAAACAGCCTCGATGTCATCATTCTCGGAGCGAGCGAGATTTCAAGGGGGTTTTCGCCGCCGGAGGCGTACAGCAGAAACGGCTTTACGAGTTACATCTACTCGATTGACAGCAATCCGGTTTCTCTGTTCAAGTATGAGCTAAGAGAAATCTTGGACAGGCAGACACCGCAGGTGCTGGTTGTCGAGGTGGACGGTGCAACCAAAAACGACAAATTTTTATACAGAGAGGGATCAATCCGGAGGGTAACAGACACCGCAAGGAACTTCGGGAATAAGAGAGCACTGATCAACGATTTGTGCAAGGACGATAAGCTCAGCTACTATTGCTCGCTTATTAAATATCATTCGAGATGGCCTGTACTCTTTGACGGAAAAGAAGGATGGAAAGAAATTCTTGCCGAAAATAAGAGAGGCTACTCTCTGATGCGCGGATTCATACAATATACGGATGAAGAGCCTGCAAAGTTGCCGAGGGAAATTAAGGATGTAAGGAATGACCGGACAATGCAGGAGCTTTCACCCGGCTCAGAGCGCTGCCTCAGAGAGTTCGTAAATATGTGCAAGGAGAACGGAATTGAGAATGTTCTCTTCGTGCGTTTTCCGCATAGGATAGAAAATGAAAAACGCTACAAATCGAACTGCAAGGCGAACAAGGTCGGAGAGATTGCTGCCGAATACGGTTATGACTTCCTTAACATGAACCAACTGGTGGATGAGATAGGTATCGATGAGTACGATTTTAATGATTCGGAGCACATGAACCTTAAAGGAGCAATTAAGACAACAGCATATCTTAGCGACTACGTCACGGAGAAGTATAATATCCAGCCGACACCTCAGTCGGAAGAGCAGAAAGAAGAGTGGGCTGAAAGTGTGAAATATTTCGATTTGCTTACGGAATACTGGGATAAGGTACCAAGAAAAGAAGGGGAGAAAGGCTGGATAAAATTCTATGGTGACAATATAGGAACGGTAGAAGCACTGGATAATTTCGCGGCACAAAAACATGAATAAATATTGAGTAATGAACAGCCTACCCGTGTGATAAAATTAAACTCACAGTTTATAAACGGGTGACAGGGAACGCCCGGGAAGTTTTAGTGAATGTATTTTGAGGGTTGGTATGGAAAGTAATGGAAAAATGAGGAGATTGCGTGCGACTTTATGTCTGCTGCTCGCTATGATGCTTATAGCTTCAGCAGTACCGGTTTACGCAGCGGAGGAAACGGCAACTGAATCTCAGACAACAGTGACCGAACAGACTTCATCCGCAGATCAATCATCATCCGCGGGGCAGTCAGCAGACGAAGCGTCGGCATCAGCTTCGACTGATACGACGTCAGGCGCTGCGACGGACGCGACATCAGGCACTGCAACAGACACGACAACGGACGCGACGTCAGGCACTGCAACAGACGCGGCGACCGACACGGCGTCAGCTTCGACCGACACGGCGACCGACACGGCAACGGAGGCTGTTACATGCTCGCACAAGTGGGGCAAGTGGAAGGTCACCAAAAAAGCGACCTACATCAGCAAGGGTTCAAAGACGAGAGTCTGCACCGAGTGCGGCAAAAAACAAACCAAGGCCATAGCGAGAAAAATCGTAAAGAACAAATGGGTAAAGGTAAACGGTAAGAAGTATTACCTGAACAAAAAAGGCAACGTCGTAAAGGGCTGGCAGAAAATCAGAATAAGCAACAAAAAGAAAGCCAAGGTAAAGTGGTGCTATTTTGACAATAAGGGAGTGTTCAGAAAGAGCATCAGCAAGTACACCAAAAAGAAATGGGTAACTGTCGCGGGCAAGAAGTTCTACTTTAACAGCAACAGGAAACCGACCGAACAGGGCTTCCGGATGATCAGAGGGTACCTCTACTATTTCCAGAAGGATAAATCGGTTGCAATAGGTAACTTCACGGCAAGTGACGGCGAGACTTACAAGTCAAATAAATACGGTACGGTAATAGGCATGAAATACTACCAGAACAAGTACAAGACATTTATTCTGGTGGACATTTCAGATCAGACAATGAAGTACTACAAAGCCAAAAAGCTGGCTTTTGAAGCGGACGTTATAACAGGTACCAAGGGCGTTTACGATACTCCGACAGGCATCTACAAGATAAACAGCAAACGGTCGAATATATATCTCAGCGGACCATCATGGTACGTAAAAGTTCAGAGATGGATGGCGTTTATTGGAACTGAATTCGGGATACATGACACGACATGCAGACCTGACAAGCAGTTCGCCACTCACACTCAGTACACAATCAGCGGATCGTACGGATGCATAACAATGAAAAAAGCCGATGTCCGCAAGTTTTACAGCATGATCGACACCGGCACAACACTCATAATCCGCAAATAATTAAAAGCCTGAGCAACCGTTGCTCAGGCTTTGCTTTCGGTGTATTAACTGAACGTGAACGCCTTGTTTCCGAATACTGTCGGGTTGTAGGCGATTACCACGGCGTCAAAATCGCCTGCCTCAATAACAGCGGCGAGTCCCGACTTGTCGAATTCACGCAGGTCTATCGCGGTCACACTGCCGCATCCGAGCGAGAGGAACGGCATCATTGAACACGAGAACGAATCCCTGAGCAGGAGCAGATTGCACCCCTCGGGGTTTTTGTTATTCACAACACGGGTGTAGGCGTAATTGCCGCCCGTGTAAGTTTCGTAGGTGTTCTTTCTGAACAGGTCCTTTTCGAGATTTGATTTGTCGAGCAGAGCATCTTCAAATGATCCGCTTCTTTCGATGTTCCCGCTCGCGGTTACAGCCGTAAACTCAAAATCTGTCTCGTAGCTTGGCAGCACGAGGTCATAATCATCGACTCCCGCGTACCACGCGCCCGTCTTCTTTCCGAACGCACCGAGGAACCATCCTTCGTACACTTTGGTCTCAAACTTACTCTCATCAAGACTCTCGCCCGCAAACGAAATCCCGTATTCAGACGACAGGCAATCTCCTATAACAGCCGCCGCGCGCAGGGCGATACCGTTCTTCCAGTGCTGATCCGTGTCGTAGAATGCGGACGAATTAAGAACTGCAGACATCTCCTCCCGGAGGTCCATCGTATCCACCTCAAACGCTTCGAGGTCCTCAAGCAGTTCATCGGCATTGTCGTTCGCGTACTCCGTGGTCCCGATCGGCATGAGATCCTCACCCATGTCCGGCTTGATTTTGAAAGGAATCTGCACGTAGAGAAGCGGGATGTCTCCGAGCGACTCCGCGAATTCAGACGTCCTGAGCGCATAGAGCGCCAGCGTGTCGTCGTCCATCTCATCGACGGAATATATCAGCTGCCCGTTCGTCATGCGGTAAACATCCGCCTCGTCGTCTTCGACAAAGCTCCTGAGTGCCGCTTTGTGGAAGAGCCCGTTCACGTTGACGAGTGTGCGGCGAAGCGGCATTTTCTTAGGCAGGTCGGCATCGATAATTTCCGGCACTGCGGAAATTGACGCATCCGAAGTGAGCGTCCCGATTTCCGGGATTTCGCGTATAGCAAGGATAACGCCCGCCGCGAATATGCATAATGTGAAAAGCACTGCAATAATTTTATCCCGCATCAGAATGCCTCATCAGAAATTGAAATAAATGAACGGGTTGTATGAACCCTTAACGATAAACGAAACCGAAATAGCGAAAATAACCACAAGTACGGTTCCCGACACGATTTGCCACCAGACAGGCTGGCTCTCCGAAGTGTGCCCGCCGCTTCCGATTAACCGTTTTTTAATTGCCGGCACAACCGGCACCGAAGCGATGATCGCAAGTATGAAATACACCGCATACTCTCTCAGGTAGAAAAGGAACATGTTCCCTGTGGTGCCTGACGAGAACATGCAGCCGATGTAATAAAAAGCTTCGGAAAGTGAGCTTGCGCGGAATATAACCCAGCCCATGATAACAAAGAGCAGGGTGTAGATGTGGCCGACCGGGCTTCCTTCTGTCATGCCGAATGCGCGCTCAAATGCCAGCAGCACAAAATACATCAGTCCCCATACGATGAATGTATAGTTTGCTCCGTGCCAGATACCCGTCAGGAACCAGACGATGAAGAGGTTCAGGAGGTTGCGCCCCTTAGAGCAGCGACTGCCGCCGAGAGGGATGTAGAGATAGTCTCTGAACCATGTGCTGAGTGAGATATGCCATCTTCTCCAGAAATCCGTAACGGATGCGGAGATATACGGATAATTGAAGTTCTCAAGAAACTCAAAACCGAACATTTTGCCGAGCCCGATTGCCATATCCGAGTATCCGCTGAAGTCAAAGAATATCTGGAACGTATATGCGAGTGCTCCAAGCCACGCCATGCCGGCTCCGAGCTCAACGTCGTGACCGAGCCACGTCGCGGAAAGACCCGAAGCCACTCCGAACGCTGCATCCGCCACGAGGGCGAGATTATTCGCAATTATGATCTTCTTGCCGAGACCGACAATAAAGCGCACAACGCCCGCGGAAAATCCGGATATGCTTTCCCTGCGGTTTTCTATCTGCTCCGCAACGGTCTCATATCTTACGATAGGTCCCGCAATCAGCTGAGGGAAGAAAGAAATGTACAGGGCAACATTCAGGATGTTTCTCTGAGCTTTGCCGTTCCCTCTGTATACATCGATAACGTATGACATCGCCTGGAATGTGAAAAACGAAATTCCTATAGGCAGTGTAATCTCCGGAACGAGCAGCTCGGTGTGAGCAATATCGTTGATGCATTCGATTGCAAACCCGAGATACTTGAACACAAACAGCAGCGCAAGATTCAGGATAACATCAAGTGTCAGGAAGAGTTTTGCGCGCCGTCCCGATTCGCCCGAGCCATCATGTCGTCCGGCAATATAGTTTAAGCTGTCCGCAATCGCCAGTCCGAGTGCCCAGTTGATGACAATAGACAGCATCATAACTAGGACAAAATACGGTTCGCCCCAGGCATAGAAAAACAAACTAAAAAGGCACAGGACGGTGTTCTGCACCCTCCTGTGCCCTTTACATACATAATAAACCGCTAATACCGCGGGCAGAAATATGAACAGAAATACAGTTGATGAAAAAAGCATATTTCCTTAATATGACTGACTTATCAATAGAATGCGCTTGCGTCGTCACCTATGCAGCTGTCCGCATCACTGCTGTTGCTTGTTCCGCCGCTGCTTCCGGATGAAGCTTCTGCCTCAGCCGCCGCTGCCGCTTCAGCTGCTGCCTGTTCTGCCGCTGCCGCCTCAGCCGCCGCCTGTTCAGCTGCTGCCTGCTCGGCCGCAAGTCTCTCAGCCTCCTCGGCCGCCTTCTTTTCCGCTTCTTCTTTTTCCTTCTGCTCGGTAGTCTTGATATCCGCAACACTTTCGGTGAAATCTTCGACTATCTCAGCGAATTCATCCTTATCCTTGCTTGCGTTCAGCTTGGACTTGGCGTCGTCAACCGCCTGCTTTACCTCAGCAAGCTCATCGCCGTCGTACTTACTTGTATCGAATGCCTCAATTTCTGCAATTGCGGCGTCTCTTGCGGAATTAAGAGCATAAGCTCTGTATCCGAACACACATCCAACTGCCAGAACCGCAATTATTAACAAAATTAAAGGCAGTTTGCTCTTCTTTTTAACATTTTTGTCACTTCTTGCCATTTGTTCGATATACCCTTTCATGATAAAATAATTCAGAAATTATTTAGAATTTCTTCACAGAATTATAACATAAACGGAGGAACGGTTCTATGAAAAGAGTAACAAAAGGCGGAAGCTTACTGCTTGCGTTCCTGCTGATGCTGTCGCTGACATTCACAGAAGTCGGCGCAGTCTACAGCTACGCAGCAGAAGGTGCCACTTCTGAGGAAGTAACCGAAGAGGCTGCCACCGAAGAGGCAACCGAGACTGCCACGATCAAGAAACTCGTAAAGAACGGAGCCTTTAAGGAAGGAAAATACTGGTACTATTACTCAAAAGGGAAGAAACTTACAGGTACTAAGTGGATCAAAGAGAATGGTGTCAGAACATATTACCTCAAGAAGGGCAAACTCGTAACAGGTTGGCAGGACATTAAAATTAAGGTTAAAGGCAAGAACAAGACGTGCACATTCTGGTTCGGCGG
>Ga0065709_1006431_pt1 | contig 10978 bp, 11 predicted proteins | sample Hoacrofraction14_2_FD_59096 | JGI IMG/M metagenome (GOLD analysis project Ga0065709, IMG submission 59096) | Hoatzin crop microbial communities from Cojedes, Venezuela, sample from fiber fraction 14 v1 | ecosystem: Host-associated > Birds > Digestive system > Esophagus > Crop | place: Venezuela... | reverse complement strand
TTTGCAAATGTGTAGCCTGGCTGGGAGAAAAGGATTTAGCAGTAAGCGGACATACAGCAATTATTCATCACAACCAAAATCCTAAATATCTCGCATATTATTTCAATACAGAAGATTTCTTCAGACAGAAAAGAAGACTTGCACATGGGACTAAGGTTATAGAAGTTACACCGGATTCATTGAACAATGTGGTGATTCCATTGCCGACCAGAAAGCGCCAAGATGAAATCGTTGAGAAGTTGGATAGATTTGACAATCTGTGCAATGATCTCTCTGAAGGCCTCCCTGCGGAGATTGAGGCGAGGCAAAAGCAGTATGAATACTACAGGGACAAGTTGCTGGATTTTAAGCCACTTAAAAGTAAGGAGTGAGTATGCCATATTTCAACATTGTTGCTCAGACGAATGAGAATACGGTTGTTACCAAGTACGAGTCAGTACGAGAACATTATGATGTGTACCAAAGCGAGGCAAAACTTGAGGACCAGCTCGTCAAGATGCTTTGCGACCAGGGGTACACCTATTTGGACATTCACTCTGAGAAGGATCTGATTCTTAATCTAAGAGAGCAACTTGAACTACTAAATGATTACAAGTTCAGCGACGAAGAATGGGACAGATTCTTCAATATTTCAATTGCGAGCAAGAATGACGGAATCGTCGAGAAGACGAGGCGTATTCAGGAAGATCATATTCAGACACTCAAGCGTGATGATGGTACTTCCAAGAACATCACTCTCATAGATAAGAAAAATATACATAATAACCGTCTGCAGGTCATTAACCAATACGAAGTCGGAAAGGCTGATGGAGCCAAGTACGATAATCGTTATGACGTAACGATATTGATTAACGGGCTTCCGATGGTTCATGTCGAACTGAAACGAAGAGGCGTTCCTATTCGTGAAGCCTTCAACCAGATTGAACGTTATCAGAGAGACTCGTTCTGGTCCGGAAGCGGCCTTTATGAATACATTCAGATATTCGTAATAAGTAACGGAACAAATACCAAGTACTATTCCAACAGTACAAGATGGAATGCAATTAAAGATGCCAGCGCATCAAAAGAAAAGAGGAGAAAGACAAGCAATAGCTTCGAATTCACATCATTTTGGGCGGATTCAAACAACCGTATTATTCCGGACCTTGTTGATTTTACCAGGACATTTCTGGCCAGACACACCATCCTGAATATCATCACAAAGTACTGCATATTCACATCCGAGAATATGCTGATGGTTATGCGTCCGTATCAGATTACTGCCGCGGAGCGTATCATCAGCAGAATTGACATATCCAATAACTACAAGCGCTACGGAGAAATTGCGAGTGGCGGATACATATGGCATACAACCGGATCCGGAAAGACACTCACGTCGTTCAAAGCAGCGCGTATAGCTTCGACGCTTCCTTATATTGATAAGGTGCTGTTTGTAGTTGACCGTAAGGATCTCGATTACCAGACAATGAAGGAGTATGACAGGTTTGAGAAGGGGGCTGCCAACAGCAACACCTCAACTGCCGTACTCAAGAAGCAGCTTGAGGATTCAGATGCGAAAATAATAATCACGACTATTCAGAAGCTCGCGACATTCATTAAGAAAAACAAGCAGCATCCTGTATACAGTAAGCATGTTGTCATCATATTTGATGAATGCCATCGTTCACAGTTCGGCGACATGCACGCTGCGATAGTCAAGAGCTTCAAGAAATATCATCTGTTCGGATTTACCGGGACGCCTATATTTGCCGAAAACGCAGGACATGTAAAGGATCCGCATTTCTTTACGACCGAGCAGACATTCGGAGATCAGCTTCACAGCTACACCATTGTTGATGCTATAAATGACAAGAATGTTTTGCCTTTCAAGGTCGACTATATCAAGACAATGGACAAGGACGATGAGATAACTGATGAGATGGTCTGGGACATCAACCGCGAAAAAGCGATGATGGCTCCGGAAAGAATTTCATTGGTCACAAAATACATCCTTGATAATTTCGATACCAAGACATACAGAGGAACATCGGGATACTCATATAATTTCAACAGACTTCAGAATATAGAAGCTGTTGCATCTGCTGCACGCGGCAAAATTGATGAGGTTAAGAATACTCAGAGAATCAACGGATTTAATTCCATATTTGCAGTCTCGTCTGTTGAGATGGCGAAGCTGTATTATGCTGAGTTCAAGAAGCAGATGGCTGAGGATGAAACCAAGAGAATCAGAGTTGCAACCATATTCAGCTATAGCGCGAATGAGGCCGAAGATGACACCATAGGCGGAATCATCGATGACGAAAATCCTGAGGATACCAGTGCACTTGATCAGAACTCGAGAGACTTTCTCGAAGCGGCTATTCAGGACTACAACGAGATGTTCCACACCTCGTATGATACTTCGGGGGATAAATTCCAGAACTACTACAAGGATGTTTCGCTTCGTATGAAGAATAAGGAGATAGACCTCCTTATAGTTGTCAATATGTTCCTAACCGGGTTTGATGCTACAACGCTCAACACTCTGTGGGTTGACAAGAATCTTAAGATGCATGGTCTGATTCAGGCATTTTCAAGAACTAACAGAATCCTGAACTCGGTAAAAGTATGCGGCAATATCGTATGCTTCAGGAATCTTCAGAAGAGGGTTGACAGTGCTATTGCGCTGTTTGGAGATAAAGAAGCAGGTGGCATAGTTCTCATAAGACCATTTGAGGATTATTACAACGGGTACACGGACGAGAAGGGTAAGGTTCATCCAGGATATCTCGAGCTTATAGATGAACTTATGACCAAGTTCCCGCTTGATGAACCGGCTATTGTGGGAGAGAAGAACCAGAAGGATTTCATCATGCTGTTTGGTTCATTCCTCAGACTCAGAAACTTGCTGCTGTCATTCGATGAATTTGCCGGTAAAGAGGTAATAAGCGACAGAGATCTGCAGGATTACTCCAGCCGTTATCAGGATATCCGGGATGAGTGGAAGCAGAAGGAAGATAAAGAGAGTACGGATATTATTAAAGATATCGTGTTTGAGGTAGAACTCATCAAGCAGATTGATATTAATATCGACTACATACTGATGCTAGTACAGAAATACCGCGACTCTCATTGCGAGGACAAAGAGGTACTCGTTTCGATTCAGAAAGCAGTCAAGGCATCACCTGAACTGAGAAGCAAGAAGGCCTTAATCGAGAGTTTCATTGCCAGAGTCAACGATGTTGAGGACGTAATGGCTGAATGGCAGTCATATGTCATTCAGAAGAGAGAGGAAGATCTTACTGAAATCATAAAAGGCGAGAGGCTCAATGAGGAGAACACCCGCAAATATATGCAGAACGCATTCCGGGATGGTGAACTTAAGACGGTCGGCACGGATCTGGATAAGCTTTTGCCACCGATGTCCAGATTCGGAGGCTCAAACAGAGAGAGGATCAAGCAGAAGGTAATAGATAAATTTAGAGAATTTTTCGAGAAATACTTCAGCATCAGCGCAAGCCAGCCGTTTGAAGAGTAAGGATTGTTTCAGACTTTCAAGATCAGAAGGTGCAAGGAAATGGACGAGTTAAAGGAAGAAATCAGACAGTGGACTATAGATATGGACTGGGAACAGTTCCATACTCCGGAGAACCTGGCCAAGTCGATTAGTATCGAGGCGGGGGAGCTCCTGGAGTGCTTCCAGTGGAATGATAATTACGATGAAGAGGATGTCTGTGATGAACTGGCTGATGTGGCAACATACTGCATCATGATGGCTGATGCCATTGATGTAGACCTTGAGGAAATCATCAGAAAGAAACTCGAGAAGAACAAAGCCAAGTATCCTGCCGACAAATTCCGGGGAATAAGTACTAAGTACAACAAACTCTGACGCGGGCAACATAGTGAGGGCATGTCATGATATATACTCCGTTAACAAAAAAGGCTATAAAAATCATGAGTGAAGCGCATAAGGACCAGGTGGATAAATCCGGGATTCTTTATGTGTTTCATCCTTGGCATATTGCTGAATCGATGACCGATGAAGCATCTACCTGCGTTGCCTTATTGCACGATGTAGTGGAGGATACTGATCTGACTCTGGAAGACCTGGCTAATGAAGGCTTTCCTGACGAGATAATTGAGGCAATCGAATATCTTACAAAGCCTGAGGAGCAGGATTATTTTGAGTACATTGCGCATGTCAAAGAAAATGAACTCGCAGCAAGAGTCAAGTACTTTGATCTGGCGCATAATATGGATATCGCCAGATTAGATACCATGACAAGAGAGGATGCGGAGAGACTCGATAAGTACGAAAGAGCCAGACAAATTCTGATAGAAGATCTTGTAGCTGAAATCCTTGAAGAAAAGCTGTGGGCTTTAAGTCATGATGAAGACTTTGTTGAAGATATAAAGAACAAAGTTAAAAAAGTGCCTGACAGAGAAAGCCTCATTAACTACCTTGGTGCTTGCGAGCATTCAGGAGAGTATATAACGACCAAGGATATTATTATGTATTCAAAAGCAGTAGGTGTCGTTGATGGATGGCCGGAACCGCTTAATGATGAAATATCAAAGAAATATGAATACAGAGGATACCGATTTGAGCGACTTGCCTGGGACAGGGTCGCGCTTGGTATAAACAATGAAACCAGATATGCAAGTGCACAAATACGAATGTATGATGACGAAACTGCATTGATAGATTTCGTGTTTACACATCTGAATGATATGAGAGACCGGGCATTTTTGAAAAATGCTATGCTTGAAATCCTCGAAAGAGATGCAATAGCTGTTGGATTTAAAAAAATGCTGGTTGCAGTGCAATATGAGTACGTACCATTTTACCTGCTTAACGGATATACGGTCATCTCTGATGAAGCTAACGAAAAAGAAATACTTGATATAATCGGACCGGGCTTTTCCTATGATGGAAAAATGATGAAGGATCTGAGTGAATTCGTGGAAATTGACCGGGATGATGAAGAGTACGTAGATTATATGTTGGCCAATGCCCGCAAAGAGCTGGCCTATGAAGATGCCAGAGAATTCGATTCAATACGTGATGAATTGGAAACCACGCTATGGCTGGACCAAATCGTACTTGGAATGCTGCAGTTCCTTCCGGAATTTCCTCTTAAAGGCGTTGATATCATAGTATGTGCTTTAGATTCGATTTCCGAGAAAAACAGGCTCAGCGCTGTTAAGGTTGTTGGCGAATGGGTTGCAAGAGAGGAACAGCCTGTTGACAATCTTTCAACGGAAATATATGAGGCACTGAAAAAAGCTTATGAATTCGAACAGGAGACTTCTATCAAAAGTGAAATGGAGAAAGTCATGTTCGGTGGAGTGGATGCAATGGTTAAGGAATATGCATCTATAATCTACGACAGGTGGTAGAAATGATCGAGGTTGTTAAGGCTACATCTGCAGATATTGACCGCATTGTTGAGATTTATGATGCGGTGCTTTCGGAGTGCGAGGCGGGGCGCTGTCCGGTCGGCTGGGAGAGAGGAGTCTATCCCGAGAGAAAGGACGCGGAGGCCGCACTCGCAAGAGATGATCTTTACGTTGCAAAGCAAGGCGGCGTGATTATCAGCACAGGCATCATAAATCAGATGCAGCTTGATGTATACGCGGAAACTGACTGGGAATATGAGGCTGAAGATGATGAAGTGATGGTTCTCCATACCCTCGCAACAGATCCTGCATACGGAGGATCCGGAGCAGGAACAGCCATCGCAAATTACTATGAGAATTATGCAAGAGAGCAGGGCTGCAAGGTCCTGAGAATAGATACCCAGGCCCAGAATGATGTTGCGCGCTCATTCTACATGCGCCTCGGATACCGCGAGGTCGGCATCCTGCCTTGCATATTCAACGGCATCCAAGGCGTCAACCTCGTAATGCTTGAAAAGAAACTACAGCTCTGATGACTGATTGCGGCATATTAAGCCGCGGGGATTCGCTCCCTCTGGCCGGTGGCTTGCGAACAGCCGGCGCCAAGCGTTGAGCGGAGCGAGACGCGAAACGGGTGCAATGAGCGAGGCGGATGCTTGCATCTGCAGCCGCGAATTGTGCGCGTTGAGGCGATTGGCGAGCTTTGTCACAAGGAGGGACCCATGAAATGGGAGGATTCCTTATGACCAGGCGCAGACAGAGCCTTGGGCCGATGCGAAGTGAGCACGAGGCGAGAGCCGTACTCCGGCGGAGAGAGCGATCCCCGCGGGAGTGAGAAGCCGCAAATAAACATAAAAGCTATGAGATTATTTATTGCTTTGCAATTTAATGATGAGATCCGGGATGCTCTTGCGGGCATGATGGACGACCTGCGAAATTCGGGCGTCCGCGGCCGCTTTGTACCTGCGGAAAACCTCCACATAACGCTTTGCTTTATCGGAGAAAGCTCGGTTGACGATATGTACGTTATCGAGGACTGCATAGACAGCGTGCCTTTTCCGGAGACACACATCGAAATCGGAGAATGCGGCAACTTCGGAGACCTATTCTGGGTCGGAATAAAGCAAAACCCGGAACTTGACGCATACGTAAAAAAGCTTCGCAGGAAGCTTTCGGACGAGGGAATACCTTTCGACAAAAAGAAATTCAGACCGCACATCACACTCGTGAGGAGAGCGGAGTTTCCGGCCGGACTTACCGTAAAAGCACCCGGAGCTTCCATGACAGCGGACCACGCGTCACTTATGCTTTCCGAAAGAGCAGACGGCAGGATGGTATATACAGAACTATATGGCAGCAGATAAACCCGGCCTGAAAAGGCGCAACTTCATAATCGTAGCTTTGCTTTCGTTTCTGGTGATGGAATTTTCAGACATCATCGGGGTGATACTTTCGCTTGTTATCCTGGACGGGATAGAGATGAGCGACGGCATGACATTCGTGACGTACTACTACCTCCCGTGCATCGGGCTGTTCGTTATCATGCCGCTTTTCATGTACTTCTGGGACAGAGATGTGTTCAGGGACATTCTGCCTGCCAATCGGGAGGGAGCGCTGCCGGGGAATACCGTGCGGATGCTGGGGCTCGGACTGCTTGCCGGGTTTGCGACGAACGGATTCTGCATACTCCTCGCGTGGCTTCATAAAGACATCCACTTTGACATCGGAAATGTCGAATGGCTGACGATGATATACGCATTTATATGCACATTTATCCAGTCGGGCTCGGAAGAAATTCTGACGAGGCAGTATATGCTGGGATCTCTCAGGAGGAGATATCCGGAGTGGTTCGCTATAATATTCAACGCAGCTATATTCATGCTGCTGCATATATTTAATGACGGGATATCCGCTCTTGCGCTCGTGAGCCTGTTTGTTTGCGGAATGTCTTACAGCATCGTTGTATGCTATACGGGAAGCCTGTGGATGGCGGTCGGGATACATACGATGTGGAACTTCACGCAGCAGTTTATATTCGGGCTGCCGAACTCGGGGCTCGTATCCGGAGCATCGATACTGAAACTCGACGCCGCGACTGCACGGGACAGTCTGTTCTACAGTGTCGACTTCGGAGTGGAGGAGACGGTGATATCAATAGCAGCCGACGCGGCGCTCGGAATAATCGTGTACCTGTGGGCACGGAGGAGGAGAACAACCGATGGAAGTGCTGATTAAACACATTGGAGACAAAGAAACTTGCGAAAATGCCGATTTAGGGGTATAGTTTTTACATAAATTAAAAACTAAACCCCTATTTTGCAAATTCAAGGAACAAGGATATGGCAAAAGATATTTTAATCAGAGAAAAATATCTCAGGAGGATTCGACCTTTTGTAGAAGAGACAGAGATAATAAAGGTTCTTGTCGGAGTCAGAAGGTGTGGTAAGAGCACAATCCTGATGCAAATAAAGGATGAGTTAATATCATCCGGGGTTTCCGATGAGAATATGGTTTTTATAAACTTAGATAAAAGACCATATAAGTCTATAAAAACCGCAGAACAGCTTGAGCAAATTTTAGATGAAAAGGTTAGCGCTGAGAATAAGACATATATATTCCTTGATGAAATACAGAACGTAAAAGATTATGAGGCTGTAGTTGAGGCTTTCAGATTGGAAGGAAATTGCTCGATTTTTCTCACAGGAAGTAACTCGTACTTATTAAGCGGAGAATTGGCAACTAAACTAACGGGCCGTTACATTGAATTTGACATTCAGCCGTTTTCCTTTAGCGAGGTTGTCGATTATAACCCGGAAGGCGACATCAACGAACTGTTCAATGAATTTCTGAGATATGGTGGACTGCCTTACCTGCAGAGGCTTGAAGACTCAGAAAAAAACATTTACATCAAATCGGTCATAGACGAAATTTTTGAAAAGGACCTCAAGAGGAGACTACGTATTCGTGACAGAGGACTTTTTGACAGAGTACTGCGATTTATGTGTACCAATAGCGGGACGACAGTTTCAACTGATTCAATAAGAAAATATCTCCGCAACGAGCATATATCTACAACCGTTAAAACCATAAGCAAGTATATTAAGGGTATAGAGAACGCGAGAATAATCATTCCTTGCGAAAGATATGATATACGTGGAAAGAGAAATCTGAGATACTACGAGAAAGAATATGTTGTTGATCCGGCATTCAGAACTTATTTCTCACTGGGAAGTCCTGATAGCTACTCCATGCTCCTGGAAACAATGGTGCATAACGAGTTAATCTCAAGAGGTTTGACGGTAAAAGTCGGAAAATTAAGAAATTCCGAGGTGGATTTTGTCGTCAGTAACGGAGAGAGAATAGCATATATTCAGGTTACATATATTATGGAATCTGAAGAAACTAAAAAGCGCGAATTCGGACCGTTGGAGGCAATCAGAGACGGTTACAGGAAAGTCATTATATCCATGGATCCGATAAATATGTCGGCAAACGGGATAGACAATATACACATATTGGATTTTCTTCTGGATAAGAAAAATATATTCTGACGGCACAGGCCTTAATGCGGGAGAAGAGGAGAACAACCGATGGAAGTGCTGAGTAAAATACTGGGATCACCTGTTGCGCTGTTCATACCGGCTATTATATTTATCATCGTCGCAAAAGGCGGCGAGGTCGGAAAGATGATAGGAATCGGACTCTTTTTCTACTTCGGAATAATGATTATACTTGCTGGAATGTATCAGTCCGGGTCGGTATTCGGCATTGTCGTAGGTATCATAATGATGGTAATTACAGTTGTGTTTGCAGTGGATATAATACGCAGAATTCACGGAGGAGATTAAGATGAAACCATGTATATTTTTCTGGCATGAATACGAGAATAACGGATTCCTGAGTAACTGGTACAAGGCTCCGTTTGTTATAGACGGCGTTGAATATCACTCGGTCGAGCAGTACATGATGGCTGAGAAAACAGGCAAATTCGGGGACCCTGAAGCCTGCAAACTCATAATGCAGTCGGACGACCCGGAGGAATGCAAGGCTATAGGCAGGAATGCGAGCATCGACATCAAAGCATGGGATGCTGTAAGCAGGGATGTTGTATACAAGGCAAACCGTGCAAAGTTTGAGCAGCATGATGATTTGAGAGAGTCGCTCCTTGCAACAGGAGATGCCATCCTCGCAGAAGCAAACCCGGGAGATAAGGTGTGGGGGATTGCGCTTGGCGTGAAGGACGGAACCGCAACAGATCCGGATAAATGGCCGGGTGCAAACAAGCTCGGAGAAATCCTCATGCAGTTGAGAGACGAATTCAGGAGTGCAGATGGAGAATAATAAAGTAAATGTGCATATGTCGGATAGCCTGGCGCTGAACGTGCTTGAGATACTCGTTCTTGCCGTCGGGATTGTTTCCGTGTTTACAACCAATGTGAAAGCAGAGGAGATACTCGTCATAATCTGGGTCATCCTTGCGGTGCTCTACATTTTCGGTTCTTTTTACATCGGCGATCACGAAAGCGTCTCGGGAAAGTTCCGCAGCATCCACGTCACCGGCGACAAAGCGAGAGACCTCTTCTACGCGACAAACTTCGTACCGGTATTCGCTTCGCTTTTCGGGCTCTACGCATCAATCGCGTACCAGAACATATTCTCGGAGCAGAGCGCTTCGAACAAACTGATCGCGTTCATCGACCACTACCAGATACAGACGATAGTCGTCTGCATCCTCGGATGGATTATAATGCACGTGGGATATGCCCACATCTACGAGCAGATCGACATCGAAAGCGGATACAAAAGCTTCCGCTTCCCGGGGACGGACGCGCCGACGGGGACAGAGTATCTCTACCTCGGATTCACCATCGGACAGTCGTTTGCGACTTCGGATGTGGACATTAAAACGAGCGAGGCGAGAAAGACGGCCGCGCGGCAAAGCTTTATCTCGTTCGCGTACAACACCGTAGTAATCGCTATCGTAGTAAAACTCATAACAGGAGCATAGAATGGAAGTCCGCAAGTTTGAGAGCCGGGACATCCAGGAGATGATTGAGATATGAAATTATTCGGAAGTAAGGTTAAGAATGAGGTCAGGGAGTACGACCGGGAGAATCTCGAGCCGGTTGTGCGCTGCAGTATCTGTACGGGCGAGATGGTCGCGGGATTCCGCGAACTCAGGTCCGGAACTTTTCATGAGGAAAGACTGGTCAGAAACGACGCTGAACTGAAGCAATTCATGGCGGACTACGGACTGACGGACATTAAAAAGATTTACTAGGGGATCGGTATGTACGAGGAAAATTCGGGCTGTGCGATAGTCAGCGTGGTCATCGTGGGAATAATATGCTATGAAATCGGCATCCTCGGATGGCTTCTTAAGTGGTGCCTGATTATAGTTGCTGTTATTGCAGCAATTATATTTGTTATCTCACTCATATCAGACGGCATCAGTTCGCTGGTTGACGAATCAAAGATTAAAAAAATGAACAAGGATGTACGTGATTACGGCCCGGGCTCAATAGGAAACCTTATTGCCAGGGGCAACAGGGAAATCGTCGAGGGTACAGCTAATGTTAAGGATCTGACACGGCAG
>Ga0065709_1006559_pt1 | contig 10995 bp, 7 predicted proteins | sample Hoacrofraction14_2_FD_59096 | JGI IMG/M metagenome (GOLD analysis project Ga0065709, IMG submission 59096) | Hoatzin crop microbial communities from Cojedes, Venezuela, sample from fiber fraction 14 v1 | ecosystem: Host-associated > Birds > Digestive system > Esophagus > Crop | place: Venezuela... | reverse complement strand
GTTGCACATGTGTGATGGTTCCGTTTCCTTTTAGAATTACATAACTGGCTTATTATGTAATAGATGACGTTCCATGATGTATTAAATTAATAATAAACTCGACAACTTTTGAAGGGTCTTCTTTCATACCATTTTTTACCCAAACTTCGATTGCAGATGCAGCACCGAAAGATGTGTAATGTGCAAGCATATCCCGATAAAGGGGGGCAAGCTTATTTGTTTCTTTGTCAATTTTTTTGAAATTACTTTCTATTATCAGAGCAAAGATGTTCTCCCGAAATTTGTAATCGAGATTATCGGAAAACATAATATAAGCTAATTCATGCTTTTCTCTTGCTAAATTGCATAAAGCAACAATTTTTTCGCTTGGATTATCGCAATCTCCCAAACACTCACTAATGGCAGAGTATAGATCACCTTCGATTTCATCAAGAAGATCACGAGGAGTATTGTAATGACAATAAAAAGTATTGCGATTTATATCGGCAATTCTACAAAGCTCGGTTGGAGTTACTTTGTCAATGGACTTATCTTTCAGTAAAGTTATTAAAGCGTCTCGTAATAATTTTTTTGTACGTTGAATTCTGCGGTCAGGTGTATTTGAAGTCATAATTTTCTCCTTAAAAATAATTTTATTAGGCGGTTTTTAGCAAAAGTGTAGGATAACGAACAGTTCGATAACGAACAGACTGTTGTATAACGACGTCATGTTGAATATACTTGAAAATGTAAAGAAAGTCAATAAATAGAGGAAAGTATAAACGTGAGCAAGTTATATCTGGTAATTCGATACAGATATATAGCAGAAACATAAATTCAAAACGTCAAATTATTAACTTTAAGGAGAAAAGACATGAAAAAAATTATCCTCTGGATTTGAAAACAACAAGTGAATTATCGATGATGGGCATGTTGAAAGTATATGGTTCAACGGCTATGTCATTCCTAACGCTTTACTTGGCTACCGATTGAGTGGCAAGGAGAGAAACCGATTATTCATTGGAGAGATGAATGGAAGTTGGAGGATTATATTAGTCCACCAGAATAGTATAGTCATTTCCTGGCTGATTTATAGTTATTGTACAAAATTGTTTAGAAAGGATTTTAGAATGACAAATAAAGAAATGCAAGAGAAGGCAAAAAGTATTGTTAAAAAATTAAGTATTGAACAAAAGGCAAAGCTTTTGACGGGCGAAGATTTTTGGCATGTTCATGGTGTTTCAGATTTTGGATTAGAGCATATACAGATGTCAGATGGACCTCATGGGCTAAGAAAGCAAGAAGGAAAAGTTGAAAAGGCAGGAATGAATGATGCTGTACCTGCAACTTGTTTTCCAGCCGCAGTTACAATGGCTTGTTCTTTTGACCGTGAGCTAATGTATGAAGTAGGTATGGCACTTGGAGAGCAGTGTCTGCATGAAAATATATCTATATTACTTGGTCCTGGAGTCAATCATAAACGCAGTCCCCTTTGTGGAAGGAATTTTGAATATTTTTCAGAAGATCCTGTGTTGTCAGGCGAGTTAGCAGCTGAATTTGTGAATGGAGTCCAATCGAAAGGAGTTGGCACAAGCCTTAAGCATTTTGCAGTTAATAATCAAGAGTATGGAAGAATGCATGCAGATAGTGTTGTAGATGAAAGAACGCTTCGAGAAATATATCTCAAACAGTTTGAAATAATTGTAAAAAAAAGTCAGCCATATACAATTATGGGAGCATATAACAAACTTAATGGCACTTTTTGTTGTGAAAATCGGACACTATTAGATACGATTGCAAGAGAAGAATGGGGCTTTAAGGGGGTATTCGTAAGCGATTGGGGAGCAATGAATGATCCTGTAGAGAGCTTTAACAATGGACTGGATCTGGAAATGCCAGGTGTGTGTAAAGGAGCTGACAGACGAGTGCTTGAAGCTATTCGTAAAGGTAAATTTAGTCCAGATACACTGGATAGAATAGCTGAACGTCAGGTAAATTTATTGCTAAAGGCTAAACAAAAAAGTAAACCGGAGTTTTCAGAAGGAAAAGAACGTTATCGGCTTGATATCGCACAGAAAGTATTGGAGGAAAGTGCAGTATTACTAAAAAATGAAGGTATTCTTCCAATCAATAAGAACCAGAAGATTGCTGTAATAGGGAGATTCGCAAAAGAACCAAGGTTTCAGGGTTCGGGAAGCAGCAAAATCAATCCAATTGAAAAAGACAATTTTTGTGAAGCATTACAAAAGTCAGGAATTGCTTTTGATTATGCGGATGGATATGAAATGGATGGAAGTACAAACGATGTGTTATTGCAAAAAGCTTCTAACATTGCGAAAGGAAAGGATTGTGTCATAGTATTTGCTGGTCTTCCTGATAGTTTTGAATCTGAAGGTTATGATCGAAAGAATATAGAGTTGCCGGAAGGACACAATGCATTAATCTGTAATGTTGCAAAATGTAACCAAAATATCATTGTTGTATTGCAGAGTGGTAGCGTTATTAGTATGCCATGGTTAAATCAGACAAAAGCTGTATTACACACTTTTCTTGGGGGATGTCAGAGCGGTATCGCAACGATGAGATTGTTATATGGCGATGTGAATCCAAGCGGAAAATTAGCCGAGAGCTATCCTTTCAAATTAAAAGATTCACCATGTGCTCCGTGGTATCTTGACAATGATAAGATTTGTGAATATAGAGAAGGAATATATACGGGCTATCGGTATTATGACAGCGCTAATATATCAGTTCAATTTCCCTTTGGATTCGGACTTAGTTATACAGAGTTTGCTTATACTAGGTTAAGTGTCACTAAGTCTCAAGACGATATTCATGTCGCTTTTGACATAAGAAATATTGGAAAAAGAACTGGAAAAGAGATTGCCCAGATTTATGTGGGTCATAATCAACCAACAATCTTTAAGGCAAAGAAAGAATTGAAGGATTTTGTTAAGGTAGAGCTAGAACCAGGCGAAACAAAACATATTTCTATTGTTTTGAAACAAGATTCTTTCGCTTATTTTAATACCAACATACATAAATGGCATGTGGAAAGTGGCATGTATAGCATTATGGTCGGAAGTTCTTCTGCCGAGATACGTCTGAAAGATGAAATTTATATTGAGGGAGATGATAGCGTTGTTGTGCCGAATTATCATGATGTGGCAGAAATATATTATCATCCTGAGAAGATTCATACTGTTACGCAAGAAGATTTTGCAGTCATTCTTGGTCATCAGGTTCCTACCAAGCAAAAGGTAAAAAAACCATATACATGGAATGTAACAGTAAATGAACTTGCAGAATCTTCTCGTTTTTATCATTTTATTACGCCATTATTTCAAAAGGTTGTTAATAGATTTACAAAGGATGATAAAGACATGGGAGATACTGCAGCAGCTGTTGCCTTTGATACGCCAATTCGGGCATTTGGTATGGTAGGTGGAATGTCAAGAGATACCATAGATGGTTTAGTCGCTATCATCAATGGACATATTATCAAGGGAATTCGCTTAATGAAAAAGAAGGGAGATTCACATGAGTAAAAGGGCAGAAGAAACTCTGGAAGAAAAGAAAATGAGGAAAAGAAAAGAAGAAAAGGAATTAGCGAAGTGGAAAAATGAAAAGAAAAAGCCTATAAAAAAGACTTATTACTGGTACCTTTTATTAATTCTTTCATTGATATCTATTATTGATGAAGTTACAGCAAATATAGGAACACAAATGCAGTCTTTGACAGCTACGTATTTATTTGAAGGAAGACTTAGTATTATGTCTCTTCTGCAAATTTTTTCTTTGCCTACAGCAGCTCTTGCTATTTTCTTTAAGGCAAAGTCAGATAAATATGGTAGAAAGCTTTTCCTCTTTATCAATATATTCTGCATGGGCATGGGATTGTTTCTGACTTTTTTTGCAGGTCAAATTGGAGGAATTCCAGGTATCATAACATATATTTTATCAATGATGATTGTAAATTTCTCAATTACTGGAAAGATGCAAGTTGTCTATATCATGGAAACGGCTCCGCAGGGAAAACGTGCAACTACCTATGCGACTGTTAAAGCAATTGCAAATGCTGGTGTTGTACTAATCCCGATTTTTAGAGAGATATTTATGGGTGATAATCCTGAAAAATGGCATATGGTATATTTATTGCCTGCAATTTTGGCATTAGTTCTTTCGTTGATTTTCTTATTAACAGCGAGAGAGTCAGAAATGTTTCTTGAAAACCGTATCAAGTATTTGGAAATGAGTGATATAGAACGCCAGGAGATGAATAAAGAGTCAAATAATAATTCTTCGCAACAAGGTGGGTTAGGAAACGCATTACGATTTGCATTTGCACATAAACAATTAAGATGGTTATTCATTGTTGGATTAATATACATTATTGGTAGTATGGGTACCGCCTATTATGAAGCGATGTTAAATGTTTTTTTTGATACAGCAGGAGTGACAACAGTATTACTTTTTTTACCATTTGCCAATGCGGTTGTAACCTTCGCGGCAGGATGGTTGGGGGATCATGAAGGAAGAAAAATGACAAATATGTTATCTATGTTAGTAAGCTTTTTTTCGTTTTTACTATTTTATATCGGATGTATTAGACAATGGAATCCTGCAGTAATTGGAATTATGCTTGGATCATATATAGGCAGCTATTATGCTTGTAGTGATAGTATAGGCTCAATAATGATAAGCGAATCATCGCCAACGAATTTAAGAGCATCAATGCTTTCTGCGATGGGAATATTTCATATGATAGGTGGAATTGTTTCTAGACTATTTCCCATCATTGTTCTTCTAGTTTCTGGTGACAATTACCGGGTGTTGGGATTGGCTATTATAATGGCAGCGGTACCAACGATGTTCTTTGCCTGTATTTTCTTTATCAAAAATGTAGGAGATACTACACAAATTAATATCAATACAGTCCGTGGTGATGAATGGGACTAAAAAGGAGATAAACATGGTTAAAACAGTAAATTATGACATTAATAATCTTAAAACAAAGGAAGAAGAGTGGCTATTACATAAAAAGAGCAAGGATTGGTGGTATTGTACTGGGTATCTCGAAGATCAGGAGGGAAAGAAGTATTCGTATCAATTTACAATTCTGCAAATACCGTATGGTATAGTAACTCCAATTATGGCAATGGTTGCGGTAACAGATTTTGACTCAGAAATTCATTATTATAGACAGCGCGTTAATCTTTCAAAAAAAGAATTAACAGTTACTGATAATCTAGTACAACATGGAGATACGGCATGGTGTAAAAAAGAGAAAGATGGTTTTCATATAAAAACGCAACATACAAAATTTAATCTGGACGTGTTTTGTGACTACGGCAAAGGAGCCTTTTGGCATTGTGACAATGGACGCCTACAGATGGGAGCAGATGGAGATAAAGAAACAACATATTACTATTCATGGACAAATATGCAAACAAAGGGAACGCTTACTCTAAATGGCAAGACGGTCGCAGTAACAGGAAAGTCTTGGTTCGATAAACAGGGAGGAAGTTACACACTTTGTAAACAAAGCAGTTGGGAATGGTTTTCACTTCGGTTTTATGATGATGAGGAGATGATGCTCTTTAAATTTCCAACAACAGGCGATCATGATGGTACATACATTACAAAAGACAGTAAAAGAATGAGATTAAATAATTATACAATTACCACAAGCGACTTTATTGAGTGTGAAGGAAGCAAATGGTCAGCTGGTTGGGAATTAAAGCTTCCTGGTCTCAAAGAAGAACATTATTACATTAAACCGTACATGCAAGGTGCTATTAATTTAGCATACTTTGAAGAATTATGCGGCATTTACAATGATAAGGGAGAAGAAGTCGGCATGTGTTTTACTGAGTTATTACCGCATCTTTATGATAATAACAAACAAGATCATTCAATGTTGCTAAAAAATATTGAAAGGGGTTAGTATGAAATATATATGCAATCCATTAAATCTTGAATATAAATATCAACATCATCCCAAACGGGAATATGCACATCGGGAAGCTGCAGATCCGACTGTCGTGCATTTTAAGGGTATGTATTATTTATTTGCATCTATGAGCAGAGGGTTTTGGTTCTCAACGGATTTATTTGATTGGGAATTCTACCAGACAGACAATTTCCCAGTATATTATTATGCACCTGACGTAAGGCAAGTGGGAGATTATTTGTATTTTACAGGCTCGAGNAAAACCNGTAGATGCCCGGTAATGCGAACCCAAAACCCGTTAACGGGTGAATTTGAGTATGTTGGTAAACCCTTTGCNATGTTGGATCCGAATCTCTTTGAGGATGANGATGGAAAGGTATACCTTTATCATGGTTCATCGCCTAAAAAGCCTCTTTTGGGAGTAGAGATGGATATTATGACCATGAAACCCAAAGGGAAAATGACGACATTTTTTCGTAGCCATCCAGAAAAAATAGGATGGGAACGGACGGACTCTTTTTCTTCCTGTGGTGGAGTATCCAACCCCATTTTTTCAAAACTGGCAGGAGGAACCACTTATATAGAAGGTTCTTATATGACCAAACACAATGGAAAGTACTATTTGCAATATGGGGCTCCGGATACAGCTATTACATCTTATGGGGATGGTGTCTATGTTTCCGATGCACCATTGGGGCCATTTGAAATGCAGATGCATAATCCATTTTCTATTGTACCGGGAGGATTTATTACAGGAGCGGGGCATGGTTCGACATTGCAGGATATTTATGGGAATTGGTGGCATTTTTCTACTATGTGTGTATTGGTTAATTCCGGGTTAGAGCGCAGAGTGGGAATGTTTCCTTGTGGATTTGATAAAGACGGGATATTGTTTTGCAACCAGAATTTTGCAGACTACCCATATTCATTACCAGAAGCAAAAAAAGATCCAAGTAGTATTAAGCCGGAATGGATGCTCTTATCTTATAAGAAAGTGGGTACAGCTTCTTCAAGCGATGTAGGTTATGGTGCAGATCTTGCATTAAATGAAAGTATCAAGACCTGCTGGAGAGCGGCTAATGCAAATCCTGGAGAGTGGTATCTGTTAGATATGGAGGATAGTTATGAGATTCATGCTATACAGTTAAATTTTGCAGATGTCAAGGTACCTGCCAAAAAATATCCACGAAAAGAAACCGGCGGGGAAATAACGCAGAAACGACATATAGATGTAGAGTCAAAGTTGTATACACGATATGTTTTAGAGTCCAGCCTGGATGGTAAGAATTGGAGTGTAGTTGTTGATAAGTCTAAAGTCGAAACGAATTTATGTCATGATACCATAATACTGGAAGAGGGAATTTTAGCGAGGTACTTGAAGATTACCGGTGTGGAGATGCCTTACCAACAGCCAATGGCCATATCGGGATTTCGTGTATTCGGACAGGGAAAAGGGAAACTGCCAGAAAAAGCAAAGGCTGTTGCACAAAGAGTTGACACGATGGATGCAAGGATTACTTGGGGAAAGGTGCCACATGCTTTGGGATATAATGTCCGTTTTGGTATCGCACCCGATAAATTATATTCCAGCTGGTTGATTTACGAGTACAATCAACTGGATTTACCGTTTCTGAATGAAGCCCAAAGTACATATTATGTTTGTGTGGATGCTTTTAATGAGAACGGTGTCACAGAAGGTGACGTTATCATGGTACAATGATTTTATTATTACTACATTAAAAGTATTTTATTTTGTATCACGAAATCGTATGTTTTATGTGTCAAAAATGACAGAAATGGATAATTATGAAAAAAATTAATTTTAATAGAAACTGGGTATTTTATAAGGATAAAAGTGAAAATAGAATAACGGTAAACCTGCCACATGATGCAATGCTGACGGAAGCGAGGAATTCCAAATGTGCAAACGGAATGAATTCTGGATTTTATCCGGGCGGAAAATACTATTATGAGAAAAAGCTTTTATTGCCAGCCGAAGATATGGATAAGTCGATTTGGATTGAGTTTGAAGGTATTTATAAGGATAGCAAGATATGGATTAATGGACAAGAGGTGGGAGGGAGACCTTTTGGATATACGAATTTCTATATAAAGGCAGATCCCTATCTTAGAGCAGGCGAAGAAAACATAATAAAAGTTTTAGCAGATAATGAAAAAGAACCAAACAGTAGGTGGTATAGTGGAAGTGGTATCTACCGTCCTGTATATCTTTACATAAAAAACAGGCTTCATGTTGCATTAAATGGTATCAGAATACAGACAATTTCTCATAACCCAGCAAAAATAAGAGTTGATGTCACAGCAGAAAATGATGCTCTAAAACCGGAATCCAGTTATCTGCAAGTTGCAATTGAAAAAGATGGTATTACGGTGGTAAAGAAAAGCGAGCAGATATATGTTGATGCAAATGGCAGAACTCAAAACAGTTTTGAATTTGTGATTCCTGATGCAAAACTTTGGTGTGAAGAAACACCAGAATTATATCAGTGTAGAGTTGCCTTGGGCGAAGAAGAGGAAATGGCCGATTTTGGCATTCGTACCATTCATTGGAATGCAAGAACAGGATTATGTATTAATGGCGTAGAAATCAAGTTAAAAGGTGCATGTATTCATCATGATAATGGTATGCTCGGAGCAGCTACATTTGCGGTAGCTGAGGAACGTCGAGTAAAAACATTGAAGGATGCTGGATTCAACGCAATTCGGTCCGCTCACAATCCCATATCAAAAGCTATGCTGAATGCCTGCGATAAATATGGCATGTATGTAATGGATGAACTGTATGATATGTGGCTGATTCATAAGACTAAGTTTGACTATGCAACCTATGCGAAGGACTGGTGGGAAGAAGATCTTAAGGACATGGTAGACAAGGATTATAATCATCCTTCCGTGGTAATCTATTCCATAGGAAATGAAATATCAGAAACAGCAAAACCAGAGGGGATAAAATTTGGCAGACAGTTAAAACAAAGGCTTACAAGTCTGGATGGTACACGTCCTGTAACTACCAATATTAGTCTAAAGCTAAATGCACTGATAAAGATAGGAATGGGGGTTTACAGAAACGAGAAGGATTTAGTAACTGAAGATACAAAAACCAAGGTCAATATAGAAAAGAAGTCATCAATAGATTTGTCTGGCAGTGCATTTGCAAATTATTTATCAAATAAAATAGCTCATTTTATGGATTGGCTTTCCACAACATCCCTGGCAGACATGGCGACAAAGGATATTTGCAAGGAGATGGATATTGCAGGATATAGCTACGGAGTAGGACGTTATCAAAAGGATTTTATGAAATATCCGGATAGAATTATTTGTGGGAGTGAAACATATATCAGTACACTGCCTGACGCATGGAAAATGATGAAAGAAAACCATAACTTAATTGGAGATTTTGTCTGGACCGGGTGGGATTATTTGGGAGAAGCGGGTCTTGGAGCATGGGAATACCAATCATTAAGTACTCAATCTACTGGCTATTTTAAGGATTTTCCATGGCTTTTTGCATGCGCTGGTCTTATTGATAGTACCGGCTTTATGACTCCACATGCGTATTTCAGTAAAATTATCTATAAAGATATTAAGAAGCCGTTTATAGCAGTCAGCCAGATAAATCATCTGGGAGAGAAACACAGTAGCTCTAGCTGGAATTTTACCAATGCATTGGCATCTTGGACTTATGATGGATATGAAGGAAAGGCGGCAACTATTGAAATATATAGTGCAGCGGATACGGTGGAATTATTACTTAATGGCAAATCACTAGGCAGGAAGAAGTGCGGTGAAGAACAAAGGTATAGAACTATTTTTGAGACAATATATCAACCGGGAATCCTTACGGCCAAAGCATATGACAAGCAAGGAAAATCAGTTGGAGAAAGTAATTTAATGACAGCGGGGGAGGAAGACAGGCTTACTGTTCTACCTGAAAAGACGAGACTAGAAGCTGATGGAGAAGATTTATGCTACCTGAACATAGAACTAACCGATGAAAAGGGAATCATCAAGACAGCAGTAGATAAAATAATTCAACTTTCAGTGTCTGGCGCAGGTGAGCTTATAGCATTGGGAAGTGCCAGAGGCTGTACGGCAGAAACATTTGATAAAACTACACATTATACTTATCATGGTCGTGCTCTTGCTATTATTCGGGCTGGATTGGAAGCTGGAGAGATTCAGGTCAAAATATCTTGTGATGGATATGAAGAAAAACAGGTTATAATAAAGGTGGGCTAATCAGTGTATAGGAGAATGTAATCATAAAGAGCTACAAATATGCAAAGGNTTGCACGCAATTTGTTTTCTGCATGTGAGCCTTTAGCTATACNTTTCCATGTGAAAAAATTTAAAATTTGTGGTTCCTTTTGCGAGAATTAGAGCCACTAATATATCGAAAGATCGTAATGATATCTCATAATCGATATGAACTCAGATGTAATTCTAATACATTTGTCACAAAATCTTGAGACCATTTAGTGATATTAAATGGGTTATAGGTACTGCAGCGATAAAACGAAGCACCATACATGGAAAAAACAATATCTTTTGCAATTGATTCTACCGGAAGAGTGGGTGCTAATTCATGATTTGTGACAGCTTCTTTTAAATAGGCACTTATATTATCAATATCATCATCCAGATGCGTCCTTTTTTCGGCACTTGGAACTTTGAGTTCTACGGAAAGACGATGCCAATCCTTGGATACGTTCAAGTTATCAGAAGCGACACAATCAAACCATTTTGAGATAAAATTGCTCAGCTTATCAAAGACATTTTCGCAATCCATTTCTTCGACAAAAGTATGTATTTCTTGAAAACGGCCTCGCTCAATATAGGAAAATATTGCATCTTTTCCTGAAAAATAATGATAGAGGGTACCTCTTCCAATACCACACTCTAATGCGATATCATCAATTGTGGTGTTTAGAAATCCCTTTTCTCCAAAAAGTTTCTGTGAAGCATCTAAAATTTTTTGTTTAGTTGCTTTTGCTTGTTCTACCCGTTTGTTCGCCATTTGTATTCCTTCAATCTCGATA
>Ga0065709_1029908_pt1 | contig 11000 bp, 4 predicted proteins | sample Hoacrofraction14_2_FD_59096 | JGI IMG/M metagenome (GOLD analysis project Ga0065709, IMG submission 59096) | Hoatzin crop microbial communities from Cojedes, Venezuela, sample from fiber fraction 14 v1 | ecosystem: Host-associated > Birds > Digestive system > Esophagus > Crop | place: Venezuela... | reverse complement strand
TATCGAAAAGATCAAAGGTGGATGGACAGACGTTGATGTTATCATCACGATGCCGTCTTGTATGGGTAAGGTTGGTCCTCTGGGTCGTGTTCTCGGTCCTCGTGGATTGATGCCAAATCCAAAGAGCGGTACTGTTACTATGGATGTTGCTAAGGCAGTTAAGGAAGTAAAGCAAGGTAAGATTGATTTTAAAGTTGATAAGACGGGTATTATCCACACATCAATTGGTAAGATCAATATGACTGCTGATCAGCTTTTCGGTAACGCTAAAGAGTTTATCAATACCGTTATCAAACTGAAACCTGCTGCTGCTAAAGGTACATACGTTAAGAGTATCTTTATTTCGAGCACGATGAGTAAGGGTATCAAGATTGATCCCAAATCAGTTGAGTAACTCTAAAAGTTTTGTAAAATGAAGAAAGAAGTTAAAGATACTATAATCGTTGAACTGGGCGAGAAACTCAAGGAATATCCTCATTTCTATTTGGTTGACGTAACTGGATTGAACGCAAAGGATACGAGTGATCTTCGTCGTAAGTGTTTCAAGAACGAAATCAAGATGGTCGTTGTGAAGAATAAACTTCTTCATAAGGCTTTCGAGGCTTCGGATATTGATTTTGAACCTCTCTACGGTGCTTTGAAAGGAAATACAGCTGTTATGTTCTCACAAGCAGCAAATGGTCCTGCAAAGTTGCTTAAGGAATATAAGAAACAAGGCATTCCAGCTCTCAAAGCTGCCTACGCTGAAGAAGGAATCTTCGTTGGTGCAGATAAACTTGACGAACTGGTAGCTATCAAGAGCAAGAACGAACTTATTGCAGACGTTGTGGCTTTGCTGCAATCTCCTGCAAAGAACGTTGTTTCAGCTCTACAATCAGGAGCAAACACTATTCATGGTGTGCTGAAGACTTTAGGCGAGCGTCCTGAATAAACAAAGTCAGTAAAAACAATTAAGATTAAAAACATTTAAAAATTAGAATAAAATGGCAGACATTAAAGCTATTGCTGAAGAATTAGTAAATTTGACAGTAAAGGAAGTAAATGAGTTGGCTCAGGTCCTGAAGGACGAGTATGGAATCGAACCAGCTGCTGCAGCTGTTGCAGTTGCTGCTGGACCAGCTGCAGGTGCTGCAGCTCCTGAAGCAGCAGAGAAAACAGAGTTTGACGTAGTCCTCACAGAGGTTGGCGCAACAAAACTCCAGGTTGTAAAGGCTGTTAAAGAGGCTTGTGGTCTCGGTTTGAAAGAAGCTAAAGACCTCGTAGATGGCGCTCCTTCAACATTGAAGGAAGGTATGGCTAAGGCAGAAGCAGAGAATCTGAAGAAGACTATCGAAGCTGCTGGTGCTAAGGTTGAACTCAAGTAATTTAGAGTAGATTTTGCGGAAGGCAGTTTCTTAAAGACACTGCATCCGAACTAACAATTAAATATAGGTTAGGATTTGCCCAGTCGGTGAGTCCTAACCTATTTATGTCTTTATACACAAAATAAGTTATTTATTAAAGTCAAAAATCTTCTAATGGCTTCAAAAATTGTTGATAACAGAGTAAATTTTGCAAGCGTCCACAATCCGATGCCTTATCCGGATTTCTTGGATGTGCAGTTAAAGTCTTTTAGAGACTTCCTACAGTTGGATACACCGCCTGAAGAACGCAAGAATGACGGATTGTATAAGGTATTTGCAGAGAATTTCCCTATTACCGATACCCGTAATAATTTCGTTCTTGAGTTCTTGGATTACTATATTGATCCTCCACGTTACACTATCGAAGAGTGTCTTGAGCGTGGATTGACATATAGCGTACCTTTGAAGGCGAAAATGAAACTCTATTGTACGGATCCTGATCATGAGGATTTCGGCACATTCATTCAAGACGTTTTCCTTGGTACCATTCCATATATGACATCAAATGGTACGTTTGTAATCAATGGTGCAGAGCGCGTTGTTGTTTCACAGTTGCATCGTTCTCCTGGCGTTTTCTTTGGTCAGGGCGTTCATGCAAATGGAACAATGCTTTATTCGGCTCGTATCATTCCTTTCAAAGGTTCATGGATTGAGTTTGCAACCGACATCAACAATGTGATGTATGCTTACATCGATCGTAAGAAAAAGTTGCCTGTAACAACATTGCTTCGTGCAATGGGATTTGAGCAGGATAAAGATATTCTTCAGATTTTCGACCTTGCAGAAGAAGTTAAGGTTACGAAGAAGAATATGAAGGAAGCCGTAGGACGTAAGCTTGCTGCACGTGTTCTGAAGAGCTGGACAGAAGACTTTGCCGATGAAGATACTGGCGAAGTTGTTTCTATCGAGCGAAATGAAGTTATCATGGAGCGCGAGACAGAGCTTACAGCCGATAACGTTCAGGATATTATTGAAAGTGGTGCTTCTTCTGTTTTGTTGCATAAGGATGAAGAAGCAGCAAATCGCTATTCGATCATTTTCAATACATTGGCAAAAGACCCAAGCAACTCTGAGAAGGAAGCAGTGCTTTACATTTATCGTCAGCTGCGCAATGCCGATCCTGCTGATGATGCAAGTGCACGCGAAGTATTCCAAAACCTGTTCTTCTCAGACAAACGTTATGACTTGGGTGAGGTAGGACGTTATCGTATTAATAAGAAATTAGGTCTCGATACAGACATGAGCGTTCGTGTATTAACGAAGGATGATATTATCGAGATTATTAAATATCTGATTCAACTCGTAAACTCAAATGCAACAGTAGATGATATCGACCATCTTTCAAATCGTCGTGTCCGCACAGTTGGTGAGCAATTGAGCAATCAGTTCTCAATAGGTCTTGCACGTATGAGTCGCACCATTCGTGAGCGTATGAATGTTCGCGATAATGAGGTGTTCACTCCGACAGACCTTATCAATGCAAAAACCATTTCAAGTGTTATAAACACGTTCTTCGGAACGAACCCACTTTCACAATTTATGGATCAGACCAACCCACTTGCAGAGGTTACTCACAAACGTCGTCTCTCCGCGTTGGGTCCTGGTGGTTTGTCTCGTGAACGCGCAGGATTCGAAGTCCGCGACGTTCACTATACTCACTATGGTCGTCTGTGTCCAATTGAAAGTCCTGAAGGTCCTAACATCGGACTTATTTCTTCTCTTTGTGTTTATGCAAACATCAACGAACTCGGTTTCATCGAGACTCCTTATCGTAAAGTTAATGACGGAAAGGTTGATCTGAAGAACGAAGACGTTGTTTATCTGACAGCAGAGGAGGAAGAAGGACATATTATCGGACAAGGAAATGCTCCTTTGAAGAAAGACGGATCTTTCATTCGCGATTATGTCAAGTGCCGTATGGATGCTGACTTCCCAGTTGCATCACCTGGCGAGGTTGACTTAATGGACGTTTCTCCACAGCAGATCGCTTCTGTTTCGGCAGGCTTGATTCCTTTCCTTGAGCATGACGATGGTCACCGTGCACTCATGGGATGTAACATGATGCGTCAGGCAGTTCCATTGCTTCATAATGATGCTCCTATCGTTGGAACAGGTTTGGAACGTCAGGTTTGTCGCGACTCTCGTACAATGATTGTTGCCGAAGGTGATGGCGTTATCGAATATGTAGATGCTACAACCATTCGTATCCTTTATGATCGTTCTGAAGAAGAAGAGTTCGTAAGCTTCGAACCGGCATTGAAGGAATATCGCATTTCTAAGTTCCGCCGTACAAACCAGAACATGACCATCGACTTGCGTCCTATCTGTAACAAGGGACAAAGAGTTAAGAAGGGCGAAATCCTCACTGAAGGTTACGCAACCGAGGATGGCGAACTTGCTCTTGGTCGAAATCTTCTTGTTGCATACATGCCTTGGAAGGGTTACAACTATGAGGATGCAATCGTACTTTCTGAACGTATGGTACGCGACGACGTACTTACTTCTGTTCACGTTGACGAATATTCTCTCGATGTTCGTGAGACAAAACGTGGAATGGAAGAGTTCACAAATGATATCCCTAATGTAAGCGAAGAAGCTACAAAGGATCTTGATGAGAATGGTATCATTCGTGTTGGTGCTCGTGTTGAGCCAGGTGATATCCTCATCGGAAAGATCTCTCCAAAGGGAGAAAGTGATCCTTCTCCAGAAGAAAAACTTTTGCGCGCTATTTTTGGTGATAAGGCAGGCGACGTAAAGGATTCTTCTTTGAAGGCAAATCCGTCTTTGAGTGGTGTCGTTATCGATAAGAAGTTGTTCTCACGTGCAGTTAAGACTCGCGAATCAAGAAAGTTGGATAAGGTGCAACTGACAAAGATTGACGAGGAATACGAGGCAAAGAACAACGACCTCAAAGATATTTTGGTTGACAAACTCTTGACACTCACTAAGGGTAAGACCTGTAAGGGTGTGAAAGACTATTCTGGTGCTGAGATTATCACAAAAGGAAGTAAGTTTACTGCCGCAGCACTTAAGAATCTCGAATATGATGGAATTCAGAGCAACGACTGGACAGATGATGCTCACAACAACAATCTGATTCAGCGACTCATCATGAATTATATTCGCAAATACAAACTTCTTGATGCAGAAAGCAAGCGACGCAAGTTCGCTATCACCATCGGCGACGAACTGCCTTCAGGCATCTTGCAGATGGCAAAGGTTTATGTTGCTAAGAAACGTAAGATCGGCGTAGGTGATAAGCTCGCAGGACGTCACGGAAACAAAGGTATCGTTTCAAAGGTTGTTCGCATGGAAGACATGCCATTCCTTGAAGACGGACGTCCTGTCGATTTGGTACTTAACCCTCTGGGTGTGCCTTCACGTATGAACCTCGGTCAGATCTTCGAGGCTATTCTGGGTGCAGCAGGAAAGAAACTTGGCGTTAAGTTTGCTACTCCAATCTTCGATGGTGCAAAACTTGACGACCTTTCTGAGTGGACCGACAAGGCAGGCTTGCCTCATCTTTGCTCAACTCGTCTTTATGACGGTGAAACAGGTGAGCAGTTCGACCAGCCCGCAACAGTTGGTATCACCTACTTCTTGAAACTTGGACACATGGTTGAAGACAAGATGCACGCTCGTTCCATCGGTCCTTACTCGCTCATCACACAGCAGCCTCTTGGTGGTAAGGCTCAATTTGGTGGACAACGTTTCGGTGAAATGGAGGTTTGGGCGCTTGAGGCATTCGGCGCAAGCCACGTGCTTCAGGAAATCTTGACCATTAAGAGTGATGATGTTGTAGGACGTTCTAAGGCTTACGAGGCTATCGTAAAAGGCGATCAGATGCCTACACCAGGAATTCCGGAGTCTCTCAATGTCTTGCTTCACGAACTTCGTGGACTCGGACTAAGTGTCAAACTGGATTAATCAACCCTAACAGAGAAAAAGTAACATGGCTTTTAAGAAAGATTCAAAGATAAAGAATAATTTCACGAAGATTACCATCGGACTTGCCTCGCCAGAGGAAATCCTGGAAAATTCGTATGGTGAGGTAACTAAGCCTGAAACCATTAATTATCGAACATATAAACCAGAACGCGACGGCTTGTTCTGCGAGCGTATCTTCGGTCCTACAAAGGATTACGAATGTGCCTGCGGAAAATACAAGCGCATTAGATATAAAGGTATCGTGTGCGACCGTTGTGGTGTAGAGGTTACTGAAAAGAAGGTGCGCCGCGAGCGCTCTGGACACATCGAGCTTGTAGTGCCCGTCGCACATATTTGGTACTTCCGTTCTCTTCCAAACAAAATCGGTTATTTGTTGGGAATGCCAACAAAGAAGCTCGATTCTGTAATCTACTACGAGCGCTACGTTGTCATTCAGCCGGGCGTTCTCGAAGGAAGAAAAGATGCAGAAGGTGAAGAACTTAATGGCTCACATAAATTCGACTTGCTGACAGAAGAGGAATACATCAACATCCTCGACAACATGGTTGATCCTAACAACGAGTATCTTGAAAACGATGATCCTAACAAGTTCATCGCTAAGATGGGTGCAGAGGCTATCTACGACCTCCTCGTTAACATCGACCTCGATGCTTTGTCTTACGAACTGCGCGACCGTGCTAACAACGACTCTTCGCAGCAGCGCAAGACCGAAGCTCTGAAACGTCTGCAAGTGGTTGAAGCATTCCGTTCAAGCAAGGACATCAACCATCCTGAATGGATGATAATGAAGATCTTGCCTGTCATTCCGCCAGAGCTTCGCCCATTGGTGCCATTGGATGGTGGCCGTTTCGCAACATCCGACCTTAACGACCTCTATCGTCGTGTGATCATCCGCAACAATCGTTTGAAGCGACTGGTTGAAATCAAGGCTCCTGAAGTGATCCTCCGCAATGAGAAACGTATGCTTCAAGAGGCTGTTGACAGCTTGTTCGACAACTCGCGCAAGTCTTCTGCAGTGAAGAGTGAGTCAAACCGTCCTCTCAAGTCGCTTTCTGATTCTCTTAAAGGAAAGCAGGGACGTTTCCGTCAGAACCTGCTCGGTAAACGTGTTGACTATTCTGCGCGTTCAGTAATCGTTGTTGGTCCTGAGTTGAAGATGGGCGAATGTGGTTTGCCAAAGCTTATGGCAGCTGAACTCTACAAGCCGTTCATCATCCGCAAACTCATCGAGCGCGGCATCGTGAAGACTGTTAAGAGTGCAAAGAAGATTGTTGATCGTCGCGAACCGGTTATCTGGGACATCCTTGAGAATGTAATGAAAGGACATCCGGTATTGCTTAACCGTGCTCCTACGCTTCACCGACTTGGTATTCAGGCTTTCCAGCCGAAACTCATCGAGGGAAAAGCTATTCAGTTGCACCCATTGGCATGTACTGCGTTCAACGCCGACTTCGATGGTGATCAAATGGCTGTTCACCTCCCATTGAGTAATGAGGCTATTCTCGAAGCACAAATCCTGATGCTTCAGAGTCACAATATTCTTAATCCTGCAAACGGAGCGCCTATCACAGTGCCTTCGCAGGATATGGTACTCGGACTTTACTACATCACAAAGATTCGTCCGGGCGCAAAGGGCGAAGGACTTACGTTCTACGGACCTGAAGAGGCAATCATCGCTCACAACGAAGGCAAGTGCGATATGCACGCACAAGTGAAAGTGCTCGTAAACGACATCGTCAATGGCGAGCATGTGAAGCACATGGTTGAAACGTCTGTTGGTCGTGTGATCGTTAACGAAATCGTGCCGGATGAAGTGGGCTACTTCAACGACATCATTTCAAAGAAAACGCTGCGCGGAATCATCGCCGACGTAATCAAGAATGTTGGTATGGCACGCGCTTGCGAGTTCCTTGACGGTATCAAGAATCTTGGTTATCGCATGGCTTATCTGGCAGGACTTTCGTTCAACCTCGATGACATCATCATCCCGAAGGAGAAAGCTGACATCGTAGAACGTGGTAATAAAGAGGTACGCACGATTACCGATAACTATAACATGGGATTCATTACCGATAACGAGCGTTATAATCAGGTTATCGACACTTGGACTCACGTGAACAACGACCTCGCAAATGTCCTCATGAAGCAGATGACAGAAGCCGATCAGGGCTTCAACGCTGTTTACATGATGCTCGACTCGGGTGCGCGTGGTTCTAAAGACCAGATCAAACAGCTCTCTGGTATGCGTGGTCTGATGGCTAAGCCTCAGAAGGCTGGTGCCGAAGGACAGCAGATCATTGAGAACCCTATCCTTTCTAACTTTAAAGAAGGAATGTCAGTGCTTGAATACTTCATCGCTTCTCACGGTGCCCGTAAGGGTCTTGCCGATACCGCTATGAAGACTGCCGATGCTGGTTACCTGACTCGTCGTCTTGTTGACGTGTCTCACGATGTGATCATCACCGAAGAAGACTGCGGCACGTTGCGCGGACTGGTTTGCTCGGCTCTGAAGAATGGCGACGAAGTCATCTCTACTCTCTATGAGCGCATACTCGGTCGTGTGTCTGTACACGATATCATTCATCCAACAACGGGCGAACTCATAGTTGCAGCTGGCGAAGAGATCACTGAAGACAAGGCTCAAATCATCGAAGATTCTCCAATAGAGACTGTTGAGATTCGTTCAGTGCTCACCTGCGAAAGCAAGAAGGGTGTCTGCATGAAGTGTTACGGACGTAACCTCGCAACAAGTCGTATGGTTCAGATGGGCGAAGCTGTCGGAGTGATTGCTGCTCAGGCCATCGGTGAACCTGGTACACAGCTTACTCTTCGTACGTTCCACGCCGGTGGTGTGGCTGGTAATGCTGCTGCAAACGCTTCTATCGTGGCAAAGAATGATAGCCGAATCGAGTTCGACGAGTTGCGTACTGTTCCGTACGATGAGGTGCAACCTGACGAATCTGTTGTGAAATGCGAAATGGTGGTTAGCCGTTTGGCTGAAATCCGTTTCATCGATAATAACACTGGCATTACGCTTTCTACTCTTAATGTTCCTTATGGATCATCGCTCTATTTCAAGAATGGTGCTAATGTCAAGAAAGGCGATCGCATCGCTAAGTGGGACCCATTCAACGCGGTTATCGTGTCTGAATATGCTGGAAAGCTGAAGTTTAATGCGGTTGTTGAAGGCAAGACTTATCGTGCTGAAACCGATGAGGCAACAGGTCTTACCGAAAAGATCATCACCGACTCTAAGGATCACACTCTCGTTCCTTCGTGCGACGTGATTGGCGAAGACGGAGAGGTGATCGGAACTTACAACTTCCCAGTGGGTGGTCACGTTGTTGTTGAAGATGGTGACGTCGTTAAGACTGGTCAGACTATCGTGAAGATTCCGCGTGCCGTAGGTGGCGCAGGCGATATCACTGGTGGTCTGCCACGTGTGACGGAGCTTTTCGAAGCACGCAATCCTTCTAATCCTGCTGTCGTTTCTGAGATCGATGGTGAGGTTACAATGGGTAAGGTGAAACGTGGTAACCGCGAGATCATCGTTACTTCGCGTACTGGCGAGCAGCGTAAGTATCTTGTTAGCTTGTCAAAGCAGATTCTTGTGCAGGAACACGACGCTGTGCGTGCGGGCACTCCGCTCTCTGACGGTGTGATCACTCCAGGCGATATCCTCGCTATTAAGGGTCCAACCGCAGTGCAAGAGTACATCGTTAATGAGGTACAAGACGTTTATCGTCTGCAAGGTGTGAAGATCAACGACAAGCACTTCGAGATCATCGTTCGTCAGATGATGCGTAAAGTGCAGATCAACGACCCGGGCGACACGACATTCCTTGAGCAAGAACTTGTTGACAAGCTCGACTTCGCTGAAGAAAACGACCGTATCTGGGGTAAGAAAGTGGTTGTCGATGCTGGAGATTCTGAAAATCTGCACGCAGGACAAATCGTTACAGCACGTAAGTTGCGCGACGAAAACTCTTCTCTCAAACGACGCGACCTCAAACTCGTGCAAGTGCGCGACGCCGTTCCGGCTACTTCAACGCAGATTTTGCAGGGTATCACCCGCGCCGCATTGCAGACAAAGAGCTTCATGTCGGCAGCATCATTCCAGGAAACAACGAAGGTGCTCAACGAAGCAGCTATTCGTGGAAAGGTTGACCGCCTCGAAGGAATGAAAGAAAACGTGATCTGCGGACACCTCATCCCAGCAGGAACAGGTCTCCGTCAGTGGGAGAAACTCATCGTAGGTTCAAAAGAAGAGTACGAGCGCATGCAAGCAAACAAGAAAAACGTGCTCGACTTCGTTGACGAACCAGCAACGATAGGCTAACAACCGAAAATAATCAGGTTAATAGCTGAACATAAAGAGTTTGATAACCAAACATAAAGAGTTAGCAACCGAACATAAAAGGTTAATAACCATACATAATAGGTTGACGTACTATTAAACTCTCAATATCTTTGTTAGAAGGGATGCACCATCATAGAATGCGTGCATCCCTTTTTTGTATAAAAACCAACGCAGCACCTGAAACCTAACCCCGCCCCTTCCCCAAGGGAAGGGAGGAATCAGCGTTGGGGTGGATTGGTCTTTCGCAGTTTGCGCTCATTTTCCTTGGGGAAGGGTAGGGGGTGGTCGTTCCTTTTCACAATTAAGATCATCGTATTCCCAGGGTTAGCTGCTCTCAGCAGCGCATTCTTGCTTGCGATACTTTCCGAGGGTTACGCTATCGCTTACCGCTCGGTTATCGATGTTACCTGCTTTCAGCAGGCATTCGAGCTTGCGAATCGCCAATTTTATTTCAAGTTTGTAGTAACTATGCTGCTGACGAGTTGTTGAACGATAGTGAAAAATGGTTCGCAAGCTCGAATGCCTGCTGACGAGTTGTTGAACGATAGTGAAAAATGGTTCGCAAGCTCGAATGCCTGCTGGAAGCAGGTAACATCGATAACCGAGCGGTAAGCGATAGCGTAACCCTCGGATTCCAAACGCACAGAGAGAAAGCTGCTGAAAGCAGCAGACCCTGGGATAAAATTGGTATCCTTTAGGGGTTAGGTTTTTTCTTACACCATTTTCACCTTATTCATACATATTGTTTTAGGTTATTCATACATATTGTTTCAGCTCCTTAAAACGATGTAAGAACGATCTCAAAATGATGTAAGAAGAAACTCAAGATGATGTAAGAAGAAGTTGAAAATGATGCAAGAGGAAGTTGAAAATGATGCAAGAAGAAACTGAAAATGGTGTAAGAAGGAAATCAAAATGATGTGTGCCCAATCCTATAAGCAACCCTTTCGCATTTAAGTTCATAGTAATCCCAGGGTTAGCTGCTTCCAGCAGCATTCTCTCTGCTTCTCTGAAATCCGTAGGTTGCGTTTTCACTTACCTACGGTTATCGATGTTACCTGCTTTCAGCAGGCACTTGAATTTGCGAACCACTACTTCCATTTTATATTTATCATATATATACCGCCTGCAAATTATCGATATTGTTTTTTTCACTATCGCTCAACAACTCGTCAGCAGACATCCTTACTGGCGAACCGCCAATTTCATATCAAGTTTGTAGTAACTATGCTGCTGAAAGCAGCGGACATCAATAACCGAGTGGTGAGCGATAGCGTAACCCTCGGATT
>Ga0065709_1029906_pt1 | contig 11004 bp, 6 predicted proteins | sample Hoacrofraction14_2_FD_59096 | JGI IMG/M metagenome (GOLD analysis project Ga0065709, IMG submission 59096) | Hoatzin crop microbial communities from Cojedes, Venezuela, sample from fiber fraction 14 v1 | ecosystem: Host-associated > Birds > Digestive system > Esophagus > Crop | place: Venezuela... | reverse complement strand
GTCGACGGCCGCGTGCACTTCCGCCCCTAATCTGTGTACCGTATGCAGATTTGCCCGAGAAGTGCACACGCACTCGCCCCCACCACCCTCACGCCCACAATGTGGTGGTTCGCTGGCGGCGCGTCCCGTGCGCTATCATGGCTTGCTGCAATCAACCAGCGCACGGCCAGTGCAACGGGAAGGACGGGTGGTGCCCCCATGGGCCTGCTTGCAAAGATGGGAGAGAGCTTCAGAAAGTACGGCAAGGGCATCGCGGCGATGCTCTGTGCGTCGGTCTTCGCGTGCCTGGGGCAGCTCCTCTGGAAGATCTCTGGCGGCAGCGACATCCTGCTCATGCTGGCCGGCTTCGCGCTCTACGGCATCGGCGCCGTGCTGATGCTGTGGGCCTACCGCTTTGGTCCGGTCTCGGTGCTGCAGCCCATGCTCAGCGCCAACTACATCCTGAGCCTCATCCTGGGCGCGCTCGTGCTGGGCGAGTCCGTGGGCGCGGTGCAGGTGCTCGGTGTGGTCGTGATCACCGCGGGCATCGTGCTCATTGCGGGAGGTGACGAGTAATGAAGGTCCTCGCATTCGCCCTCATCCCCGTCATGACCCTCATGGGCTCCGTGGCCTCGATCTTCTTCAAGCGCGCGACGGGCGCCGACGGCCTCAAGGCCCTTCTCACCTGCCCGCCGCTCTACATCGGCGGCTTCCTCTATGTGGCCTCCGCGGTGGTCAACATCTTCGTGCTCAAGTTCCTCAACTACTCCGTGGTGCTGCCGCTGACGTCGCTCACCTACATCTGGACGCTGGTGCTTGCCCGCATCACGCTGGGCGAACGCCTCACCGGCCGCAAGATCGCGGGCGTCACGTGCGTCTTTGCCGGCGCCGTCCTGCTTGCCCTGGGGATGTAGGGAGAAGGGAGACCTCGCGCTAGCACGCCCCACGCGCCCCACGCGCCCCACGCGCCCCACGCGCCCCGCGCGCCCCACGTGTGGTTCTTCAACGGATACCACCCGTTGCCGGGCCCATATGCCGCCCGCCACGGTAACCTAGCTGTTTGACCAAAAGTCGAGAAGAACCAGGCGGCCAGCCCGCGCCACGTGTGTCCCGCGGCGGCCCGCCTCGATTCGGAGGCATACATGAAGAAGCAAGTCGTGATCATCGGCGCCGGCCCGGCAGGACTCACCGCGGCCCACGAGCTGCTCTCCCGCGCGGCCGACGAGTACGACGTCACGGTCCTCGAGGAGTCCCAGACGGTGGGCGGCATCTCGCGCACCGTGGTGCATGACGGCAACCGCATGGACATCGGTGGCCACCGGTTCTTCTCGAAGGAGAAGCGCGTGACCGACTGGTGGGCAGACCGCATGCCCTCCCAGGGCGCTGCGTCCTTTGACGATAAGCGCCTGGGCCGCGAGTCCGCGCTCACTCCCGGCGGCCCCGACCCCGAGGTCGAGGACCGCGTCATGCTCACGCGCCGCCGCGTCTCGCGCATCTACTATGACCACAAGTTCTTTGACTACCCGGTGTCGCTCTCGGGCAAGACGCTGCGCGCGATGGGCCCGGCCACGACCCTTGCCGTGGGCTTCTCGTACCTCGGATCCAGCGTGCGCAAGCTCCCCGAGACGTCGCTCGAGAACTTCTACATCAACCGCTTTGGCCGCAAGCTGTACTCGATGTTCTTCGAGGGCTACACCGAGAAGCTCTGGGGACGTCACCCGCGCGAGATCTCGGCCGACTGGGGCAGCCAGCGCGTGAAGGGCCTCTCGGTCATGGCCGTGCTCAAGGACGCCCTGGCCAAGGCCACCGGCAAGAAGGACGCCGCCAAGACCGAGACCTCGCTCATCGAGCAGTTCCAGTACCCCAAGCTCGGCCCCGGCCAGCTGTGGGAGGAGACGGCCGCTGAGGTCGAGGCCATGGGCGGCCGCGTCATCTATGACCAGCGTGCGACGGGCATCGAGGCGGCCGACGACGGCACCCTGACGGCCGTCGTGGCCACCGCGGCCGACGGCGCCACCACCACGTATGCGGCCGACGTCGTCATGAGCACCATGCCGCTCAAGGACCTCGCGGCCGCCATGCCGGGCGTCCCCGCTGACGTCGCGGCCATCGCGGAGGGCCTGCCGTACCGCGACTTCGTGACCGTGGGCCTCTTGGTGCCGCGCCTCGAGCTCAAGAACGAGACCGACATCCCAACGCTCGGCAACATCGTGCCCGACAACTGGATCTACGTGCAGGACACGGGCGTCAAGCTCGGCCGCATCCAGGTCTTCAACAACTGGTCGCCCTACCTGGTGGCAGACCCCGAGCACACCGTGTGGGTGGGCCTGGAGTACTTCTGCGCCGAGGGCGACGACTTCTGGAACATGGCCGCCGACGAGCGCGTTGCCATGGCCACCGGCGAGCTTCGCAAGATGGGCGTGCTGGGCGAGGGCACCCAGGTGCTCGACTCCCATGTGGAGCGCGTGCGCAAGGCCTACCCGGCGTACTTCGACACCTACGACCAGATCGATGAGCTCATCGCCTGGCTGGACGCGCACCCCAACCTCTTCTGTCTGGGCCGCAACGGCCAGCACCGCTACAACAACATGGACCACTCCATGATGACGGCCTTCCTCGCGGTGGACGACCTCCTGGCCGGCACCACCGACCGCACCAACGTGTGGAACGTCAACACCGAGACGGACTACCACGAGGCCAAGGAGGCCGACGGGTCCGAGGCGGGCGAGTCCGCGGCCAAGTAGCGGCGGGGGAGAAGAGGGAGCACGCTCCGACGGACGCGCATCAGCACAAGAGCGAGGCGCTGGCGAGAAGGACCGTTCTTCTCGCCAGCGCCTTTGTGATGAAACAGCTGCCTTCCGGGAGAGACGCCCCGCCGGCTCATCGGGGAGGCGAGCCGACCTAGTACACGGCCGTGAATGCGAGGAGCAGGAACTGCGCCTCGACGGCGACGATGCCAAGCGTGCACAGGATGCTCGCGACGTTCTGCACGGCAAGCGAGGCGCCCTCGCCCAAGGGCGTCACGTCGTCGTCCTCGTCGGCGCCACGGGCGGCCAGGCTCGTGGCGGCGACCTCCACGGCAACCGAGGCGGCAACCAGCAGAAGCCCAATGATCGGCACAAAGTAGCGCTTGGGGATGCCGTCAAAGGTGTTGGCCCCCACCTGGTTGAACGTGAGGTATGTGGCCAGGTAAACCAAGAAGGCGCAGATGAAGAACGCCAGCACCAAAAGCGCGCAGACCACGAGCGAGCGCCTGGCGGCGAGCCTCGGCCGGCGCGCCCAGCTGACGGAGCCCACCACGGAAAGCAGGAGCAGCCCCGCGATGCCCCAGCGGGTGATGCCCGAGAGGCGCGCCTTGGTGTAGGCGTCGATGTAGGGCCCCAGCTGGAAGACGTTGCGGTGCATGAGGTTGCCCAGGAAGCGGCGCACGAAGGTGAGGGGCGCGCCCTTGACGTAGGCCAGCTGCTCGGCGGTCGAGACGTAGCCGATGTCGAACATCGCGCACGTGTTGATGCCCAGCGCGTTGGGCGCCCACGCCGCATAGATGCCCACGCCCACGAGCGTCGCCGCCACCAGCGGGATGGCAAAGCGACGCGTGCGGCAGACGGGGTTCACGGCGAAGAGGAGCAAGGGCCCAAAGGCCAGCGGCACGTAGGTCATCTTTGCTGTGGTGAGAAGGGTCACGGTGAGGCAGAGGCCCACGGTGCAGCTGATGCCGGGCAGCTCGTCTGCCAAGGCAAAGCGCAGCAGGAAGGCGATGGCCAAGAAGCACAGGGCGTTGGTCACGGTGTCGGCCGAGACGCAGCTGACGGTGGCAAGCGTGTTGGGCAGCGCCGCCACAACGGCAAGCGCCCACTTGCCCACGGGGATGGTCCGCACGGCCACATAGACGCAGGCGGCGTAGGCCATGATGCCAAAGAGGCGCATGGCAACCACGAGCACGTAGGCGCCCTTGATGAAGGTGCTGCTGATGAGGTATCCCAGCAGCTGCGGCAAGTAGACAGTGGGCGCGTTGACCACGGTGTTCGAGAAGACGTAGGTCTGCGTGCCGTTGTCGCCCAGCTCGAGGGTGGCCTCGTCATCGTCATGGTCGAGCCAGGCGGGGAACGAGAACTCGTAGGGGCTGCCGTCGTCTGCCGTGGCGGCGAAGGCCGCCTTGTTGGCAAGCGTCACCTCGATGAGCGTGGAGTCCACCTCGCCGCCCCAGAGCGCGGCGTTGGCCTTCTCCTCCTCGGTGTCCGTGGGGTAGCCCTCGGCGTAGCCCACGACGTCACCCTTGAGCTGACCCTGGGCAAGCTGGTACACGCGGGCCACGTGCTCGGCTTCGTCGAGGCCGCAGCCCACGGGGAAGAGGATCGCGTACGGGATGCACACCACGAGGATGACGAGGGTCACGATGACCTCGGGACGGAGGAAGGTGCGGCTTGCGGCGCTCTTGTCTGTGCGCATGTGGGGTACCTTTCGACGGGTGACCGGGCTGCATCCATGGTAGGGCAAGTGCGACGGTGGCGGGTGCGGCGCGTGACGCCTGCCGCCGGACGCCCTTCTCGCCCAAGGGGTAGAATGGGGCGGCTGCGGCGGCGTCTAGGGACGGCGCGGACCGCGCGAGGACCATGCGAAGGCCATGACGGGCGGGGGGCGTCACATGCAGGTTGACCGTGACCGAGCGAGGCGGGCGTTTGAGCGCTACGTCTCTGCCTACGACGCAAGCGATCCCAAGATCCGCCTCAAGCTCGTGCACACCTGGCGCGTGGCGGCGCTCTGCGAGGACATCGCCCGCGCCGAGGGCTGGGACGACGCCGCGGTGGACTTGGCCTGGCTTGCGGGCGTCACGCACGACCTGGGTCGCTTTGAGCAGGTGCGCCAGTTTGGGACCTTTGCCGACGCGATGTCGGTGGGCCATGCCGAGCTCTCCGCGCGCCTCCTCTTTGACGAGGGCCTGCTGGCCGAGTTCGCAGCTCTCGACGATGCCGAGAAGGGCCAGCTGGGCAGGGAGGCCGTGGGGCGTACGGGCGAGCTTGCCTGGCTCCACGATGCGGTGGCCCTCCACAGCGCCTACCGACTTCCCGACGACCTCGACGAGAAGAACCGTGCGCTCTGCGACCTTTTGCGCGACGCCGACAAGGTCGACATCTTCCGCGTGGCCCAGCAGAACCCCATCAGCGCCACGTACCCCTTCGGCGAGGACGAGCTGCGCAAAAGCGGCATCAGCGACGCGTGCGTGGCGGCTTTCCTCGAGCACCATGCCATTCTGACCTCGATCAAGACGGAGTCCGCCGACTACGTGGTGGGCCACATGGCCCTCGCCTTCGAGCTGGTGAGCGAGCGTGCCGTGGAGCTGGCCCTTGCGCAGGGCTTCCTCGAGCAGATCATGCACCTCGAGCTCGAGCGCGACGATGCGAGAAGGACCTTCGCCGCGCTCTGCGATGACCTTCGAGGTTGGCTCAACGCGCGGACGTCGTAAGGCAACCGGTCCCAACAGGGGAAACGACCGTCTCAGCTGGTGTTAACAAACTGCGAAGATGTGGGCCAATTTCTATATTTGCCGTGAACGCCGGCGATGTTGCCTTACTATGTTGATGTTTTAGATGAAACGCTGACTATCAGGAGGTCTCCTCTTGGACGCATCGAAGCTCATTCGCAGGGGCGTCATTCCCGCGGTCGCGCTGACCTCGGCGCTCGCGCTCACGGCCCCGACCCTTGCGTTCGCGGACGACGCCACCAGCTCGACCGACGGCTCCGTCGCCGAGGGCGCCGTCGCTGCGGGCCTCAATCTTGGCACGCAGGTCGACGACGAGACCACCCAGCTCATCGACGAGACGCTCGCCCAGGCCGAGGCCGATGCTGCCGACGCCATCGCCACGGGCACCGATGCCACCGCAGATGCCGCCACTGACGTCACCACCGACGTCACGGACGCGACCGGCGTCGTGGAGGCCGAGGCAAACGCCACGACGGACTCCACGGAGGTCAGCGAGGCCAACCTCACGTACGAGACGTCCTCGACCCTCCAGACCGTCTCGACGCTTTCTGTCAGCAAGGCCAAGGCCACCACGACGCAGCATGTCGAGCTCGACGACAACACCTACGTCATCGATTCGTCGCTCACCACCAACCGCGGCGTCATCGACGCCAAGAGCGCCGGTAAGACCAACGGCACCAACGTGCAGCTCTACAGCTGCAACGACACGGCCGCGCAGAAGTGGACGTTCCAGCTCAACTCCGACGGCACCTACACCATCGTCAACGTCAACTCCGGCCTCGTGCTCGACGTCAAGAGCGCCGGCACCACCAACGGCACCAACGTGCAGCTCTACACGTCCAATGGCACGGCCGCCCAGAAGTGGACCGTCAAGTGGGTCGACGAGTCCAAGGGCACGGCCACCATCTGGTCGGCGCTTGGCAACAACCTGGTGCTCGACGCTGCGTCTGGCAAGGACTCCAACGGCACCAACCTGCAGGTCTACACCTACAACGGAACGGATGCGCAGGTCTGGCGCCTGATCGATGTCGCCACCGGCCTCGCCGGCACCAGCGACCCCGCCGACACCCTGGGCACGGCCAACTCGACCGTCAGCACGGGCAACTACGTGGTCACGTCCAAGAGCGCCTCCAAGGCCGTCGACGTGAAGTCCGCATCCACCTCTGCCGGCGCCACGGTGCAGCTCTATGCTGCCAACTCCACGTTGGCCCAGGGCTTCTACCTCACGCCCGAGACCGTTGACGGTACCACCTACTACCGCCTGCGCAACGACAACTCAGGCATGTCGCTCACCGTCGCCTCCAACGACTACGTGGCTGGCACCGGCCTCACGCAGCAGACGTCCACGGCCGGCAACCTCCACCAGCTCTGGGAGCTCAAGAGCGCCGGCAACGGCTACTACTACCTCGTCAACGCGGCGTCGCACCACGCCCTTGCCGCCTCTGGCTCCACCCTCACCACGGCAGACGTGAGCAAGGGCAGCTCTTCTCAGCAGTTCAAGCTCTCCACCTGGACGCCCACCGCAAGCGAGGGCTTCTACAAGGTCGCAAGCGGCGTGGGCAACAGCCAGGTGCTCGACGTCTCGAGCGCCTCGTGGAGCTCGGGCGCCAACGTGCAGGACTATGCCTGGAACGGCTCCCTGGCGCAGCGCTGGTACGTGCAGAAGTCCGGTAGCGGCTACTACATCTACAACGTGGGCTCGGGCCTGTACCTGTCGTACAACTCGTCGGGCAACGTCTGTCAGTCCTCCACGGCCACGACCTGGTACATCTCCTATGGCTACGGCGACCTCGGCTCGACCTTCGGCTGGACCATCAAGGCCGCCTCGGGCAAGGTCCTCGACGTCAAGAGCGCCGGCACCGCCAGTGGCACCAACGTGCAGCTCTACGCCAGCAACGGCACCAAGGCGCAGCGCTGGACCCTCACCTCGGTGAGCGCCCTTCCCGACACCGGTTGGTTCGAGTTTGTCTCGTACGGCAACTCCAACATGCGCCTCGACGTCAAGAGCGGCTCGGGTGCGGACGGCGCCAACGTGCAGCTCTACACCTCCAACGGCTCTGATGCCCAGAAGTGGCGTGTGACGTCTTTGGGCAACGGCTACTACCGCATCGTGAGTGGCTCCAGCAACCGTGCGCTTACGGTCACCAGCTCGGGCAACGTGGTCCAGAAGACCACGACCTCGCACGACGACGCCAAGTGGACGGTCAGCTTTGTCAACGGCGGCCTCGTCTTCACCAACGCAAGCAACGGCAAGGTGCTCGACGTGGCGGGCGCCAAGTACGCCAACGGCACCAACGTGCAGACGTACGCCTCCAACGGTACCGCCGCGCAGCGCTGGCGCCTCAAGGCCACGAGCGCGTCCAAGCTGGGCAAGGCCATCGACACCTTCGCGGCCAAGATGCTCATGTACGCCAACGACGACAGCCACGGCTACGACCAGACGTACCGCTGGGGCCAGTACGGCGACTACGACTGCTCGTCGCTCGTCATCACCTGCCTCAAGAAGGCCGGCTTTGCCACGGGCTCCTCCACCTATACGGGCAACCTCCGCTCCAACCTCAAGAGCCGCGGTTGGGAGGTCCTCACCTACACCAACGTCGACGCCCTGCAGGTGGGCGACATCATCCTCAACGACTCCTCGCACGTCGCGGGTATCGTCTCGGACACCACCGAGGTGGCGGCCCACTGCAACGAGTACGGTGGCGCAACGGGCGGCAAGGCGGGCGACCAGACCGGTTACGAGATCTGCACACGCTCGCTGAGCGAGTACACCACGGGTGGTGGCACGCGCAGCGTTTGGTGGTATGTTGTTTTGAGGCCCACCTCTTCGGTGGTATACAATTAGGGGGTATGAGAAGAACCCTGCGCGCTTAGGGGAGCGTGGAGGGCATGCACAACCTAGTTTGGTATCAGCAGGGTGGCTCCTTGTGGGTCACCCTTAGCTTTAAAAGGGAGAAATGCGACGCTGCGTCGTCGCTGAGGAAAGGAGAACAGGGATGCCCAAGCAGGCATACAGCCCCAAGAAGGAGATAGGCTTCCTTTTGTCGGTGGGCGTGGCCGTGGCCATCGCCAGCGCGCCGGTGAGCGCGCTCGCCGTGGAGGCCGACGGCGCGGCCGCCGACGACGGCGCGGCCATCGAGCAGCTCGTCGAGCCCGACGACGCGCAGGACGGCCCCGAGTCCGACGGCGAGGGTCAGGACGGCGCCGAGGACGACGGCGAGCAGGACGGCGAGAAGGGCGACGGCCTTGCGGCCGATGCCTCCGCCGACGAGCAGGGCGGGGCGGGCCAGGCCGACGCCGGTGATTCCAATACCGACGCCAACGCCGCGGTCGAGGGCAACGCCGAGGGCCAGGACGGCGCCGACGGCGAGGACGACCAGCTCGACGACGACCCCGACGAGCAGTCGGAGCTCACGTCCGAGGAGCTCGCGGCGGCCCTCGCACGGCACGAGGAAGACGTCGCCAACGGCACGGCCGTGGCCGACGGCACCTACGTGATCGAGGCCGGCGTGGGCGCGCCCTACGTGCTCGACGTCGCGAGCAACGGCGGCGACGGCGCCAACGTGCAGCTCTACAAGGGCAACGCCACGGCCGCCCAGCGGTGGGACGTCGCCTTCGACGCGACCACGGGCCTCTACTCCATCAGGAAGAGCGGCACCGACCTCTACCTGGGCGTCGCCCCCGGCGCCACGGCGGCGAGCAAGGCCAACGTGGGCGTCTGGTCCTGTGCCCAGCGCTGGAGCGTCCGGCGCTCCGGCCTCGCCTGGGTCCTCTCGTACGCGCCGAGCGGCGACGGCGGCCCCGAGGTCGTGCTCGACGTCGCCTCCGCGAGGAAGGCCAACGGCGCCAACGTGCAGCTCTACGAGTCCAACGACACCAACGCGCAGCGCTTCTACTTCACCGGCTGCGCGGGCCTCGGGCGCGCCGAGGACGCGCTCAGGACCGCGACCGGCGAGGTCGTCGAGGGCGCGGCGCTGCTCGACGTCGCCGAGGGCGCCTACGTGGTGAGGTCCGCCAACGACGGCTCCTTCGCGGTCGACGTCAGGTCCGCGAGCCTCTCCGAGGGCGCCAACGTGCAGCTCTACAGGTCCAACGGCACCGGCGCCCAGCGCGTCTGGATCCACCAGGGCACCGACGGCTTCTGCACGCTCTGGGTCATGGGCACGGGCAGGGTGCTCGGCGTGGCCGGCGCGGCGGGCTCGGGCTCGGGCACCAACGTGCGGCAGACCTCGGCCGTCGACGCCCGCTCGCAGTGGGCGGCCCGCAGGAACGCCGACGGCACCGTGAGCTTCGTCAACCGCGCGACGGGCCTCCTGCTCGACGTGTCAGCCAACAGCATGAGGAACGGCGCCAACGTCCAGGGCTACCGCGACAACGGCACCTCCGCGCAGAGGTTCGCGCTCGCCGCCACCGAGGCCGTCGAGGCCGCCACCGCGCTCAGCGACTACCACGGCATCTACGAGCTCCACTGCGTGGCCTCCACGGGCTACGTGCTCGACGTCAGGAGCGCGTCGACCTCCTCGGGCGCCAAGGTCCAGGTCTGGAGCGACAACGACAGCCAGGCGCAGCGCTTCCAGCTGGTGAAGGCCGGCAGGGACTCCCAGGGCCGCCAGCTCTACCGCATCCGCACCGCGGCCTCCGGCGGCTGGCTCACCGGCTCGTCCCAGGGCGTCCAGGTGACGCAGGAGGGCAGCTCGTCCACGCTCTCGTCGGCCGACACCTGGTACTTTGCCTGGGACGGCACGGGCCTCGCCATCACCAACTCCAAGACGGGCAACGTGCTCGACGTCAGGAGCGCCAGCTACAAGAACGGCACCGCCGCCCAGACCTACGCCTCCAACGGCACCGCGGCCCAGCACTTCGCGCTGCAGCGCGCCTGGATGCCGGCCATCCCCAGCGGCTACTACCTCATCGCCTCGGGCCTCTCGTCGTCGTGCTACCTGGGCGCGAGCGGCACCAACGTCCAGATGACCAGCGGCTCCGGCAACATCAGGGCCACCAACCTGTGGTCCTTCAGGAGGTCCGGCAACGGCTACGTCATCGTCAACTACAAGACGGGCAAGGTCCTCGACGTCGCCAGCGCCTCCACGGCCAGCGGCGCCAACGTGCAGCTGTACAAGGCCAACGGCACCAACGCGCAGCTCTGGTACGCATGCATCGAGGACGGCGGGCGCATCGGCTTCGTCAACGCCGGCAGCGGCAAGGCGCTGGACGTGTCGGGCGGCAGCACGAAGAACGGCGCCAACGTGCAGCAGTACAACGGCAACGGCACCAAGTCGCAGCAGTGGACGCTCGGCCGCTTTGCCGGCAAGAAGCTCGGCTACCAGAACCCGTCGGGCTACTATCAGGTGGGCTACGTCAACGTTACGATCCCCAAGGGCTCCAGTCCCTTCAACTACGTGAGCAAGTGCCGCATCAGCATCGACGCCACGCGCTCCGAGGTCGTCGAGGCCTTCATCGCGCGTGCCTACGACTACCTGGGCACGCCCTACAAGTGGAACTACGCCTGTGCGCCGGGCGTGGGCGTGGACTGCATCGGCCTC
>Ga0065709_1029907_pt1 | contig 11020 bp, 8 predicted proteins | sample Hoacrofraction14_2_FD_59096 | JGI IMG/M metagenome (GOLD analysis project Ga0065709, IMG submission 59096) | Hoatzin crop microbial communities from Cojedes, Venezuela, sample from fiber fraction 14 v1 | ecosystem: Host-associated > Birds > Digestive system > Esophagus > Crop | place: Venezuela... | reverse complement strand
TGTCCTGCAGATACAGGCTGGATGCATAGTATTCATTGTAGACTCCGACACCCTTCAGGATGCAGACCGTCACGATCGCCGGCTTCATCAGCGGCAGGATGATCTCCCAGTAAATCTTGAAGTAGGAGGCCCCGTCCATGAAGGCCGACTCATCCAGCGAGACCGGTATGTTCTCCATAAACTGTATGAAGATATAAACCGATATGATGTCCGTGCCCATACTCAGGATGATGTATCCATACAGATGGTTGATGAAGCCCAGCGTCAGCATGATCTTGTACACGGTGACCTGCATGGCGATACCCGGAAGGAGCGTCGCGAACAGGAAGAGGCTTCGGATCAGGGCATTGCCCGGGAAATCAAACCGGTTCAGCACGAAGGCCAGCTGTGTTCCGATCAGGATGGAGCCGACCAGCACGAAGACCAGGATGATCGTGGAGTTTATGAAGGCACGGCCCATGTTCGCCTTTTCGAAGGCATCTATGAAGTTCTGGAAATTCAGCCAGCTCTTCGGAAGCGTCATGACATTCGTCGACGCGTATTCCTCGTCCGTCTTGAAAGCGGTGATCACGCAGGACACGATCGGCAGAACGGCGACGAAGGAGAAGAACACCAGCGAAAAATACTTGACGATGATCCACACGATAGCGCCGGGAGTGTATTGCTTTCTGCGCTTCTTTCCCGCGGCTGAAACCGCTGCTGTCTGATTAGCCATATCACTTGCCTCCCTTCGCTGCGGACATACCCGCTGTGCTTCTCTTTTCCCGTCTGGCTGCCTTCGCCGCCGCCTTCTCGGCGCGGCGTCTCGCCTTCTGTGCCTTAAAGGACTCATCGTCGGTGTCAGCATTGCGGAAGATATACTTGAAGAACAGCTTCTGCGCGATGGTGCAGGCAAAGATGATCAGCAGCAGCACCACGGCCATGGCACTGGCCAGGCCCACGTTCTGGTTGACGTGCGCGATCTCGTTCATGACGACGAAGTAGGTCGCGGTTCCGTTGCCGCCGCTCGTGATGACATACGGAGGCTCGAAGGCGCTCAGAGACCCGGTGATCGACAGGATGATATTCAGGGTGACGATCGTTTTGATGCTCGGCAGGATGATGTACCAGAACTTCTGGAAGCTGTTCGCGCCGTCCAGCTCCGCCGCCTCATACATGGACGAATCCACGGACATGATGGCGCCGATGAACAGCACCATGTTCTGTCCGAAATACCGCCAGACCGATGTCGCCACCAGCGACCAGTTGTTGATGGCCTTGTCCTTCAGCCAGTACGGCAAAACGTCCTGGGAGATGCCCAGCCAGCCGAGAACCGTATCCAGCACGAAGCCTCTGGTGTAGAAGAATTTGAAGATGAAACCGATCGCGATACCATTGATCAGGAACGGGAAGAACATGAGTCCCTTGAAGATATTTCCGCCCCGGACCTTGAAGGAAAGGATGGTCGCCAGATACAGGGCCAGCGCCAGCTGTACTAAAGATCCCACCATGTAGTACAGGGATATTCTCAGCGCCCGGAAGCAGTCATCCCGGCTGAAGACCTTGATATAGTTCTTCCAGCCGACGAACTTCCACTTATCCGTGGGCGTCGTATATTTCATCTTGTAAAAACTGAACCGCACCATCTCGCCGAAGGGCAGATAGGTGAAGACGATCAGAAGTGTCAGCGGAATGATCATGAACGCGATGATCGTGATCGCCTGCTGCCCCTTCTTGCTTCGAAGCCATTGCCGGAAGCTTTTTCTGTTAGTCTCACTCATGGGGAACCTCATTTTTCTTTTGTTTCCTGCTGTGACAAAGGTTTGGAGCGCAGAGATCCCCTGCCTCCTGCACCTCCGTGCATCGAGGCAGGGGACCCTCTTACTTATCTGTGTGCTGCGGGGATTCTTATCCCCGGATCATTCGCAGCCACACACATCCTGTCACAGTCCAGGCACTCACAGAAGCCTGTATGCCTCTGCGGCCCGACTCATGAATGTGCGCGGAAGGATTCGAGTTTATCAGTACAGAATCTCTACGTCGTTGTCTTCCTGGGCGCTCGTCCATGCCTCATTCCAGCTGTCCATGATCTCATCATAGGTCTTGCTGCCGTCAGACGCGCACTCGACGATCTCCTGCACCTTTGAATTTCCGCCTGCGTTGATGGCCAGCTCGGAATCAGAATTCAGGGTGTTCATCAGGTCAGCCTCTCCGTCCAGAGCCGGATCGTCTGCCACATAGGTGACATCCATGTCTGTGAATACCGAGTACAGATCCGGTACGTTTGTGTCGTCGGTAGCGATCGGAAGTCCGCCCTCATTCTGCGAGAAGCCTGACTTCTCGGTGAACCACTTCACGAAGATCATGGAAGCGAGCTGCTGTGTCTCGTCCGTCTTGCTGTTGATACCGAAGTTGTAGTCCGGGCCTGCTGTCGCATAAAGCTTTCCGTCGACAGTGATCGGGAACGGCATGTATCCTACGTCGTCAGGATTGTCGCCGGCGCCCTGCATCTGTGTGACAGCCCAGGAACCGAGAACCAGCGTAGCGATCTCGCCATTGTTCATCATGCCCTTGCAGCCTTCCCAGTCGGTCGTGGTGTAGTCGTCCTCGATGAGGCCTTCTGCGACTGCATCATACAGAATCTTGTAAACATTGTAAGCGTGTGTGCCATCGCCCGGATCCGAGAACGGATTCTCGGTGTGCGCGAGCTTCTGGTTGAGGTAGGTAGCGTCGCCTGTCGCGGAGCCGCTGATATAAGCGTCCCATGCGCCCAGTGTCCAGCCTGCTGCATAGTTCGTGTACAGCGGAATGGCATCCGTGTTCTCTTTGATGAGCTTCAGATCCTCGATGAACTCCTCCGGGGTTGTCGGAAGCTCTGTGATGCCGGCTTCCTCGAAGACTTTCTTGTTATATACGATACCCTGTGCATTCGCTGTCGACGGGACACCGTAGACCTGTCCGTCATAGGTGAAGTTCGCGGTGTACTGTACGAGCGCGCTGACCTCGTCAGAGCTGCCATAGGAAAGGAAGTACTCCGGCAGATCTGCCATGTCGACAGCCGGGATCATCATGATGTCGCCCCATCCCTCGTCCTGCAGACGAAGAAGAGAATCCTCTGCATAATCCGTGACAGCCTCGATATTCACTGTGATGTTCGGATACATCTCGTTGAACTCAGCCAGATACGCATCCCAGTTCTTTCCTGCGTAATCATCGACCGCCATATCGGTACGGTGGGTCAGCAGCTTGATCTCGGTGGTGATGTCCGTTCCTGTGGTGCCGAGCTCGATCGACGCGTAGGTGATGTCGCCGTCATCGGCCAGAGCAGACATGGGGCTGATCGCCATCATGCTGGCTGCCGTCACACCCGCCATCAGTATCGCAAAACTTCTTTTTGCCTTCATACACTTCCTCCTTTTTTGTATGAAAATGCTCTGTATCCTCCCCAGAGCTTCCTTCGGTCGGATCCAAAAGCCTTTCCGAACCATGTAAGATAGGCACAGTATATATCCGGCTGCGAAATTAACATCTGTTTTTCTTGCTTTTTATCATTGGATATTGTACTATTTTGTTGAATTCTGCGATATTGCCAATTTAGTAATTTTTATTTTGTGAATTTTGCACATCCCCATCCTTTTCCATGGATCATGGCGCGTGCGGGAGCTTATACGCCTGAAACAGCTTGAACGGCACAGGTCCTCCTTACGACGTTCAACTGTCAGCTGCCGCGCATATCCTGTAAAAAAGTCACAGGCAGTGCGCGATAATGCAGAAAGGAGCTTTCCATGTCAGAATCACTTCCGTCCGGCCTGCCTGAAGGCCTGTACCTGCGTCCCTGTGAGGCTCCGACGCCGCCTCTTCCGGATTCGATCCTGCGGATCATCGCCTCGGCTCATGTCAGCGAGCGGGCAGCATCTGTGACGAAAGCCCCCGCGAGCGAGCTCTATTTCATTCTCCTCACCCTCACCGGGCGCGGAGCCATGCGCCATGCCCTGCTGACACCGGGAACCATCCTCTTCTCCCCGGCCTCGTCCGGGATCGAGCTGTCCTCCTCCGGTATCGGCTGGGAATATGTCATCCTCTTTCTGGACAAATCCGACATGCTGCACTCCTGGTACACGCTCTTTCTCGAGCGCAACCCTGCCGGTATTTTCCGCACCTCTACCGATGGCCGTATCGCGCAGATTATTCAGCACCTGAGTGCGCATCCGCTCTCACCCACGCGTTCTTTCTGCCTGCTCGCCGCGCAGTACCTGACCCAGATCCTCACGCTGATGAGCCTGCCGGACGCGGATCATCCCCTCAGCGAGACAGACAAAAAGCACATGGCACCTGTCTGGCTCTCCGATCTTCGAAACCGGATGGAGGTCAACTGTGCCATGCGCTTTTCCTTGCCTGAGCTCGAGCGTTCGCTCGGCATCAGCCGTTACCGCATCTGCAGAGAATTCAAAAAATATTATGGGATATCACCGCTCGCCTGCCTGAACGGCATCCGGATGGACCGGGCCAGTTCCTATCTCGCCTCGACGGATCTTCCCGTCGCCGAGATTGCCTTCACGGTCGGCGTCCCGGATACGACTCACTTCATCAACTTATTTCGCCAGGCCTACGGCATGACTCCCGGCGCCTTCCGGAAGTCTGTCCGCGGCGGCTGAATCTGCCGCTCCCTTCGCGAAAAGTCTCTTCCGCTCCCGGATGAGCAGCACCAGGGAGACCAGCGTCGCGATTCCGTCACTGACCGGCTGCGCGGCGAAGATGCCCTGTACACCGAACCCACCCGGAAGTATCACGATCAGCGGGATCAGAATCACGACCTGCCGAAGCAATGTGATAATGATGGACTCTGTCGGTCTTTCCAGCGACTGGAAAAAGGTGGTCGCCAGCATCACGAAGCCCAGCACCGGGGTGATGCAGAAGTTCAGCCGAAGACCCGTGATGCCTATGGCGAACATGTCCTCATTGCCGCCGAAGGCTGCCAGGATCTGCTTCGGGAAGAGCAGCACCGCGAACCAGATGATGCAGGTGATACCGACCGAAACCAGTGTCGACAGGTAGAAGGTATCCATGACTCTTTTATATTTGCCGGCGCCGTAGTTGTTGCCGATGATCGGCTGCGTTCCCTGGCTGATACCGCTGGCCGGCATGATGACGAAGGTCATCACGCTGGACACGACTGCGTACACACTGATGGCGGTGTCTCCGCCGTACTTGCCGAGCTGGCCATTGTAAACCAGCGAGATGAGGCCCATGGCCAGCTGCGCCACCCAGAAGGCAAAGCCGCAGACCACGATCTTTTTCATCAGCTTGAAGTCCGGAGTAAAGATGCTTCTTTCGACTTCCACGTTCACCTGATGGCGGCAGACCAGGAAGATGCCCAGGACGGTCGAGACGACCTGGCCGATGACGGTCGCCCACGCGGCGCCGGTCACGCCCCAGCCGAAGCCCGCCACGAAGAGCGCGTCGAGAAGGATATTCGTCACGGCGCCGCTGCCGGTCACGCACATGCCCAGGATCGGATGGCCGGACACTCGGACGTAATCATTGAAGACCTGCGTGAGGCCCTGGAAAACGCAGCCCAGGACGATGATCCGGTAATAGACAAGCGCGTATTCATAGCACGTATCCGTCACGCCGAAGACGGTCAGAATCGGATCCGCCGCCAGATACATGACTGCGGTCAGCAGCAGCTCGAAGACAATGACCAGCACGATCGAATTCCCGAAGGATTTGCTCATCCGCTTCCGGTCACCGCGGCCGGCGAAGATGGAGAACAGCGTGGATCCGCCGGAGCTGCAGTCCAGCGCGAAGGCCATCATGATGTAGGAAACCGGGAAGCAGACCGACAGGCCCGCGAGGGCTGAGGTGCCCACGAAGTTTCCCACGAACATGCGGTCCACGATATTGTAGATCGCCGTGATGAGCAGCGATGCCGCCGCAGGTATCGAGAACCTGAGGATCATCGGCATCAGTTTTCCGTTTTGAAATTCATTGTCTTTTTCCATGATAACCTCCGCATATACTAATTAGCTGACTAACTTTATGTTCTGAAATTAAGGCGCCGCGGCCGGCGTCCTGCCTGTGACTGTGTGGTGGATCCGTGATGTCATGCCGCCTAAGCCGCGCCAGCGCGGCCGGCGTCCTGCCTGTGACCCTGGCATCACGGCATGTTTTCCAGCATCTTTTCGACTACCCGGTAGAACACTTCCATGTCCTTCTTCGAAATCCCCTTCGTGACGATGTCCTCGACCATATGAATTTTCTCGGTGACTTCGTCCTTGTAGGAGAGTCCCTTCTCGGTGACGATGATGCGTTTATACCGCCCGTCACCCTCTATGGCCTTTCGTTCGATCAGTCCGTCCTGCTCCATCTTTTTCAGAAGTGTCGACGCGGACGGAGGTCTCAGACTGTACTCCTCTTCGATATCCCGCTGGAACACCGGCTCCGTCTGGTCGAGCAGGAAATACAAAACGCGCCCCTCGGCCACGCTGATCTTCCGGTCCAGCGGCCTGGAGTCGAATTCCCTGCGGATCTTGTTCGACAGCTTATTGATATATCTGGGAGCACTCGTTCTGGCTTTCATGTCTTACCTCAACTAACTACTTAGCTTGCTAATTAGATTATATTCATTATTGGAGAGCTGTCAACCATTTTTGTACATTTCTTATTTTTTCTGTCTGAAGCTCTCGCTGCAAAAGCAGGCTGGACCTCCCGACGCAGGATATTTCCATACAGACGGGATCGATGTCACACGATAATGATGAATCTCCAAGTACTATCTTCTCATCCTCAGTGCGCCCGGATTAATCTTCGTCGGAGCCACCTGAATTTCGCTTCCTTCCGGCACATAAAGCTGCTGAAAAGCGCGGCGGATATTCCCTCGCTTCAGATCTTTTCCGATCACGACCGCCCGGCCCTCTTCCATCTCCTCGCAGCCGGTCACCGCGTAGTCGCCGTCAACCAGGTCGAACCGATACCAGCGCTCCGGACAGCGCAGAAACCCCTTGGCCCTGGTCACGGTGCCGAAGGCGCCTCTCACCAGAAGCTCCATGACCGCCAGCAGCCTTTCCGGACTGTGCATCATCACACCTTCCATGCTGAGGCTCTCCAGTTCTTCCTGCGGTGTCTTTTCCTCCGTGCCGAAGACACGTTTCAGCCCGCCATTTTCATCCTTCTCGAACTCAAAGGTTTTCTCCAGAAGAGACTGCCAGAAGGCCGGCGGCCATTCGCTGTAATGAACCGGCGGAAACACCGTGTCCGGCCGGATCTCCAGCCGGTCGGCAATGGACTGAAACTGCGGCACCGTGAAGGATTCGGACTTGCTCACGGCTACGGTTCCGGCGATACTGATCTGATCCCGGTAATACTCCGGATAGTCCCGGATCGTCTTCTCGAAATGCTGTCCGTCGATCACAGCGATCGGAGCCGCCAGCGAGATCCGGTCATAGCAGATCCGGCTCAGCTCCTGAAGAATCCGGCTGGGCATGGCCACACCGGACGGCTCTACGATCAGATAATCCGGATCCAGCGCCCCGTGGATACTCATAACCGTCTGGGCAAAATTCTGCTTCAGTGTGCAGCAGATACACCCCTCCGACATCTCCCAGATCTTCTCATCCGTGACCTCCTTATCCTGCATCAGAAGAGAGCCGTCCACATCCAGCGATCCGTATTCATTTTCCAGAATCACAAACTGCCTGCCGCAGCCCCTGGCCATAGCCCGGATAAAGCTCGTCTTTCCCGCGCCCAGGAAACCTGTAATCATCAAAATTTTCATCGCACTTACCTATAGCTGAAATCTTCCCGCAAACTGTTCCTGCCGTCTCCGAACCTGCCGCACGGGTTCTTCTGACCAGATCACTGTCCGGAACCTGCGCCGACGGACTTTCAAAGAAAGAAGGGCGGGTAATCCCCGCCCTCCATATTACCATACGATCCGCCGCCTGCGCCTTCGCGGCGCTGAGACAGGAACTGGCATCTCCGTACCGCTTAATCAGATCGTCACGACCGGTTTGATGAGCTCCCTCGGCTTATCCTTCATGAGCATGAGAGCCTCCTCGACATGCTCGAAGCCTGTGAACTTATGTGTCAGCAGCGGCTTCACATCCAGCTTGCCATACTCAATCAGGCTGGCCAGCTTCTGCAGGCGAAGGCGTCCGCCCGGCATCAGGCCGCCGAGAATCTGCTTATGGCCCATGCCGCAGCCCCAGTCGAGACGCGGGATATTGACATAGTCACCGGAACCGAGATAGTTGACGTTTCCGATCTTTCCGCCCGGCTTCAGGCACTTGATCACCGGCTCGAAGGTCTCGACTCCGCCGCCTGCGACGATCGCCTTGTCCACGCCCTGTCCGCCTGTCATCTCCATGACCTGCTGATCGATGGGGCCATCCTTGTAGCTGATGAACTCTGTCGCGCCGTAGAGCTTCGCCACCTCACGGCAGTTCGGACGGGTTCCTACGCAGATGATGCGGGACGCGCCGCGAAGAGCGGTTCCGGCCACGGACATCAGTCCGACCGGGCCGATACCGACGATCAGAACCGTGTCACCAAACTGTACATCCGCCAACTCCACACCGTGGAAGCCGGTGGGCACCATGTCTGAAAGCATGCAGGCCTCCTCCGGGCTGATGCAATCCGGAAGCATAGCCAGGTTGTTATCCGCTTCGTTCACATGGATATACTCGCCGAATACACCATCCTTGAAGTTCGAGAACTTCCAGCCTGCCAGCATGCCGCCGGAGTGCATGGAATAGCCGGCCTGCGCCTCCAGTGAGCCCCAGTCCGGTGTGATCGCTGCCACCATGACCCTGTCGCCCGGCTTGAAGTCCTTGACCAGTTCGCCGACCTCGTCCACGACACCGCAGCCCTCATGGCCCAGGATCATATCGTGGCGGTCACCGAGAGCGCCCTCCCAGACCGTGTGCACGTCTGATGTGCAGGGGGAAAGTGCCAGGGGACGGAGAATAGCGTCCATCGGTCCGCATTTCGGACGCTCCTTCTCGATCCAGCCGGTCTTTCCGATTCCGAGCATAGCATAACCCTTCATGTTGTCACTCCTTTCACATATAAGATATTTTTTGTCGATATACTCAATTTACAGGGAAAAAATGAGTCCGTCAACATCGAGTTAGGCTAAACGAACGTGGCGGAATAGATTCAGATTGTATCATCGTCCGAATGATTCCCGATCATTCCTCAAACAAAAGGATATCCTCCATGATGAAATCTTTAAACAGGGGCAATGTGAAGGCGAGCTGACCGTGCTCGGGACTTGTGAGCAGCTGGCTGTCGATCAGCCTTCGCCGGTAGGTGGCCACATGACCGGCCGGCTTATCCATAAAGCTGCGCACCTCGCTGTACGCGGCCACGGCACTCTTATCCGCATCCATGCACTGCGCAACCGCTTTGATCATCTCACGGTCACTGCCCGAAAGTTCGGAATATATTTTGATGTAGACATTTCGGAACAGTTCGTTTTTATATTCCGTCATAACCGCGTCAATGGCCCGGTCATCGATCGTCATATCCGTCTGCTTCCACAGCAGATACCCCAGAAGCTGGAAGGCATAGGCATAGCCGCCGGTAAGGCGCGCCGCGCGGATCAGTGCCTCCTTTTCTGTTCTGAAGCCCTCCTCAGTAAAAACCTTCTCGTAGGTCCGAAAAACCGACGGCACATAAAGCGGTTCCAGGTCCACACGTTTGCTGCGCAGAAGGAATGTAAGAACCTTATCATTCTGGAGTGCCGATATGTTTTTCGGAAGGCCGGACATGATGAGTGAGATCGGATAATCCTCCCGGATAAACAGCTGATAGACGGAGGCGAATTCTTTCATCTGCTCTGAATTATCCACCTCATCGATGGAGACGAGCAGTGACTTCCCTTTCTTTTTCATGGTTTTCAATATGTTCTCCAGAATGATCCTGAAGCCTGCCCCCAGCTGATCCCCGCGGCTGTATTCCACCTGTATGCCAAAAGCCGTGACCTTAATCCCATCCAGGCGGCTGATCAGCTTTCGGATATCCGACGTGCTGTTGTTATACAGAAGATTCAGAAGCGATTCGCTAAGATTTTCACCGGAGGTGAGATCCGCTACGATCCAGTCCTTCTTCTCTTTCATGATGGCACAGATATCTGCCATGAGCGCTGTTTTTCCGCAGCCTCTGATACCGCTGATCAAGGTCGTCTGATAAGGACTGTTCTTATCCCCCAGCCCCAGTATGATCTCGCTCACCAGTTGTGAACGGTCTATAAATACAGAAGGTGTCCTTCCGAAATTCGGACTGAACGGACTAAGCTGACTTTGCCTGCGGCTCATGATCACTGCCTCCCCCTTCTTTATCTTCGTATTCTGTCTGTATTTTTGTATTTGACATTATTTTTCGTTTTTCTTATATTTCTTTGTATTTCATATATATTTTTGTTTTTCTTATACTTTTTTGTATTTCCATTTTATTTTAGTTTTTACGATATGTCAAACGGCCTGCGCCGCTGATTTACAGCGGCGCAGGCCGTCATGGTATTCTTGATGTTATTGATCACCGTACTGTTTCCATCGAACATCCAAAGTCCGTCCGGAAACCCGGCGCCTTTCAGTCCTCAGCTCCCAGGACCATCTTCACGGCGCCGTACATGCCGGCGTCGTTGCCCAGCTTCGCCAGCGCAAAGTGCGCGCCCTCTGAAGCATGGAAGGCATACTTTCTGTAATGCTCCTGAACCTTGTCGATCAGGATCTGGCCGGCCTTGGACACGCCGCCGCCGATAACGAAGGCTTCCGGATCGACCACGCAGGAGATGATGCCCAGCGCTCTTCCGAGGATGTCCGTGACCTCCTCGACGATCTCCAGTGCCAGCTCGTCACCCTTTTTGGCCTCGTCGAACACTTCCTTGGCCGTCACTTCATCGTACTGCTTCAGCGAGCTGTCCTTCTTGCCCTCAGCCAGCTTCTTCGCCGCGATATTCGCGATACCGGTCGCGGAAGCGTACTGCTCCAGGTGGCCGCACTTGCCGCAGCCGCAGGGCGCGCTCTCGTGCTCGTTCACA
>Ga0065709_1006487_pt1 | contig 11038 bp, 7 predicted proteins | sample Hoacrofraction14_2_FD_59096 | JGI IMG/M metagenome (GOLD analysis project Ga0065709, IMG submission 59096) | Hoatzin crop microbial communities from Cojedes, Venezuela, sample from fiber fraction 14 v1 | ecosystem: Host-associated > Birds > Digestive system > Esophagus > Crop | place: Venezuela... | reverse complement strand
CCACCGGAAGGCTTTGCCTTCCTCCGCCCCCTCGCCAGCGAGGGGGAGAGCCTCGCCTGTCGGCTCGGGACTACTGGCATCTGCAGTGCAGCCAGCGACGAGAGGGAGAGTTACAGATATTTTTCTATTTCCTCTGTCCAGTCTTCGCCGTTGACGGGGCGGAAGGTGTGGATGCCGAGTTCGCTGGCGGCGGCGACATTGCGGGCTCCGTCGTCGACGAAGAGGACGTCCTGGGGAAGTACCTTCTCTTTCATCAGCAGGGTGCGGAAGATCTCCTCCGAGGGTTTCATCATCCGCATTTCATAACTCACGTAATGCTCGTCGAAATAACTGTATAGCGGTTTTCCCAGTTCGGAAAAATTATCGCCGTTGGCCCATTTCTGCATGAAGGGATTGGTATTCGAGAGCAGCAGCACGCGGTATCCCCTCTGCCTGAGCTCCTCCAGTTTGCGGAGGTTGCGCGTCGGCACCTCCTTGGCATATCCCGTCCAGGCGTAGAGACACTCATCCATCGTCACCTCCTTGCCGCACAGCTTGCTCAGTTCGTCACGAAACTGCTCCTCCGTGATCAGTCCCTCCTCCAGGTCGCCGAAGATACCCTTCTGCGTATAGGGGTCAAGATGTTTGCCGGCATCCTTGAGTCCTATCTCCCGGAATCTCTCCACGGCCTGTTCCTGGCTGATAGTCACTATCACCCCACCCAGGTCGAAAACGATTGTTTTTATCATGCTTCTCTTTATTTATCAGTATCGTCGAAATTCTTTCTTATCTTTTTTATCTGTCGCAGCAGATCCTTGTAATGATATTTGCTGAAACCGCCCGAGACGGCGTTCATCTGTTTTGCGACATATTTTTCCAGGTCGTCGAGATGACGCTCCATATACACCACCACGTCGGAACGGTTGGCGGTGACGTTGACGCCCGTGAGATTCTTCTCCGACGGGTTGAGCACATTATTCACATAACCCAGATAGTTGCGCTGCAGCTGCCGGCGGTAGTCGTTTCTTATCTCGTCTTTCGTATCGACGGAAGTCCACACCGTAGCCGCCACATCCTTGAGATACTCGTCTACCTTGTAAGGATCGTCCGAGCGCAGCGAGTTGTTATGAATCCTCAGGATCATCCCCGGCGAGAGGAAGAGAGCGAGCACAGTATTCTGCCTGTTTCTTATCTCGTCGACGGCATTGACTCCGAGTTTGCTCGTTATCCTCTCCGGATAGAGCCATAGCGGCGGATCGAAGAGATAAGTGCCGAGCCATGCTACAGCCTCCTTCTGCCGTGCCTTCGACTCATATTCCGTGCGCTCCTTTCCCGGCAGCGAGTTGTAGTAGCTGGCTCCGATATGCGCCTGCACGTGATTGGTGAAGAGGATATAGCGCGACCTCAGATGAGTGTGGATAGTACTCAGGTCGCTGGTCACGCCGTCGGGCTGGGCCGTCCACTTTTCGATATTCTGCATCACGCGTTTGAAGTTCTTGATACCGTATTCCGCAGCCTTGATATTATTGTCGCTGAGGTCTTCCGCCATCGCGCGGGGGTCACCGTTCTTACCCTCACCGCCGAACCACAGCCTGGGGTTGGCAGCCAGAGCCTTCGTCACCTCCGCTCTCAGCGCCGTGCGCTCCTCCTCGGCGGAAGAGAACTCCGGACGATACTGGTATCCCCACTTCACGGCCCACTTGTCGTATTCGCCGATACGGGGGAAGAGCCCTTTTTCGGAGATGTTATCCTCCGGCTGGGCCACATAGTTGAAGCGTGCATAGTCCATTATCGACACGGTATGTCCGTGGGCCTCCACCCACGCCTTGTCGCGCAGTTTCTCTATCGGCGTGGCGAAGCTCGCACCCATATTATGACGGAGACCGAGCGTGTGTCCCACCTCGTGCGACGACACGAAGCGCACCAGCTGGCCCATCAGTTCGTCGTCCATATCCATCGTCTGCGCCCTCTTGTCGAGAGCTCCGCACTGCGTCATATACCATTTCTTGAGCAGCGTGATCACATTATGATACCATCCGATATGACTCTCCATGATCTGTCCGCTGCGAGGGTCTACGATTCTCGGTCCGTAGGCGTTCTCGTTTTCCGAAGGGATATACCTCACCACGCTGTACCGCGCGTCGTCGATACTCATCGAGGGGTCGTCGGGCCAGTCCCTGGCCTGTATGGCATTCTTGAAACCGGCAGCCTCGAAGGCCTCGTTCCAGTCTTCTATTCCCATCTTGAGATATTTGGCCCACTTCTTCGGCGTGGCGGGGTCGATATAATACACGATAGGGTTCACCGGCTCCACCAGTTCGCCCTTCAAATATTTCTTCACGTTCTTCGGCACCAGTTTGTAGCGCGAGACCACAGCCAGATGGTCGGGCGCCCCGTCGTCGTTGAAGGTGGTGATCTTATCAGCGAAATACCCCACCCTCTCGTCCTGATATCTCGGGCGCATAGGTTCCGAAGGGAGCATCACTATCGACGTGGTGAGAGCCATCGTCACTGAGCCCGTCTTCGTTGCCGGCACCTTTCCCGGTGTGGCTCCGTAGGTACGTATCGTCCTCACCTCGACATTGATGGGATAAGTCTTCATCGTATCCACCATCGTCCTGTCGGCGGCGATGCTACCGATGGAGAGCAGCTGTCTGTCGCTGGAAGTGAAACCGAAGAGTTTGTTGTCTGCGGTGACGAGTTTGGTGACGTTGACGAGCTGCGCCCCGTTATTGCCGTTTCTGCCGATGACCTCGAACTTATGCACGATAGGGTCGACGGTAGAGCGCCGGAGCGGTTCGGCGATGCAGGTGTTGTCGTCGGCATACTGCGTCTGCACATACTCCTTGAGGAAGATATTCTTCTGTCCGTACTGTTCGAAATACACCACGCTGTGGTTCACCTCCTCTCCGCTCTGCAGTTTGAGTCCCTGCGGTGTCGACTCGAAGCGCGTCACCATGAGCATCAGTCGTCCGATCATGCTGTCGGGGATTTCCCAGTACCAGTCGTCCTTGATATGTCGCACGGCGAACATCCCCTCCTGCGAGGAGCCGCCCTGCTCTATCAGTTTGTCGTAAGCGCTTGTCTTCGTCGAGTCTTTCTTCGCCATCGTATCGGCGGCTGCCGGCGCGGCGAGGAGAAGGGCCGAAGACAAGCACAACAGTATCCTTTTTGCCTTTCCCATGATTACTTCACGGCCTTGGCGGTTTTCCTGGCAGCGGTCTTCTTCACTGTTTTCTTAGCCTTGCCGTCGTTGCACTCCTTGGCGTTGCCGCGGTATTTGCAGCAGGCGGGAAGCGAGGCGTACACCTTTGCGGGAGCCTTGTAGTCGCCGGAGTCGTGACCAGCTGCGGCGAGAGCCTTCTGCACTGCCTCGACGGAGGTCTTCTTGTTGTCGTAAACGAGCGACAGTTTCTTAGTGTTCTTGTTCCACTCTGCCGACACTACTCCCGATACCGCCTTGGCGGCCTTCTCGATGCGCTGTTCGCACATACCGCAAGCACCGTCAACGGCAACAACCTTCTTCACTGTCTTTGCGCCGGCGATGTTCATGCACATCATGGCGGCCATCAATAATACCATTTTTTTCATACTTTCTGTCTCCTTTTAAATTAGTCTTATTTACCTTATTATAATATATAATCAGTCATTGTTCATCATCGACTTCTTACCCTCGAGCTGTGCGCTGGCATCGACGGCGAAGACCCCGTTGGTGACGATCTCCTCCCCCTCGGCCAGTCCTTCGAGCACCACATATCCGTCGGGCAGCGACGGTCCGAGAGTGATCGTGCGGAGCTTGAACGTAGGCTGCTCCTCGGTGTCGTCCTTCACGTATACCACCGACCTCTTTCCCGTCCAGAGCACCGCCGACTTAGGCACCACGATATCCTCCGAATACTGTTTCATCGATGCCGCGGCGACGCCCTCCACGAGCATCTCGGGTTTGAAGATGCCTCCGGGATTGTTCATCACCACCCTCACCCCTGCTGTGCGCGTCTTACCGTCGAGCACGGGGTCCACGAAGCTCACCCTTCCGTCGAACGAGCGGCCCGGCATGGCTTCGGCGGAGAATCTCACCGTCTGTCCTTTCTTTATGAAGGGCAGGTCTGACTCGTAGGCCTGGAATACCGCCCACACCCTCGACAGGTTGGCGATGCGGAGTATCGGCTGCCCCTGTTTCACATAGTCTCCCTGGCTCACCTCCTTGCTCACCACCGTCCCCGACGTGTTAGCCTTGACGGCGACGTATGGCGACGCCTTTCCCGACTTCACTATCCCGTCGATCTGCGCCTGCTGCATATTGAGGAGGCGCAGTTTCTCCTTGGCGGCCTCGGTCATCAGCTGGCGCTGCTGTTCGTTGCCGATCTTCATCGCTGCGACGAGCTCCTGCGCGGCAGTATACAGTTCGGGGGAGTATATCACTGCGATGGTCTGTCCTTTTCCTACGACATCCCCCACGGCGCTGACATTGAGGCGTTCAATCCTTCCGGCCACGTATGCCGCCTGTGTCTGCTGCAGCCGCTCGTCGGGCTGTATCTTCCCGAAGAGCCGTATCTCCTTGGCACCGATCTCGCCACCTACGATCTCCGTCTCCACGTTGGCCAGTGCGAGAGCTTCGTCGCTCATCATCACCGCGTCGGGGTCGACGCCCGACTCACCCGTATACGAACTCATCGGGATGAGATCCATGCCGCAGATGGGACACTTGCCGGGATGGTCCTGTTTTATCTGCGGATCCATCGAACAGGTGTATGTCGTTTTCTGTTTGTCCCCCTCCCCTTCTTCTCCCGCGGCGGAAGAGCGAGGGATGAGCCATCCGATGATGATGCCGGCCAGCAGCAGCGCGGCGTATATGAGATATTGTTTTTTCATCTTATCTGTCGTTTATATTGTCATTCTGTATGTTTGTGGCGAGGAGTCTGTCGTATTCCGCCGCCACGATGTTATAGTCAGCCACGGCGGCGATTCTCCTGAGTTCGATGTCAGTGATGCTGCGCTCCGTCTGCAGTATGTCCGTCATGGCGGCGCTGCCGTTGATATACTCCTGCCGCATCATCTCCATGCTGTTGGCGAGGATCTCCGTCTGTTTCTTGTAGAGCCCGATCTTCCTCTTCGCGTCGTCAGCCTTCTGTTCCACTGCGAGGAAGTCACTCATGATAGCATCCTTCACGCTCTCCATATTCAGTTGTGCGGCCTCCTGCATCAGCTGCGCCGCTTTCTGCTGGGCCTTCACCTTCCTGCGGTATACGGGCAGCGACATCTTGAGCATCGGCATCCACATGTTCATGCCGCTCATATCCGACATCGAGCCCATATCATCCATCGACGAAGAGTCCCTCTTTTTGTTGATCATATATTCGATACCGACGCCGATCATCGGCATACCCATCTTCCGGGCCTTCCGTTCCTGTGCCGAGTAAGCCTCCCGGAGAGCCTTTATGCGTCGGATCTTGGGATGGTTGTCGACGCCGGAGAGCACGAACTGCTGCTGTTCCGCCATCACGAGAGTGTCGGGGATGACGAGAGGCGAGGCGGCGTCGCGGTGGAGGAGCAGGTTGAACTGTTTCGCCTGCAGCTCGTATTCCGACTGCAGACTCTCGATCTGTTCGTCGAGTCTGACCACTTCGGCCTCGATCTTCACCTGGTCGCTCATCCTGCCCGTCATGGCGTTCTGCGGCGACTTGTACTTATATATCGCGATATCCTCGATATCCCTGATGATGCGGCGGTTGTCGGCCACGGTCTTTATCTTCATCTTCGTGGCAATCATCTGATACCACAGTTTCTGCACGCGGAAAGCCACGTCGATGCCGCTGTCGCGGTATTTCTCGTATGCCGCCTCGGCCTTCCACCCCATCTCCTTATGCGCCGCCTTGAGAGTGCCCGGCCAGGGAAACATCTGCATCAGGCTGACGGTAGCCACCTGTTTGCCGTTGACGTGCTCCATGGCTTTGGGGAAGAACCCCGCCGACAGCTCCGGATCGCCGAGCGCCGCCGCCGTGGTGCAGCCCTGCATCGCAGCCTCGTATTCCTTGTATCCCGCCGTCACCGACGGGTTGTTGCGCAGCGCCTCGCGGATATATGCGGCAAGACTGTCCTGCGCTGCCGAGGGCAATGCCGCGGCGATACATATCATGATCATCATCCGTCTCATACTTCAGCCTCCTTCTTCTCGTGTTTCAGTTTGCTTTCCCTCCACCAGCACTGCAGCACCGGCACCACGAACATCGTCATCGTCTGTATCAGCATACCTCCGAAGGTAGGTATCGCCATGGGCACCATGATGTCGGCCCCCTTTCCCGTCGAGGAGAGCACCGGCAGCAGCGCGATGAGAGTCGATGCGGTGGTCATGGCGGCGGGTCTCACTCGTTTCTTCCCCGCCTTCACCACAGCCTCCGTGATGTCGCGCTTCGTCGACGGTTTTTCCTGTTGGAACACCTGGTGGATATATGTTCCCATGAGCACCCCGTCGTCGGTGGCGATGCCGAAGAGCGCGATGAATCCCACCCACACGGCGACGCTGAGGTTGATGGTGTGCATGCCGAAGAGCGTCCGCATGTTGACTCCCGCCACGGAGAAGTCGAGGAACCAGTCTTGTCCGTAGAGCCATACGAGGATGAATCCTCCCGCGAAGGCCACGAAGACGCCGGAGAAATGGATCAGCGACGCCGTGACAGACTTGAACTGGAAGTATAGGATGAGCAGTATGGTGAGCAGTGCGACGGGTATCACCAGCGCGAGCCGTTTTGTGGCGTGGGCCTCCTGTTCGTATGTTCCCGTAAACTGATACGACACACCCTCGGGCAGTTTTATCTTACCTTCCTTCACGAGACTGTCGAGTTTGTCTTTGGCCCCGTTGACCACGTCCACCTCCGCCTTGTCACCCTTCTTGTCGAAGGTGATATACCCCACGAGGAAAGTATTCTCGCTCTGTATCATCGTGGCCCCCTTGGTGAAGTCGAATGATGCCACCTGCGAGAGAGGGATCTGCGTACCGTCGGCCGCCGACACGAGGATATCAGCCAGCGCGTCGGGGTCGTCCCTGAGCTCCCTGGCGTATCTCACGCGGATGGGAAACCGTTCGCGGCCCTCCACCGAGTTGCCCTCGGCCATACCCCCTATTGCGGTGGAGATAGCGTTCTGAATCGTCCCCACCTGTATTCCGTATCTGCCGAGTTTCTCCCTGTCGAGGTTGATTTCTATATACGGCGCCCCCTCTGCCCTGTCGTAATAAACCGACGCGCGTTCGATGTCATCCATATTCTTCATGGCTTTCTCCATCTGTTCCCCGGCCGTCTCAATGGATGCGAGGTCGGGTCCGTAGATCTTGAGTCCCATGGGAGCGCGGAGCCCTGTGGAGAGCATCACGAGGCGGGTGTTGATAGGCTGCAGCTTCGGCGACCCCGTGACGCCGGGGATCCTTGTCACCTCGGTGATCTCGTTCCAGATGTCGTCGGCGGTGCGGATCCCGGGTCTCCACTGCCGGAAGTAGTCACCGTGTCGGTCGGGCACGAGACTGTCCTTGGGAATCTTCCTGAATCCCTCGGCGGGGTCGTATGTCTTACCGCTGCGGAGTACGAAGCGGCCCTTCGAGTCTGTTTTGAAGCGAGCCCTGTGCCCGTCTTCGTCGAGCATATATTCGGGCAGGTAGTTGATTGTCGTCTCATACATCTGTATCGGCGCCGGGTCGAGGGCCGAGTTCACCCTTCCCCATTTTCCCACGGCGGCCTCCACCTCGGGAATGGCCGATATCCTTCTGTCGAGGATGCGGCAGTATCTGATATTCTCCTCCACTCCGGTGTGAGGCATGCTTGTCGGCATCAGCATGAACGAGCCCTCGTCAAGACTCGGCATGAATTCCTTTCCCGTGTTCCGCCATATCAGTATTCCGGCTATGAGGGTAGCCGCGGGGATGGTCATGAAGAGCAGTCTGTGGGCCAGGCACCAGCGCAGTATCCTCTCGTAGAAGATGACGAGCACCCACAGCATCGCGAGGATCACGGCGACGATGGCCCCCACGAAGATGACGTTGACGACGATACCGTTTTCGGGTCCGAGGGGCAGCCACATGTCGGCCAGCAGGTAGAGGGCGATGACTACGACGACGGCGATGAGGATATGATTCACAGAGAAGCGCCGCCCGCGTATCGTCCGTTTCCTGTCTGCCGCTGCGGCCCATCTCTGCGGCATGCGGAGCGAGAACACCCAGTATGCGAGTGTGGGGAGCACGAGGAGTCCGAGGACGAGCGACGAGGCGAGGGCGTAGGTCTTGGTGAAGGCCAGGGGATGGAACATCTTTCCTTCCTGCGCCTGCATGGCGAATACGGGGAGGAAGCTGACGATGGTGGTGAGCATCGCGGTGAGTATCGCCGACGACACCTCCCCCACCGACTCCATGATTACGTCTTCGAGGGCCTTTCCCCTGAGGATCGTCTGCGCCCCTCCGGACTGTTTCCCTATCATCTCGATATGGCGCACGACATTCTCCATGAACACCACCCCCACGTCGACCATCACACCGATGGCGATGGCGATGCCCGACAGGGCCACGATATTGGCCTCAATGCCCGTGAGCTTCATGATGATGAAGGTGGCGAGCACCGCCATGGGCAGCATCGCGGCGATGACTGTCGAGGCGCGGAGGTTGATCACGAGGATCAGCACCACGATGATACAGATGAGGATCTCGTGGGTCAGGGCACTCTCGAGGGTGCCGACGGTCTCGCGGATCAGCTGCGTGCGGTCGTAGAAGGGCACCACGGTGACTTTCGACTGCGACCCGTCCTTCAGCGTCTTCACCGGCATTCCCGCCTCGAGCTCTTTTATCTTGTCCTTGACATTGTTGATCACGTCCATCGGATTACTGCCGTAGCGGGCCACGACGACGCCTCCGACGGCCTCCTGCCCCTCCTTGTCAAGACCGCCGCGGCGGTCGCCGGGACCGAAGTTCACCTTCGCCACGTCTTTCACCCTTATCGGCATTCCGCCGCGCGAGGTGATGGCGGCCTCCTCGAGGTCTTTCACGTTTTTGATATATCCTAATCCGCGGATGAGGTATTCGGCCTTGTTTACCTCCATAGTACCGGCTCCCACGTCGATATTGGAGTTTTTCACGGCTTGCATCACCTGTGTCAGACTGAGCCCGTAGCTCCTCATCGCGTCGGGGTCTACGTCCACCTGATACTCCTTCACATATCCACCCACGGAAGCCACCTCCGACACGCCGTCGGCGCTGCTGAGGGTGTATCTCACGTAGTAGTCCTGTATCGTCCTGAGCTCGTGGGGGTCCCATCCTCCCTTGGGCCTGCCGGTCTTGGGGTCGCGCCCCTCGAGGGTATACCAGAAGATCTGTCCTAAGGCGGTGGCGTCGGGACCGAGGGTGGGCTGCACGCCTTCGGGGAGGAGCCCCGAGGGCAGCGAGTTGAGTTTTTCGAGGATGCGCGAACGGCTCCAGTAGAACTCCACGTCGTCTTTGAAGATGATGTATATGAACGACATACCGAACATGGAGGTGCTGCGTATCGTCTTCACTCCGGGGATGCCGAGGAGCGAGGTGGTGAGGGGGTAGGTGATCTGCTCCTGCATGTCCTTCGGCGAACGTCCCATCCATTCCACGGATACTATCTGCTGGTTGTCGCCGATATCGGGGATGGCGTCGACGGCCACGGGGTTCCTGGGCACCAGTCCTCCGTGCCAGTTGAAGGGTGCCGTGGCCAGTCCTCCCAGTATCACGGCGATGATGATGATGGCGGTCACCACCCTGTTTCTCAGGAAATACTCGATGATCTTGTTCAGCATGTCTTTTTGTTATCCTAATAGTTCCAGATGGCGCTCTATGGGGATGCCTCTGTTCTTGTCTTTATTGTCTTTGTTGAGGTCTATCACCTTGTATACGAGGTCCATGGCCGTCCTGGTGCTTGTCTTCAGGGGCACGCCTTTCATCAGGTTGCCGATGAGCACGGCGGAAAAGATGTCGCCCGTTCCGGGGAAGTGCACTGGTATCTCTTCGTAGGGCAGGAGGAAGTAGGAGCCGCTGTGGTGGTTGTAGCCCACCACGGAGGGCTGTCCGTCGACTCTGGCGGAGGTGATGAGGGCCGACCGGGTGCCGATGGCTCTCAGCTTGTCGAGGATGGTCTTGGCCTCGTCCATGGTTACCGACGGGGAATAGGGGGTGTCGGTGAGGTAACAGGCCTCGGTGATGTTGGGGAAGACGAGGTGGGCCGCTGCCACCATCTTCCTCATGCTTCTGATGGTGTCGGCGGTGACGCCGTTATAGAGCTTGCCTTCGTCGGCCATGATGGGGTCGACGAAGATCACGGTGCCGTTCCGCGCCTGCTGCGTGCAGTATTCGGATACTATCCGCGCCTGCTGCTCCGAGGCGATGAAACCGGTGGCGATGGCGTCGAAGGAGAAACCGAGCTGGGACCATACGGGGAATACGCCTCTGATGTAGTCGGTGGTGTCGAGGATGTTGAAACGGCCGTAGTCGAGGGTGTTCGACACCAGGGCGGTGGGCAGGTTGTAGGTGGGGTGGCCCATATACGAGAGTATGGGCAGCATGGCGGCGGTCGCCACCTTGCCGTATCCTGCTATATCATTAATAAGCAGTATCTGCTTCATTTTCTGATTCATGGCTGCAAAGTTACATATATTTCACCACTTCTGCAAAATGTTTTGGGAATTTAAATAAGTATTCCGAAAAATTAGCATTAGAAAAGGGATGAATATGCAGAAGCGGAGGGGATTCGCGACGAAATTTTGAAGGGAATGGAGGTAGGTCGAAGTTATCGACCGAGGGGGCGAGGAATCAAGCACGGCGCAGCCTCTCCCCCTCGCCAGACTGTCCGACAATTCTTTGACCGTCAAAAATTGGTGACACTTTGCTCAAATCAATAGCAATTATCGTCAAAAATTAAGCGAGTCACACCATTATTATACGAGATAGCGACACCTTTTGTGGCACTTTGAAACGCAAATTTCATTGTCGGACAGTCTGTCGCTGGCGAGAGCCTCTCCCCCTCGCTGGCGAGGGGGCGGAGGAAGGCGAAGCCTTCCGGTG
>Ga0065709_1029904_pt1 | contig 11046 bp, 4 predicted proteins | sample Hoacrofraction14_2_FD_59096 | JGI IMG/M metagenome (GOLD analysis project Ga0065709, IMG submission 59096) | Hoatzin crop microbial communities from Cojedes, Venezuela, sample from fiber fraction 14 v1 | ecosystem: Host-associated > Birds > Digestive system > Esophagus > Crop | place: Venezuela... | reverse complement strand
AGCGGCAGCCTGACGATCAGCCGCGCGGCGGCGGTGGTCCGTGCGCAGAGCGCGGAGAAGACCTACGGCGGTGAGGATCCGGCATTTACGGCCATCGTGAGCGGCCTGACGGAGAACGATGCGGCAGCGGAAGCGGCCGGAACACCGGTCATCACCTACACGCTCACGCGTGACGCGGGCGAGGAAGCCGGTATCTACACGATCACGGCAGCGGGCGAGGCCACGCAGGGCAACTACGAAGTATCTTACGAGCCGGCGGCGCTGACGATCGGCGTGAAGGACGTGACGGTCCGCGCGATCGACGCGCAGAAGACCTACGGCGAGGATGACCCGACCCTGACGGCGGAAGTCACCGGCCTGACGGAAGAAGACGCGGCCGCGGCCGCAGCGGGCGGGCAGATCATCACGTACACCCTGAAGCGCGGCGCGGGCGAAGAGGCCGGCACCTACACGATCACCGCGGCGGGCGAGACCACGCAGGGCAACTACCATGTAACGTATGAGGCAGCCACCCTGACGATCGATCCGAAGGGCGTCACGGTCCGCACGGCTAAGGCAGCGAAGACCTACGGCGAGGCCGATCCGGACTTCACGGCGACGGTCGAGGGACTGACACAGGACGACGCGGCCGCGGCCGAAGCGGGCGAGGCGGTCATCACGTACACGCTTGAGCGCGAAGAGGGCGAAGACGCCGGCACCTATGCGATCATCCCGTCCGGCAGCGAGCGCCAGGGCAGCTACACCGTGCAGTACGTGAGCAGTGAGCTCACGATCGGCCGGAAGAGCGTCACGGTATCGCCGGAGAGCGCCTCCAAGACCTACGGCGAGGCGGATCCGGACCTGAAGGCAGCCGTGAGCGGCCTGACGGAAGAAGACGAGGCTGACGCACAGAGCCTGATCACCTATGAGCTTGAGCGCGCCGAGGGCGAAGACGCCGGCACGTACACGATCCGGGCGCTGGGCAGCACGATCCAGGGCAACTACACCGTGCAGTACACGGAGAACGAATTCACCATCGAGCCGAAGGCGGCGACGGTGAGCGCGGCGGATGCGGAGAAAGTCTACGGAGAGACGGATCCGGCATTTACGGCGGTCATCACGGGCCTGACCGAAGCCGATGAAGCACAGGGCGCGAGCCTGATCACGTACACGCTCAGCCGCAGCACGGGCGAAAATGCCGGCACCTATGCGATCCGGCCGTCCGGCGCCGCGCGGCAGGGCAACTACACGGTGAGCTATGAGAACGGCACGTTTACCGTGAAAGCGAAGGAAGCGACCGTGAAGGCACAGAGCGCGGCGAAGGTCTACGGCGAGGCGGATCCGGAGCTCACGGCGACGGTCGAGGGCCTGACGGAGAGCGACCGGGCCTCCGGCGCAGAGCTCATCAGCTATACGCTCAGCCGCACGGCGGGCGAGAATGCCGGCAGCTACGCGGTGGAAGCGGCGGGGCGCGCCGACCAGGGCAACTATCATGTGACATTTGAGAGCAGCAATCTGACGATCACGGCGCGGCCGGTCACGGTCCGCGGCCTGAGCGCTTCGCTCCCGTACACGGGCAACGAGCAGCGCATCGAAGGCGTGACGGCGGAAGGCCTGCGCGAGGGCGACACGCTCGAAGGCGCACTGGCTGAGGCCCTTGGGCGCCGGACCGGCACCTACGAGGGCACGGTCGACGTCACGAACGCCGTGATCCTGAGCCGCAGCGGCGAGGATGTCACGGACAACTACAGCGTGTCGGCGGAGCCGGGCGTCCTGACCATCACGGATGCGGCGCAGAAGCTGACAGTGACGGTGCGCGCGAACAGCGCGGAGGCCGTCTACGACGGACAGCCGCACGCGGTATCCGGCTTCGAGACACTGACCTTCCTCATCAACGGCGAGACCTACACCGTGAGCGGGCTGAGTGCGGAAGGCACGGAGCAGACGGCGGCGGGGACGTATGACAATGCCATTGCCGGTGAGGCCGTTGTCCGCGACAGTGACGGCGAGGATGTCACCGCCCAGTTCGAGGTCGGTCTCGAGAACGGCACGCTGACGATCACACCGGCTGCGGCCACGGTCCGGGCGCTGAACGCGTCGAAGACCTACGGCGAGGCGGATCCGGAGCTGAATGCTTCGGTGAGCGGCCTGCAGGGCACCGATGACGAAAGCGTGATCGTGTATACGCTCACGCGCGCGGAAGGCGATGAGGCCGGCAGCTATGTCATCACCGCAGCAGGCGAAGCGGAACAGGGCAACTACACAGTCACCTTCGAAAACGCCGTCTTCACGGTGGCGCCGAGGGAAGTGACGGTCCGGGCGGATGATCAGACGCGTGTCTACGGCGAGGCGGATCCGGAGCTGACCGCGCAGGTCAGCGGCCTGACGGAAGATGACGCGGACGCGGAGAACGTGATCACCTACACGCTCGAACGCGAAGCGGGCGAGGATGCCGGCACGTACGTCATCCGGGCCATCGGCGACGAGACGCAGGGCAGCTACCATGTCACCTTCGAGACGGGCACCTTCGGGATCACCCGGGCGCAGGCGGTCGTGACGGCCGACAGCGCTCAGAAGGTCTACGGCGAGGCGGATCCGGCCCTGACGGCACAGGTCACCCTGACGAGCGGCGCCGCGGCTCCGTTCGGAACGGAAGAAACCACAGACATCCCGGTCACGTACACCCTGACGAGAAGCGAAGGGGAGACGGCCGGCGAGTATGGCATCACCGCGTCGGGCGCGGCGGTGCAGGGCAACTTTGAGGTAACGTATGAGGACGCACGCTTCACGATCACGCAGCGGCCGGTGACATTTACGGGCGTGAGCGCGAGCGAGGAGTACGACGGCACCCTGAAGAGCGCGGAAGGCTACAGCCTGACCGACGGAATGCTCGCCTTCGCGGACGCGGAGACCGGCATCGAAGCGCTCGCTCAGGGGACGCGGTCCGGCAGCTACGAGGGAACGATCACGGATGCCGCGCTGGTACGCATCTTTAATGAGGCCGGCGAGGACGTGACCGCGAGCTACCTCGTGACGACGCAGGCCGGCAGCCTGACGGTGACGGAGCGGACGGAGAAGTACGCGATCGTCCTCACCGGACAGAGCGCGGCGTTCACCTACGATGCGCTCGCGCACAGCGCACAGGGCGTCGGGGAGACCGTCTTCACGATGGACAACGGCAGCACCTACACGGTGGAAGGCATCCGGACCTCCGGAGCGCAGGATCAGACCGCGGCCGGCACCTATGTCAACGCCGTCGATCTGAGCGGCGCCGCGGTGCGGGATGCGGACGGCTTCGATGTCACGGCCGAGTTCGCGCTGAGCAGCGTCGACGGCACACTGACGATCGAGCCGCGGCCGATCACCTTCACCGGCGTGAGTGCGGAGAAGGAGTACAACGGAAGTGAGCTCACGGCGGAGGGCTATCGCATCAGCGAAGGATCCCTGGCCGCGGGCGACGCCGAGGAGGGCGTGGAGGCCATCGCCTCCGGACGTCTGACCGGCATCTATCAGGGCACAGTCACCGACGCGCAGCGCGTGGTGATCCGCAATGCGTCCGGCGAGGATGTGAGCGGGAGTTATCAGATCACGACCGTGGCGGGCAGCCTCACGGTTCTGGATCGCAGTGAGAAATATGAGATCACCCTGACGGGCACGAGCGATGTCTCCGTCACCTACGACGGACAGCCGCACAGTGCCGCGGGGATCACGCAGGATACCTTCACGGTCGACGGCCACACCTACACGGTGACGGGCGTGACCACCACCGGCGCACAGGAGATCGTGAACGCCGGCACGTACACGAACGAGGTCGACCTCAGCGCAGCCCGCGTCCTGGATGAGGACGGCAATGACGTCACCGATCAGTTCAGCCTGACCGCACAGGGCGGGAAGCTGACGATCGCCGCGCGCGATGTGACCTTCACGGGCGCGAGCGCCCAGGTGCCGTACACCGGTGCGGAGCGCACGGTGGAAGGCTACAGCCTGAGCGCGGGAAGTCTCGCGGAGGGCGACGCCGAGGAAGGCATCGAGGCCGAGGCACACGGACGTCTGACCGGCGATTACGAAGGCACGATCACGGCGGCGGATGCGGTCCGCATCGTGAACGCGGCGGGCGAGGATGTGACGGCGAGCTACACCATCACGACGCAGGCGGGCACCCTGACGGTGACCGACCGCGAGGATCCGTACGAGATCACGGTGAGCGCCGTGAGCGCGCAGTATACCTACGACGGACAGACGCATCGGGCGGAAGGCTTCGAGACGCTGACCTTCACGGTGGACGGACAGACGTACCGCGTGGAAGGCCTGAGCGCCGCAAGTCAGGAAGCCTCGGCGGCCGGCGAGTATGTGAGCGCGGTGACCGGCACGGCGGTCGTGCTTGACGCAGACGGCAATGATGTGACGGCGCAGTTCAGCGTGAAGACGCAGGACGGCCGGCTGCGCATCACGCCGCGGAGCGTGGCGTTCACGGGCGTGAGCGAGTCGAAGGAGTACAACGGCTCCGAGCAGCGCGCGGAAGGCTTCACGGTGACGGGCGGAAGTCTGGTCAGCGGCCATACGGCACTGCTTGAGGCCACGGCCTCCGGCAGGCTGCCGGGTACCTACGCGGGCAGCATCACGGCCGCGGAGAACGTGGTGATCGTGGATGCGGACGGCGTGGATGTGACCGAGAGCTATGGCATATCCACGGCGGCGGGTTCCCTGACCGTGACCGACCGCACCGACAAGTACACCGTGACGCTGACGGGCGAGACCCCGGCGGCCGCGGTCTACGACGGACAGGTGCACAGCGCCGGCGGCGTGACGCAGACGGAATTCACCGTGGACGGGCACACCTACACGGTCGAAGGCGCCGTGACGACGGGCGCGCAGGAAGCGGTCAACGCGGGCACGTATGAGAATACGGTCGACCTGAGCGGGGCACGCGTCCTCGACGAGGACGGCAATGATGTGACGGCGCAGTTCGCACTCGAGGGCCGCAGCGGCTCCCTGACGATCGCGAAGGCGAAGGTCACGCTCCGCTCCGACAGCCTGGAGAAGACCTATGACGCGCAGGCGCTGGTCAACGGAGAGACGGCGCTGGCCGAAGAGAGCGGCTTCGCCGAGGGCGAGGGCGCGGACATCACCTTCACCGGCAGCCAGACCTACATCGGCAGCAGCGAGAACACCTTCACCTATACGCTGAGAGAGGGAACGCTCGCGGAGAACTATGAGATCACGTGCGCATACGGCCGCCTGCGTGTCACGGACAGCGGCGCGGTGCCGGAGAGCGGCATCGTGAGCAAGTCGCACACCGACGGGACCTACGGTCTCGGGGATACCATCGAATTCCGGATCACGGCGCTCAACATCTATGAGGACAGCCGGATCATCACCCTCACCGAGAACCTCGGCGGCGCAGTCCTTGCGCAGAGCGTGTTCGACGCCGTGCCGGGCGGAGAGACGGTGAGCACCACGGCGCTTTACACGGTCGCCGAGAGCGACATTCTCGCGGGCAGCGTCACGAACAGTGTGACGGCCGCCTTCGCGGGCGGTGTCCGCGCGCTGGCGCAGGATACGGCACAGGTCGCGGCGGCAGCTCCGTCGGCGGCGGTGGAGATGCGCACGGACGGCGAGGAGAGCGCGTGGGCGATCGGCGATGCCATTTCCTACACGGTCACGGTCACGAATAACGGCAATGTGACGCTGCACGATGTGACGGTCACGGATCCGCTGACCGGGAAGACGCAGACGATCGGCACCCTGGCACCGGGCGAGACCGGCGCCGTGAGCGGGCAGTACACCGTGACGGGCGAAGACGCGGATGCGGGCAGCGTGACGCTGAGCGCCGATGTGACCGGACGCGGCGCGGACGGCAGTGCCATTTCCGAGCATGGAGACATGGCAGCTGCGATCTACGACCGGTTCGAGGGCGTGAGCCTGACGGTCACCGCGGCATCGGCGGAGAAGGTCTACGACGGGACAGCGCTGAGCGACGCGGGCTTTGAGACGGCGGGCGTGCCGGCGGGCATGGACCTGACGGTGGAAGCCACGGTCGAGGGCAGCATCACACAGACCGCGGAGAACGCGGCGGACAACAACCGGGTCACAGCCGTGAGCGTCTTTGACGAATACGGCAATGATGTCACCCGCTTCATCGGGATCGAGACCCTGCCGGGCACCCTCACGGTGACCCCGCGGCCGGTCAGCGTCACGGCACGTGATCTGACGGCCGTGTACGGCGGGACGCGTCCGGAGCTGAAGGCAGAGATCGACGGCCTGGTCGCAGGCGACAGCGTCAGCTACGAGTTCGGCCTGGAGGAGATCACCGGCGTCGGCGCGTACACGATCGAGTTGAGCGGCGAGGCGCTGCAGGGCAACTACGAGGTCACGTATGTGCCGGGCACGCTGACGGTCGAGCCGTACGACGGCGAGATCGTGGTGACGGTGACCGGACACAGCGCCGAGGCCGTCTACGACGGACAGGCACACACGGTCGGCGGCTATGACATCGGGATCAGCAATCCGCTCTATGCGGAGGAGAACATCGCCTTCACCGGCAGCGACAGCGCGGAAGGCACGGATGCGGGCACCTACGCGATGAACCTCAGCGCGGATGACTTCGCGAACACGAGCGAGAACTTCGCACACGTGCGCTTCGAGGTCACCGACGGCAGCCTGACGATCACGCCGAGACCGGTCACCCTGACCGCCTCCTCGGCCAGCAAGGAATACGACGGCATCCCGCTGTCGAGCAGCCTGGTGATCGAGGGCGGCAGCCGCTTCGCCGAGGGCGAGGGCGCCATCTACAGCGTCACCGGCACCCAGCTGACGGTCGGTCTCAGTGAAAATGCGTTCACCTACACGCTGAACGAGAACACGAAGGCCGAGAACTACGACATCACCGTGCGCTACGGCACCCTGACGGTCACCGCGCGCGAGACCCTCTACAGCATCATCGTGGAGGCGAAGAGTGATGCCGCCGCCGTCTACGACGGACAGGCGCACTCGGTCAGCGGCCTGGTGACGGATACCTTCGAGGTCGGAGGCGAGACGTACACGGTCAGCGGCCTGAGCGCCGTGGCGGAAGGCACGGAGGCGGGCACCTACGCGGCAGAGATCCGCGGCAGCGCCGTTGTCCGGGATTCCCGCGGCAATGACGTGACCGATCAGTTTGCGGTCGGCCTGCGCGCCGGCACGCTCACGGTCAGCCCGCGGACGGTCATCTTCCGTTCGGCGTCGGACAGCAAGCATTACGACGGAGAGGCCCTGACGAATGACACGGTCGAGATCGCCGGCGACGGCCTGATCGAGGGCGAAGGCTTCACCTTCACGGTGACCGGCAGCCAGACCGTGGCGGGCAACAGCGCGAATACCTTCGAATATTCTGCGCAGGAGGGTACAAATCCGGAAAATTATGATATTATAGTCGAGGAAGGCCGCCTGGCGGTCCTGGATGCGGACGAGCCGTTCGTGCTGAGCATCTCTTCGGAGAGCGGCAGCTTTGAGTATGACGGCGAGGCGCACAGTGTCAGCGGCTTTACGACGGAGACCTTCACGGTCAACGGCAAGACCTACACGGTCAGCGGTCTGACGTCGTCCGATCCGTCCTACACGGATGCCGGCACCTATGTGAATGAGATCACGGGTACGGCGGTCGTCACGGACGAGGACGGCAACGATGTTACGGATCAGTTCGAGATCGTACCGCAGAGCGGCATGCTGGAGATCACCCGCCGGGTCATCACCGTGGCTTCGGCTTCGGCCGGCAAGGTGTACGACGGCACGGCGCTGCGCAGTGAATCGGTCACGCTGGTCGGCGACAAGGGCCTGGTCGGCGGCGACGACATCCGCTACGTGGTGACGGGCAGCCAGACGCAGGTCGGCAGCAGCGCGAATGACTTCAGTGTCACGATCGTGAACGCGGCCGGTGAGAAGGTCACACAGAACTACTCGGTCACGAAGGTGATCGGCACACTGACGGTCAGCGCGGCGCCGGGCAGCACGGCTCAGGAGAGCACGGAGCAGGCGCAGCAGAGTGAGACGCAGCAGGGCGGCGCGCAGCAGGCTGAGACACAGCAGGCTCAGACGCAGCCGGCGGGCGGCTCGGAAGAGGCTTCTGAGGCAGTGTCGGAAGCGGCATCGGAGGAAGCGTCGGAGGAGACGACGGACATCGCGGGCCGGATCGGTTCGGATGAAGGCGGCGAGGAAGACGCGGCGGTGCGGCCGGCCAGCGGCAGCGACGATCTCTATGAGGTCACGATCGAGTATGTGAACGAAGAGGGCGAGACGGTAGCCCCGAGTCAGACGGTGCAGCAGCGTGCGGGCGAGAGCTTCCGCATCGACAGCCCGACGGTCGAGGGATACACGCCTGAATATGATTACGTGGTCAGTCCGGAGAACGGCATGCCGGAGCGCGATGTGACGGTGCGCCTGCGCTATACGGAGAATACGGATACGCAGGAGAACGCGGAGCAGGAGAGCGAAGCGGGCGCTGTGATCAGTACGGCGGACGGCGCGGGCAGCGGCACCGGAAGCACCGGTTCGGCGAACGGCAGCACCGGCAGTACCGGCGGCAGCACGGCCGCGGCGCGGCAGGGCATCACGGATGCGGGCACCGGCGTGAAGTCGGCAGCGCGTCCGGAGAATTCGGACCCGGCCTGGCAGCAGACAACCGAAGAAGACAGTGATGATGTCACGGCGCGCGGCGCCCGGGCAGACATCACGGAAAGCGAGGATGAAGTGGATACGGATATCATTCTGACCCCGATCGAGCAGATCGGAACCCCGCTGGCGGATATCGCACTCGGCTGGAAGAACAACCTGCTTCCGCTGCTGATCTCCCTGGCGATCCTGGGTGCGATGGCGGTGTTCGCACACGCGGACAAGAAGCTTCAGCTCCGTCAGATCGAGCTGGCCAATGACCTGAACGAGAGGAAGGAATAAACCGATGCTGGTGCAGCTGTTCGAATCGATTCATGATAAGGGGATCGACCTGTATACGATCCCGGTGATCGCTGTCCTGGTGCTCGCGGCGCTTGTCGCCGCGCTGCACCTGAAGGGACAGCTGGGGCGCAGGAAGACCCTGCTTCACGCCGCAGCCGGCACAGCCGGCCGCGCGGCGGAGGGCCTGAAGGAGACGGCGCAGACGGCGGCCGGTGAGGCGGCAGAGGCGGCACAGGACGCGGCTGAGGAAGCGGCGGAGGCGGCAGAGGAAGCGGCAAAGGCGGCACAGGACGCGGCTGAGGAAGCGGCAAAGGCGGCACAGGATGCGGCTGAGGAAGCGGACACCGTGCGGGATGTGGTTGAGGACGCGGCCGGCGCGGCGGAGAAGGGGGCGGAGGTATGACGTATTTACTGCAGCATTCGGAGATACGGTTCGATACGCTGTCCATGATCCTGCTGCTGGTCCTGGCTGTCCTGATCCTGGTCTTCACGGTGCTGATCATCCGGCGCAAGCGGAAGATCAGCGCGATGGAAGATGAACTGGCCCTCTACTACAATTATGATGAAGACGAACAGCATGAACAACCATAACAGCAAGAACAACTATGAACGCCTGAACAGCGCGCACAGCGCAGGCATCGCAAACAACCGGAGCATCGCAAACAGCCGGAGCAGTGCAGGCAGCACAACAGGCAGCGCAGGCAGTGCAGGCAGCACAACAGGCAGCGCAGGCAGCGCGGGCGGCACAACAGGCAGCGCAGGCGGCAGGAACAGCGCGGGCGGCGGCAATAACAAGTTTGACGAGCGCAAGGGCTCGCTCCTGTCCGGCGTGCGGAGCGTCTGCATCCTGATCGCCGCGGTGGCCGTGATCTTCTTCGGCATCCTCGGCGTCACCACGGTGTCCGGCAATTCGATGCTTCCGACCTATAAGGACGGGGAGCTGGTCATCTTTCTCCGGCACACCTCGGATTACCGCTACGGCGACATTGTCGTGGTGAAGGTGCCGAACGGTGATGAGTACATCAAGCGCGTGGTCGCGGTGCCGGGCCAGACGGTGGATATCCGGGACGGGAAGCTGTATGTGGACGGGGTGGCCCTGTCGGAGGACTACATCCGGGGGGTGACCAAGACGGTCGGCGACGCGGTGGAGTATCCGGTCACGCTGGAGGACGAGCAGTACTTTGTGCTCGGCGACAACCGCGAGAATTCGGTGGATTCGCGCACGATCGGCCCGGTCTACCTCGCACAGCTGCGCGGGCGCATCCTGGTGTTCTGAGACCGGCGCCGGCGTCCGTAAGCGTTTTTTCCTTTCGGACCGTTTGGCGAAGTCAAAACATCCGGGGAATCCGAAGGATTTCCCGGATGGCTCTGAACAGTTACGATTTGATAAGTTAAAGCCCGGGAACTGCGGCGGTGGCTGCGGTTCCCGGGCTTTCTTTTACGTGCGGGAAAAAGGTATGCGGACCCGGACGGCCGGGGCGCGGCTGCACGGCCTGTGTATCATATGCCGTGATGAAACCGGATGCGGGCCGGCCGGCGCTCATCTGCGATGAGCCGGGCAGTTAAATACTGTTTTTAATCCGGGATCCACAGGTTCAGGGTCTGCCGGTCGGCGCTCCATTCGGTGTCGGAGACGGTTTGCCAGGCGGTGACTTCGAAACTGCTGCCGGTCCAGGTGAGTGTGACTTCCAGGCTGCGGTCGTCGTCGATGGCGACGCGCAGGGCGGTGTCGGTCTGCAGGGCGGGATCGTCCTGCGCGCGGCGGGTCAGGTCCTGCAGCTGCTGCTCGGCTTCGTTGCAGGCGCTGTAGTAGGCTGTGGTATTTTCTTCGTAGCGGGCGACCGTGTCCCGGTCGTTCAGGGCACTTCGAAGCGAGATCGCGGCGAAGGTGAACAGGCACAGGATGAGGAAGGTCACCATGAGCAGGGACAGCCCGATCGCGGGCGGTGACTGCCGGACCGCGGATGCGTTATCGCTATGCTGCTGACTGCCGCCGGCCGGGCCGGACGTGGTATCTGCGGACATAAATTTCCCCTCCGGAAATAGCGTGACAAGTGACAAGTAAACACTGGATGCAAGGCTTCACCTTCGCCGCAAGCGGCTCGGTTCAGCGTGCATCACAGGTATACGAAAAGTCAG
>Ga0065709_1000775_pt1 | contig 11048 bp, 9 predicted proteins | sample Hoacrofraction14_2_FD_59096 | JGI IMG/M metagenome (GOLD analysis project Ga0065709, IMG submission 59096) | Hoatzin crop microbial communities from Cojedes, Venezuela, sample from fiber fraction 14 v1 | ecosystem: Host-associated > Birds > Digestive system > Esophagus > Crop | place: Venezuela... | reverse complement strand
TCGATCTTCTGGATCTCATGGGAGGTACGGAAACCGTCGAAGAAGTTGATGAACGGAATCTCGGTCTTCAGCGTGGCCAGATGAGGAACGGCGGTCAGGTCCATGACTTCCTGCACACTGCCGGAGCAGAACATGGCAAAACCGGTCTGGCGGCAAGCCATCACGTCCTGATGGTCGCCGAAGATACAGAGGGAGTGGCTGGCCAGNGTACGGGCGGAAACGTCGAACACGCAAGGCAGCATCTCACCGGCGATTTTGTACATGTTGGGAATCATCAGCAGCAATCCCTGGGANGCTGTGAACGTGGTGGTCAGCGCACCGGCCTGCAAAGAACCGTGAACGGCACCTGCGGCACCGCCTTCCGACTGCATTTCCTGAACACTGACGGTCTGTCCCCACAAGTTCTTGCGGCCGCGTGCAGCCCACTCGTCGGTGTGCTCGGCCATCGGAGACGACGGAGTGATGGGGTAGATGGCGGCAACCTCGGAGAACATGTAGCTCACGTGAGCGGCGGCCTCGTTACCATCACAGGTAATGAATTTTTTTTCTTTAGCCATTTTGTGAATGATTAATGTTGATGTATAATGAATTTATTGAATTGTAAAACATGTCTTTCAGTAGAGAAAACCGAACAGCCACAGCGGGATTTTGTTGTCGCGTCCGATTTCCGTGTTGTACCGGGCATATNTCATGTCGGGCGAATAGCGGATTTTCTGTGAGCTCTGCGCGTCGGTAATGCGGAATTTGCGCGTCCCGTCCACCGTGTAATACTGGTCTTTCGGCGACTGGTTCACCTTGTGGTCCTTCCAGAGCGAGTTGACGAAAAACGTCTCCATCAGTTGCTGGCGGTCCACCTGAATGGGGTAGATGGCATACATCAGGTTGGGATTGTGCATCATCACCTTTCCCGGTTTCTTGGGAAATTCCGCCCCCANGGGGTAAATGATGTTGATGAGNCGCGCGTCCGCCAGGTACTTGATATAGTTCATCACCGTGGCCCTGCTCGTATTGATTTCCTTAGCCAGCGTACTGATGTTCGGGGCTTTCGTCCCGCCCACGGCCAAGAGGTAAAAAAGTTTCTTGATTTTCGTCAGGTATTTCAGTTCGATCTGCTTGATGAGCAGGATGTCCACCTCCGTCATCATGTTCATGGTCTTCAAGAGGTTCTCGGAGAAATTCCGATGCTCCAGGAAGAAGGGATAAAAACCGTGATGCAGGTATTCCTCGAAATACCGCTGCGGACTCACTTCCGGCAGGATTCTCTTGACGATTTGCTCATGCCTTCTCACGATGTCGTCGAGCGAATAGGCCGGAAACTGGTTGCCCGTCTGCAGGTTGACATACTCGCGGAAAGAGAACCCGCGCAGATTGTAACTCTTCACGATGCCGCCCAGTTCGGGATTCTCCTCCTTGAGCCGCATGACGCTCGAACCGGTGAAAATGATTTTCAGTTGGGGAAAAAGGTCGTAGCATTTCCGCAGTTCCTGACTCCAGTTCGACTGCTTGAACACCTGGTCGATGAGCAACACCCTGCCGCCGTGACGCACGAAGTCTTCCGCAAAGTCGGCGATGCCGCGCGCCTGGAAGTAGAAGTTGTTCATGTTGACGTAAAGACACTGGCGGTCGCCCGCGCCGAACTTCTCCTTGGCGTATTGCAGCAGGAAGGTGGTCTTGCCCACGCCGCGCGTACCCTTGATGCCGATGAGACGGTCGTTCCAGTTGATCTCGTCCATCAGCGAACGCCTCACCGGAGCGTTGGTATGCTCCAGCAAATAGGTGTGTGTGCGAAAGAAAGCCTCTTCCATGAGGAGAATAGTTTTTAAAAGTTTCGGCGGACTTCTTGCGGCCCGTGTCTTTATCCATGCAAAGATACGATTTATTTTATACTTTGCAAACCCTACATTGCAAAATCTTTTATTTTTTTGTTATTTTAGCAATACTCTTTCCNCTGATGCGTGGAAATTCCTTACTTTTGCACCATGACCCTGCATGTTTTCAATCCCGAACACGATTTGGCCCTGGCCTTCGGCGGCGGCAATTTCACACCGCCGCATGCCGCCCGCCAACTCCGTCACGACCTCGGTTTTCTGCCCGCCTTGTGGGCTTCCGACGGCGATTTCGTCCTGGTGGACGATATCGATGCGGCCCTTGCCCGAAGTCGCCATCTGCCCGTGGCCGAGGTATGCTATGTCACCGCCGGGGATTTACCGGCCTTGCTGTCGTCGGCCACAGACGTCTGNAGCGTCAGTGCGTGGGGATGGGACGCCGCCCTTTGCCATGCGCTGAAGGGATTTTCCGTGCCCGATGAGAACCGCCTTGCCGCCATCCGCGAAATCAGTTCGCGCGCCTGGGCCGCCCGCCATTTGGGAAACCAAGGTACGCAGTGCTTCAGCGTAGAGGAGGCGCGCGATGCGTGTGAGCGTCTCGGCGCCTTCGTCCTGAAAGCCCCGTGGAGCAGCAGCGGGAGAGGCGTNCNCTACAAGGCCGACTGGCGATGGGTGAGTGCCGTCATCCGGCATCAAGGCAGTGTCATGGCAGAACCTTATTATAATAAGGTAAAAGATTTCGCCATGGAATTCGAGGCCCTTGCCGACGGTCGGATACGCTACTTGGGACTGTCGGTCTTCGANACCGTACACGGACAATACACCGGAAGTATGCTGGCCTCCGAGCGGGACAAGCGGAAATACCTCAACCGCTGGTTGGGCGACGGGACACTGGACGCCGCCCGTGACGGAATCATTCAGGGAATCGGCGACCGTTTCCGTACTATTTATANAGGTCCGTTCGGCGTTGACATGATGGTCACGGGCGATGCCGAAGGCTATCACCTGCAGTCGTGCGTGGAACTCAATCTCAGGCGCACCATGGGGCATGTGGCCCTGGCGCTGACCGAAAGGCTCAATCCCGACGGACTCCGGCCCATGCGACTGATGCGCGTCGGATACGACGGCAGTCATTATCACCTGCGCGTCCTGCCCACGCTGCGCAACGCGCTCGCCACGGGTATCGTATAAGAATAACTCAAAAGACAAATATGCTGAAACAAACCCTCATTTGCGCGGCCCTGCTGATGACAGCGCCCGCCATCGCACAAGAGTACACCTCGAAAGTGTGGAATCCCGATTTGGGCAACGGACAGTACAGGAATCCCGTTCTGGACGCCGATTATTCCGACCCCGACGTCATTGCCGTAGGCGAGGACTATTACTTCACGGCCAGTTCATTCCAGTGTATTCCCGGTCTGCCGATTCTGCATTCCAAGGACTTGGTCAACTGGAAAATCATCGGTCATGCCCTCGACAGGATTGAGCCCGACAGCGTTTTCTCCCGTCCCGCTCACGGTATGGGCGTGTGGGCGCCGAGCATCCGCTATCACGACGGTGAGTTCTATATCTATTGGGGCGACCCCGATTACGGTGTCTTCATGGTCAAGACGAAGGATCCTGCCGGCAAGTGGGAGGCGCCCGTGTGCGTCATTCCCGGTCCCGGCATGATAGACACCTGTCCGCTCTGGGACGATGACGGCCGCTGCTACCTGGTCAACGGATGGGCCAACAGCCGAAGCCGGTTCGCGTCCGTACTGACCGTGCGTGAACTGTCGGCCGACGGCACCCGTCCCATCGGCAATCCCGTCATGGTATACGACGGCAACGGTACGGAAAACCGTACCTGTGAGGGACCGAAATTCTACAAGCGCGACGGNTGGTATTGGATCATGTGTCCTGCCGGCGGCGTGCCCACCGGATTCCAGTTGGCCATGCGCTCCCGCAGTCCTTACGGTCCGTATGAGTGCAAGAAGGTGCTGGCACAGGGTTCGACCGACGTCAACGGCCCTCATCAGGGCGGTTGGGTGCATACGGCCTTCGGCGAAGACTGGTTCATGCACTTCCAGGACAAGGAGTGCTACGGCCGCGTGGTCCACTTGCAACCCGTGACCTGGAAGGACAACTGGCCCGTGATGGGTACNGTGCCCAAGAACGGCTATTGCGGCCAGCCCGTCAAGACCTTCCGCAAACCCAAGTCGTCTTCCTCGGTCAACGTCAATCCCCAGGAAAGTGACGAGTTCAATACCCCCCAACTGGGTNTGCAGTGGCAGTGGCACGCCAATTACAACCAGTTTTTCGGNATGCCGACCAACATGGGTGTCATGCGTCTTTACACCTGGAAGAACNGCGGACGCATCTGGGATTTGCCCAACCTGNTCCTACAGAAGACNCCGACCGACCGTTTTATGGCCACGGCCAAAGTGCGCCTGACGGCCAAAGACCAGGACCAGTATGGCGGCATCATCATGATGGGACTGGATTACAGCGCCCTCGTCGTACGCCGCAAAGGCGATGGTTTCCTCCTGCAGCGCATCAGTTGCAAGGCGGCCGACAAGGGTAAACCGGAGACCGTGGAGACATTGGCCACGCTCAAACCTACGGAGAAGGACAAAATCGACTACCAGCCCGCCATCCACATGGACATCTTCCTCCGCATGACGGTCAACGACGGCAAATGCCGCTTCGCCTACAGTCTTGACGGCAAGAAATTCCAGGAGGCCGGCAGCGAGTTCACCATGCGTGAAGGCAAGTGGATTGGCGCCAAAATAGGATTCGTGGCCGCCGAACCCGACAATCCCAAGAGCGTCAGGGGATGCCTCGACGCCGACTGGTTCAGGGTGGAAAAACCGACAGGGAAATAACCGGCAGACATGAAACCTTCGGCATACTTACCACTGATACCACTGTTCCGACTGTCCCTGCTGCTGACGGCAGGGATGCTGACGGCCCTCCATACGAGGCCATTCGTGAATACCGATACCGTCATCCTGATGATGGCGGCCGCCATAGCGGGAGCATTTCTCTTCCTCCGGGACAGGGAAATGCTCTCGTCGTTGTGTCTTTTCGCCTGTACCTTNCTNCTGGGCGCCTGTCTGATGTGGCACAGCATGACGCTGCATCAGTCGGCCTGTGACGCCTCTCTCAAGGAAATGCAACTCGTCATCGCCTCTTCGCCCCAGCCGAAAACCAAGGTCGTCAGTTATGAGGCGTGGTTGTGTGAGCATGGCCGATGGTACACCGTCCGCCTGTCCCTGATGAAAGACGNCGGCCAACCGTGGCAAGACTGCCTGCAACCGGGTCAATGTATTGCGGTAAAGGGCAGGGTAGAGGCCCCCCGTTACACGTCGGCCGACGCTTCCGTACTTGTCTTTCCCGGTCAGGCCCGTCCGACAGCCGCTTGTGACGCCCCGCTTCCGTCAGTCCGCCGGTTGCGTCTGGCGGCGCTTCACTGGCGTGAGCGGCTCATTGCCCGACTGCCCGTCGGCGATCCGGAGACTTATGGCGTCGTCCTGGCCATGACATTGGGCGACAAGACCCGACTGGAGAAGGATGTCCGCGAACTCTATTCCCGTGCGGGCACCGCCCACCTGCTGGCCCTTTCGGGTCTTCACCTGAGCATTCTCTACGGTATGATGAGCGTACTGGTCAGGTGGCGCCGTAAACAGTTGGTGATACTGCCGCTCATTTGGGCGTATGCCGTCATGACGGGACTTTCGCCGAGTATCGTCCGGGCCGCCCTGATGCTCAGCATTTGCGGTTGGACCGACCTGACCTTCCGTTCCCGGCAGGGACTGAACACACTCGCCCTGGCCGCCGTCATCATGCTCACGGTCAGTCCGCGCGCCTTGACCGACGTCAGTTTTCAGTTGTCCTTCATGGCGGTCCTGGGCATTTTCCTCATCCGTTTCCGTCCCGGAGGCCGCCTGTGGGGAATGCTGACCGTCTCACTGGCCGCACAGGTGATGACCGCACCGCTTGTGGCGCTCTATTTCGGACGCCTTCCCGTCTGTGGCCTGCCTGTCAATCTCGTCGCCATTCCTCTGGTCACCCTCGTCCTCTGGCTCTGTCCCGCGGTCTGGTTGACCGCCCCGTGGCCTGTCGTGCAAGCGCCCCTTGCCGGGACGGTCTGCACACTCCTTGACCTGCTGCACCGCATCATCCGTCAGGTTACGGCGCTTCCCCTGGCCTCCGTAGACATACCGCCGCTCACTGTCCCGCAGGTCATTGCCGCCTATGTCCTGATTTTCTCTCTTCTTTATATCCGGGTATTGTTAAAATCATTTAATTCGAAATAAAAAACCACCGTCTCTTGTTGGTTTTCCTAATAAAATATTACCTTTGCATCGCTTTTCNCGAAGAAAGGCGGATGAAAAACATATCGCCGATATGGCTCAGTTGGTAGAGCAACGCATTCGTAATGCGTAGGTCCCGGGTTCGAGTCCCGGTATCGGCTCCATTTTCTTTTCACATAATTTTATTCAAAAGCGGTAATAGCTCAGTTGGTAGAGCATTGGCTTCCCAAGCCGAGGGTCGCGGGTTCGAGTCCCGTTTACCGCTCTGTGGAGTGAAACGTAATGTTTCACCTTATCAGGTCGTACACCACTTCACTGGCGAGGAGAAGTCCGGCCGCAGGAGGAACGAAGGCGTTGCTGGCAGGAACGNGACGACAGGAAGCGCTGCCGGAAGGATTGGCAGTGCCGTCAGAGAAATTGACATGTTTATCGGAAGCATTGCCTCCGGAAATCCTTACGGGCAATTCATCGCTGCACACCACCTTGACATGAAGGATGCCTTCCTTGCGCAATGTCCTTCGGATGACTTTCGCCAACGGGTCGTTTTGCGTCTTCGACAAATCCATGACGTGGAANGCGTCAGGACGCAGTTTGCCGGCCGCCCCCATACTGCTGATGACGGGCACGCCCGCCTGACGGCAGCGCCGTATCAATTCCAGTTTGGCCTTGACCGTGTCGATGCAGTCCACCACATAGTCGAAGGCCGTCACGGGCAACTGGTTGGCATTGTCGGGCAGATAAAACATCTTGACCGCATGCACCCGGCAATCGGGATTGATGTCCGATACGCGCTCGCGCGCCACGTCGGTCTTGGCCCGTCCCACCGTACTGTGCAGGGCGATAATCTGCCTGTTCAGGTTGGTGATGTCCACGGTGTCCGCATCCACGAGGGTCAATTCTCCCACGCCGCTCCGGGCCAAGGCCTCGACGACATGGCCGCCCACGCCGCCCACGCCGAATACGGCCACATGACTGGCGGCCAACCGCCGCATGGCTTCCGTGCCGAACAGCATTTCCGTTCTTTGGAATTGTTCTTTCATCATACGCGCATTAAGTCTGACATAATCATATCACTGACCAGAAATCCTTCTTCCGACAAGTGGAGACGGTTGCCGTCCAGGGCAAGCCGTCCGTCGGCAAGATACTTTTCCGCCTGTCGGCCGAGGTAGTCACGGCNCGACTCGTCAAGCCAGGTCAGGTCAATGCCGTCGGCAGTACGCAGCGCCGTCGTGATCAGGTCGTTGTAACGGGTGTCCCCGTCGATGATTTCCGTCTCCGAGGGCAATATGCCGCGATTGAGACTCTCCATGTACCTGCGGATGTCGGCCGTATTCCACGACCTGGTGGAGATGTCGTAAGAATGTGCGGCGGCGCCGATGCCCANGTACGGTACGGCTTGCCAATAGGCGCTGTTGTGCCTGCTGCGGTATCCGGGCAGGGCGAAATTGCTGATTTCGTAGTGCTCATAGCCTGCCGCGTGCATCCTGGCCGTGAGCAGTCCGTACATGGCGACATAACCGTCCTCGCTGATTTCCTTCACTTTCCCTTCCGTCCGCATCCTGTAGAGCGGCGTGCCTTCCTCGTAAGTAAGGCAATAGGCCGAGAGATGCCTGGGCCGTAAACGCAATGCCGCATCGATGTCTGCCTCCCATTCCGCGACAGTCTGATCGGGAAACCCGAACATCAGGTCGATACTCAGGTTGTCCAAGCCCGCCCCGCGAAGCAGTCCGACGGCGTCCATGGCCGTCCGGGCCGTATGGCGCCGCCGCAAGAAACGGAGACGGCGGTCGTCAAACGACTGTACGCCCATACTGATGCGGTTGATTGGCAATGTGCCCAACAGTCGGACAAAGTCGGGCGTGACGTCGTCAGGATTGCATTCCAGCGTGATTTCCGCATTCTTCTGCCAGGGGAAATAAGTCCTGATGCCGTCGAAAAGACCTTGCAGTGTACCGGCGTCCAGACAGGAAGGCGTGCCTCCGCCGACATAAACGGTCGAGACAGGTTCCCGCACCTCGTCACGCCGCAGGGACATTTCCTGCAGCAACGCCTGCAGATAGGGCTGTTGCAGCGCCCTGTCCGTCTGACTGTAAAAGGCGCAATACACGCAGCGCGTCACGCAAAAGGGAATATGGATATAAAAGTCCTGCCATCTTTATTTTCCCGCAAAAATACTAATATGTTTTAAAAGTTGAGCGGTTTTCGGTCAAATGTTTTGGTCTTTCCATGAAAAATATCTATCTTAGACGGCGATTTTCGGGCGGCAATGCCGCTCTTCGACTTTGAATCTATTTTCTAACCCAATAAATCTATTGATATGAAAGTGTATCAGACCAATGAAATCAAGAACATTGCCTTGGTTGGCAGTGCGGGCAGCGGCAAGACCACTCTTGCCGAAAGTATGTTGTTTGAGGCCGGTATCATCAAGCGCCGCGGTAGCGTGGAGGCCAAGAATACGGTCAGTGACTATTTNCCCGTGGAACAGGAATACGGCTATTCCGTCTTTCCGACCGTGTTTCATGTGGAGTGGAACAATAAGAAACTGAACATCATCGACTGTCCGGGTTCCGACGACTTCGTGGGCGGTGCCATCACGGCGCTCAACGTCACCGACCAGGCCGTCATCCTGATTAACGGACAATACGGTCCTGAAGTGGGCACACAGAACATTTTCCGCTATACGGAGAAGTTTAAGAAACCGGTCATCTTCCTCGTCAACCAGTTGGATTCCGACAAGTGCGACTTTGACGCCGTCGTCAACAGTATGAAGGAAATCTACGGTCCGAAGTGCGTGCAGGTGCAATATCCTATCTCTACGGGTCCCGGTTTCAACGCCGTCATCGACGTGTTGCTCATGAAGAAATATTCCTGGAAACCTGAAGGCGGCGCGCCGACGATTGAGGATATTCCCGCAGAGGAGATGGACAAGGCCAAAGAGCTCCACGCCGCACTGGTGGAAGCCGCCGCAGAGAACGACGAGACGCTCATGGAGAAATTCTTCGAGAGCGAGTCGCTTACGGAAGACGAGATGCGTGAAGGCATCCGCAAGGGTCTGGTGACGCGCAGCATCTATCCGATTTTCTGCGTATGTGCCGGTAAGGACATGGGCGTCCGCCGCCTGATGGAATTCCTGGGTAATGTCGTTCCCTTTGTCAGTGACATGCCGAAACTGAAGAATGTGGCCGGTGAGGAAGTGGCTTACGACGCCAACGGTCCCGAGTCGGTGTATTTCTTCAAGACGGGTATGGAGCCGCACATCGGTGAGGTGTCTTACTTCAAGGTGCTCAGCGGATGCGTGCATGCCGGTGACGACCTGACCAACGCCGACCGTGGCAGCAAGGAGCGCATGGGACAGTTGTACGCCTGTGCCGGCGCCAACCGTATCGCGGTGGACGAGCTCAGGGCCGGCGACATCGGTTGTACGGTGAAACTCAAGGACGTGAAGACCGGCAATACGCTCAACGGCAAGGATTGCGACTGGCGATTCGACTTCATCAAGTATCCCAATTCCAAATATTCGCGTGCCATCAAGGCCGTCAACGCTTCCGATACGGAGAAGGTGATGGCCGCCATCCTGAAGATGCGTCAGGAAGACCCGACATGGGTGGTGGAGCAGTCGAAGGAACTGCGTCAGACCATCGTCCGCGGTCAGGGCGAATTCCACTTGCGCACGCTGAAATGGCGCCTGGAGAACAATGAGAAACTGCAGGTGGTCTTCGAAGAACCGAAGATTCCTTACCGTGAGACCATCACGAAGAGCGCCCGCGCCGACTACCGCCACAAGAAGCAGTCGGGTGGTGCGGGACAGTTCGGTGAGGTGCATCTCATCGTGGAGCCTTACACCGAAGGCATGCCCGATCCCACAACGTATAAGTTTGGCGGTCAGGAATTCAAGATGAACATCAAGGGCAAGGAGGAAGTCGACCTGGAGTGGGGCGGCAAACTCGTCTTCATCAACTCCGTCGTGGGTGGTGCCATCGACGCCCGTTTCATGCCCGCCATCCTGAAAGGTGTGATGGAATGTATGGAGAGAGGTCCGCTTACCGGCAGTTATGCCCGTGACGTGCGTGTCATCGTCTACGACGGAAAGATGCACCCGGTGGATTCCAACGAACTCTCGTTCATGCTCGCCGCGCGCAATGCGTTCAGCATCGCCTTCAAGGAGGCAGGTCCGAAGATTCTCGAACCGATTTACGACCTTGAGGTGTATGTGCCCGCCGACTATATGGGTGACGTGATGAGCGACCTGCAAGGCCGTCGCGCCATCATCATGGGTATGGATTCAGAAGCCGGTTATCAGAAACTGTCGGCCAAGATTCCGCTCAAGGAGTTGTCCAACTATTCCATTTCCTTGAGTTCGCTCACCGGCGGCCGCGCATCGTTCAATACGAGTTTCGCCAGTTATGAGCTCGTGCCGAATGACGTTCAGACGCAACTCATCGCTGCTCATGAGGCTGAACTGGCCGCTGAGGAGTAATTTCATCTTTGTGAAATCCTGTCTGAAGGGGCGCATGCTGATTGGCATGCGCCTCTCTTATATAATTATATAATAAGGTATAGAGCGTGTAACGAAATTAGTTTTTAACGTTCCATGTTTCAATTTAAGTTGGTTATTTGCAATTAATCTATTCATATTTTGTTAATGAAATCAAATTAAGGCGAAATATTTAACGAAATCGAATTAACATATTTAGGAAACGGCTATCTTTGCCGACATGAAAAAGAGAACGATTTGGATTATCGCCATCATCATGGGAATTTCTTTCATGGGATTGCTCTTCCTGCAGCTTCGCTACATCAAGGACATGGCGGAGATGAAGAAGGAGCAGTTTGACGAGTCGGTCAACCGTGCTCTTTATCAGGCGTCGCGCAACCTTGGAACTCAATGAGACGTTGCGCTATCTGGAAAAAGCGTCAACGAGACGGA
>Ga0065709_1006460_pt1 | contig 11070 bp, 10 predicted proteins | sample Hoacrofraction14_2_FD_59096 | JGI IMG/M metagenome (GOLD analysis project Ga0065709, IMG submission 59096) | Hoatzin crop microbial communities from Cojedes, Venezuela, sample from fiber fraction 14 v1 | ecosystem: Host-associated > Birds > Digestive system > Esophagus > Crop | place: Venezuela... | reverse complement strand
GATGTGGTACATCAGATTAAGGATTTTGAATATCCGGAAAACTGATTCAAACTGCGCTTGCCGGGCGGTATCATGTGTATAGAACACGCGAAGGGAGAATAACGATGGTTAAGTTATATGATGAAGGCATTTATCTGGTTAACGGCAGTACGATCGTACCAGAGTCTGAAGCGGAATGTCTTCCGGCTCAGTGCGGAAAGACAGTCACAAAAGCCGAGGCTTTGAAAGGTACCATAGCCTATGGGATTCTCAGAGATCACAACAAATCGGGTGACATGCAGAACCTGCGCCTGAAGTTTGACGCGATGGCGTCTCATGACATCACATTTGTCGGCATTATCCAGACGGCGCGGGCTTCGGGCATGGAGAAGTTCCCACTTCCCTATGTGCTGACCAATTGCCATAACTCGCTGTGCGCAGTCGGCGGTACGATCAATGATGATGATCATCTCTTCGGACTGTCTGCGGCAAAGAAGTACGGTGGCATTTATGTTCCGCCTCACATCGCGGTAATTCATCAATTCATGCGGGAGAACTTCGCGGGATGCGGCAAGATGATTCTCGGATCCGATTCACATACAAGGTACGGCGCGCTCGGAACCATGGCTATCGGCGAAGGCGGAGGGGAACTTGTGAAACAGTTGCTGGAGGACACTTATGATGTAGCACGTCCGGAAGTAGTTGCTGTTTATCTGGATGGAAAACCTCAGCCTTTTGTCGGTCCGCAGGATATCGCATTGGCGATTATCGGAGCCGTATTCAGCAAGGGATATGTCAAGAACAAGGTCATGGAATTTGTCGGACCGGGAGTCTCATCCATGACAACTGATTACCGCAACGGTATCGATGTCATGACGACTGAAACCACCTGCCTTTCTTCTATCTGGCGAACCGACGGAGATACAAAGTCTTTTCTGTCGCGGCATGGCCGCAGTGGGGATTACAGGGAACTCAATCCGGCGGATGTAGCTTATTACGATGGATGTGTCTATGTGGATCTTTCCACGGTAAAGCCGATGATCGCTCTTCCGTTCCATCCGTCGAACACCTATGAGATCGATGAGCTTTATGAGAATCTGAATGATATCCTGGCGCAGACAGAAGCAGCTGCGGCCAAGGTGGCTGAGGGAAGAGCAACCTTTACCCTTCGGGATAAGGTGACGGCAGACGGCAGACTGCAGGTACAGCAGGCCATCATAGCCGGATGTGCAGGCGGTAATTACACGAATGTGGTTGAGGCGGCTCATTGCCTGAAGGATAAAAATATCGGTGATGATGAATTTTATCTGTCAGTCTATCCGTCCTCACAGCCGGTCTACACGGATCTTGACCGCAAGGGTCTGCTGGCGGACCTGATGGATGCAGGTGCCATCATACGCTCGGCTTTCTGCGGACCGTGTTTCGGAGCGGGCGATACACCTGCCAATAATGCTTTCAGTATTCGCCATACTACCCGGAATTTCCCGAACCGTGAAGGTTCCAAGCCAGGACAGGGGCAGATGTCAGCCGTGGCGCTGATGGATGCCAGATCGATCGCTGCCACGGCTGCGAACGGCGGCAAACTGACTTCAGCGGAAGAGTTCGACTGCTGGGGTGATGTGCCGGAATACCATTACGATGACAAGGCGTATCAGTCACGCGTCTACTGGGGGTATGAGAAAGCCGAGGATGAGCGGCCGCTGCGCTTCGGACCGAACATCAAGGACTGGCCTGAGATGGAACCGCTCTCAGACAACATTCTCCTGAAGGTAGCCTCCAAGATTCTGGATGAAGTGACGACTACGGATGAGCTTATCCCGTCCGGTGAGACCTCTTCGTATCGTTCCAATCCGCTCGGGCTGGCCGAATTTGCACTTTCGCGGCGTGATCCGGAATATGTCGGACGCGCGAAACAGACACAGGCACTGGAGAAGGAAAGGCTAGCCGGGAAAACGGATCCTGAGATTGAAAAAGTGATGGAGGCAGTTCGGACCATCCCGGGACAGGAAAACACGTCTGCCGGTGAGGTCGAAATCGGCTCTGTCATCTATGCCAACAAGCCGGGAGACGGATCTGCCAGAGAGCAGGCGGCTTCCTGTCAGCGAGTGCTCGGCGGTTTGGCGAATATAACGAAGGAATATGCGACGAAGCGGTATCGCTCCAACTGCATGAACTGGGGGATGCTTCCGTTCCACCTGAAAGAGGATCCGTCTGTACTGGATGTAAACGACTACGTGTATGTGCCCGGTGTGCGGGAGGCACTGGAAGGTGATCTGAAGGATATACCGGCATACGTTATCCATGACGGAAAGGTTCAGGAGATTCATCTCTGGATCATGGACATGACGGAGGATGAGCGAAAGATCGTCAAGTCCGGCTGCCTGATTAATTATAACCGCGGCAAGAAGAGATAACGAATATTCCGGATGATCAATAAGGCAATAACGGACGAAAGGACAGGACCATGGGAGAGAATATTACAAGAAAGATTATACGTTCACATCTGGCCGGCGGAGAGATGACGCCGGGGCAGGATGTTTTCATCAAGGTAGATCACACGCTCACACACGATATCAATGCAGTCATGACATATCTCGCATTTGAGGCGATCGGCCTGGATCGTGTCCGCACTGAATGCAGTGTCAGTTATCTGGATCACAATCTGCTTTACATAGACTTTAAAACACCGGATGACCACATTTATCTTCAGTCGGCAGCCAAGCGGTTTGGTGTGCATGTTTCACGGCCCGGAAACGGCATATGCCATACGGTACATGTTTCCCGCTTCGGCAAGCCGGGGAAGATCAGCATGGGAGGCGACAGTCATACGCCTCACGGCGGAGCTATCGGCATGCTGTGCATCGGTGTCGGCGGCATGGATGTGGCCACGGCCATGACCGGTGTGCCCATGAGACTCACCATGCCCAAGGTCGTCAGGGTCTACCTCGACGGAGAGCTGCAGCCCGGCGTGAATGCCAAGGAGATCATCCTGGAGATGCTTCGCCGGGTATCCATTAAGGGAGGCCTCGGAAAGGTGTTTGAGTATGTGGGACCTGGTGCGGAAAAGCTTGAGGTTCCGCAGCGTGCCACCATCACCAACATGGGTGCCGAGATGGGTGCAACGACATCTATATTCCCGGCAGACGAAACCGTGCGGAAGTTTCTCAGGGCGCAGGGGCGCGAGGATGATTTTACACAGATCCTACCGGACGCGGACGCTGAGTACGATGAGGAGATGTACATCAACTTAAGCGAACTGAGGCCGTTGATTGCCTGCCCGCATCAGCCTGATAATGTCAGGTCTTTTGATGAGGTAGAGAAAAAAACTGTCCAACAGGTATTCATCGGAAGCTGTACCAATACCTCCTATGCCGATATCGCGAAGGTTGCGCTGGTGATGAAGGGGCATCATGTGGCAGAGGGAGTGCAGTGTACCTGTGGTATCAGCTCTAAACAGATTTACCGTGCGCTGCTGGATGACGGTTATATAGGAATGCTGGTGGATGCGGGTGTCCGCATGCTGGAAATTGCCTGCGGACCATGCTGTGCCATCGGCCAGACACCGCCGACAGAGGGTGTCGCGGTGCGTACCTCCAACCGTAATTTCAAGGGCCGTGCGGGAAATCCAAACGCCCAGATTTATCTGGTAAGTCCGGAGTCGGCGGCCGCCACCGCGATCAAGGGAACATTTGCCACAGCGGATGAAATTCTGGGGGATGACATCAGCATTCTTGGCACCATTCATGAGCCGGAGATGTATAAAAATGATGACGCTATGATCATCCCGCCGCTTCCGAAGGAGGAGGCTGAGAAGGTTGAGATCGTCAAGGGACCGAATATCAAGTTCCTGCCGGTTCCGGAGGCGCCGGAGCAGAATCTGACCTGTCAGATCAGCCTGAAGGGCGGGGATAATATCTCGACCGATGATATCACACCGGCCTCTGCGGAGTTTTCCTCCATGCGGTCAAATATACCGCTGATGTCCAGGTACTGCTATCATCGCTACGATCCGGAATTCTCAGAAAGGGCGCGGAGTCTCGGTAAAAGCATCATCATAGGCGGCGAGAATTATGGACAGGGTTCCTCCCGCGAGCATGCAGCTATCAATCCGATGTTTCTGGGTGTGAAGTGTGTAATCGCCAAGAGCATCGCCCGTATCCATCGCGGCAATCTGATTAATCATGGAATTGTGCCTATGCTGTTCGAGAATCCGGCGGACTATGACGAATTATCGTTGCTGGACACGCTGGAAATCAGGAATTTTCCGCAGCAGATTGCGAAGGGCAGAGTTGAGGTGACGGATACAAACACCGGAAAGACCTTTACAGCGAAGTTAGATCTGACGGAAACGGAGAAGGAAATAGTTCTGGATGGCGGACAGCTGCGCCATTTGAAGAAGCAACTGAAGGAGATGGGTATCGAGACGCGCGGTTGAGCTGTCACCGTCGCTGTTAAAAAGCTGCCGAACCAAGTGAGAACAACACCACAAAAAGGAGAATGAGCATGATTGCATATGTTGGCTGCCGGACTACTGAGCAGAGAAATGCCCGCGGAAAAGGAATCCGTACCTACCGTATTGACGAGGCAACCGGGGACTGGACAGAGCTTCAGACCCTGAAGACGCCGGAGGAGAATCCTTCTTATCAGGCGCTGGATCATACACATAAGTTTCTGTACTCAGTGCACGGAGACTTCACGAAAGTATCGAGTTATAAGATCCTCCCGGACGATACGCTGGAATTTCTGAATATGATCGATATAGGCGGAAAGAATCCGGTTTTCATCGTTCCGGACAAGACGAATCAGTACATGATCGTGGCGGCGCTGCAGGGGGGCTCGGTTTATGTGATTCGTCGAAATGAAGATGGAAGCCTGGGTGAAATCGTGCATGAGACGCATCTGCCGGGTAAAAAGGACGATGCGGTGTCCTTCGCACACCAGTGCATCTGGGATCAGACGCAGCAGTATCTGTTCGTGGTAGCACAAGGCCGAGTGGTTGGGTATGAGCAGGTAAAGGTGCTGCGCTTTGATTCGGAAAGCGGAACATTGACAGAGACAGATACCTACCGTGCACGTCAGTACTCTGAGCCGCGCCATGTGTCCATCCATCCGAATAACCGCTGGGTTTATCTGATTAATGAAAAGGGTAATTACATGGAGTTCTTTGAGTTTGACGCTGAAACCGGGAAACTTCATCCGCGTCAGATCCTGCCTTCGCTCCCGGATACCTATACGGGTGAGGGACAGGCCAGCGCCTCCATTCTCAGTAAAAACGGAAAGATCCTGATCGGCTCCAACCGCATTCATGAGTCCATCGTCACCTATCGGATCGATCAGAATACAGGCTTTATGACACAGCTCGATTTCTATCCGACGCTTGGCCTGACGCCGCGGTTCATCACATTCGATCCGGATTATAAATATTTCTATATAGCCAATGAAGACAGCGACACCATTGTAGAGACTACGGTAGATGAGGAGACCGGACGTCTGAATTACACCGGCCGTATCATTGCGACGGAGAGTCCCGTGTGCATTACATTCAAGGAGGAGGCAAAGTCATGAATCTGGGTCTGATTTCCATCATTGCGCTGCTTATTGCTATTATTATCGGCTTTACACGTAACACCAATGTCGGCATCCTTTGTATAGCCTTTGCCATGGTGCTGGGAAATATCTTTGGCATTTCGAGCAAAGATATTATCGCCGGATTCAGTGCTTCATTGTTTATCCAGATGGTTGGTATCACGTTTCTTTTCGGTATCATCAAGGCGAATGGCACGCTGGAGCTGATCGCCAAAAAGATGGTTGGCCTGGTGGGCAGCCGGGTTCATCTGATTCCGGTCATGTTTTTTATCATCGGATGCGTGCTATCCGGTGTCGGCCCGGGATCCATTCCGTGCCTGGCCATCATCCCGGTGCTGGCGATTCCGGTAGCGGTATCTGCCGGATTGAATCCTATCATGGTAGCCATTATCGGTGATCTGGGTGCCATGGCTACCCGCATGAGCCCGCTTACACCGGAAGGTTCTGTGGTCAGCGAGCTGATGACGGAGCAGGGGATAAGCGGCAACACGCTGCCGCTTATGTTCTCACTGTTCCTGACATCGCTTCTGATGGCAGTTCTGGTTTTTGTTTACTACAAGGGCTGGAAAGTGGATGAGAACGCGGCCGGACTGCACGAGGAGCTTCCTGCCCTCACGGCAGGTAACTGGCTTTCTATTCTTTCACTGATCGTGCTGGCTGTGGGTGTCCTGTTCCTCGGCTGGAATGCAGGACTGACCGGTTTTCTGTGCGGCGCCGTGCTGATCGTGCTGGGCTTTGGTGATGAGAAAGCAGCCCTGCGAAACATTCCCTGGGGAGTCATCTTTATGATTCTGGGCGTGGGCATCCTGATGAATATCGTCAGTATCTCCGGAGGAATCGACATCATGGTGTCTGCCATGGAGGCTATCATGGGGAAGAAGACAGCTGCTATGATCATAGGTGTGCTGGCCGGCATTATGTCCTTCTTCAGCTCGGGGCTGGGTGTTGTTTTCCCCACACTTATCCCTACGGCCGGCGGCCTGGCCTCGGGTATCGGAGCCAATGCCGTGGAACTGTGTGCGTCTATTGTTATAGGCGGTACGATCGCGGGCTTCACACCGATGTCCACCACCGGTGCGCTGATTATGGCGGGTGTGGCTCAGCAGGAGGATGCGGAGACTCGTTTCCCGCAGAATCGTCTGTTCATCGAGCTCTTTGCCGTGTCTTTCATCGGCCTGGCGCTGCTTGCACTGCTGGCAATAATGGGGGTGTACGGTATTACAATTCATCTGGGTGCCTGAATGTATAAGTACTGAAATATACTTGATGAGAGCTGCCGCGGAAGCGGCAGCTTATGCAATATGAGGATGAAAATGTGAGTAAAGAATTATATACAAAACTGGAAACCTTTTCCACAACAGAAATTTGTGATGCGATTGGCGTCTTTCATGCGATGGATTATACGATGAAACCGGTTATCCCGACAGGTACGGTAGCCGGACCAGCAGTTACCCTGGATCTGCCGCTCGGGGAAAGCGCAGCGGTAGTGGATGTGATCCGTCATCTGAAAGAGGGAGATATTCTTGTGATCGCAGGACGGGATGCCCGGAACAGTGCTTGCTGGGGGGATCAGCGCAGCGCATATGCAAAAATTATAAATGCAAAAGCAGTTGTGGTCGATGGCGCCGTGCGGGATCTGCCCGGTCTGCGCGAGCAGGGATTCCCGGTATTTGCACGTGCCGTGTGCAGCGGGGCGGCACAGAAGACAGGTGCCGGCAGTTCGATTTCTGTCGAAGCAAGGCACGGATGCAGCCTTTGCCATCGCTATTAGCAGACCGTATGCTTTATCCCTTCAATTGGTGTATAATTCAGAATAGATATAGGTGTCTGTATGTACATCAGGAGGCTGCAGGATATGAGAGAACTGGATTGGCAGATACTCTATGAACTTCACAGGATGCCGCACCTGACGAATGTGGCAAAGATGCTGTATGTCACTCAGCCGTCACTTACCAAACGGCTGAAGAATATGGAGGAAGAGTTCGGCGTGGATATCGTGAACCGTACGCCGAAGGGTCTGGAGTTTACCGAAGCCGGTAATTATCTGGCAGGCCGGGCAGAAATTTACCTGAAATTCAAACAGGATACAGAGGAAGGCCTTAAGGAACTGATGTCCGGTACGAAGGAGGTTCTGCGGCTTGGTTCTGCTTATACGTTCAGTAAATATAACCTGAGGGGCATGCTCGATCCGTTTACAGAGAGCCATCCGGGACTTATGTACCAGATTGTAAACAAGCAGAGTGATATCCTTTATCAGATGGTTCTGGACGGTCAGTTGGATGCGGCTTTTGTCCGGGGGGATTACGGTGATAATGATAATCGTGTGAGGCTGGAACCGACACCCGGTTATCTGGTCACACGACAGCCGGTGGAAACGGCCAGGCTTCCGGAAATGAACCGGATTATCTATCAGACAGGCCGGAGCACTACGGCCGTATTGAATAAATGGTGGCGTGACCGCTTCGGTGATGTGCCGGTTCGTGAGGGTATGACAGCAGGCTATATTGATTTTGCTCTGAACCTGCTGGTTAATGAAGGTGATTACCTGATCATGTTTATGCCCGGATCACAGTTAGAACCCACACGGAATGCGACCGGCCTGTCAATTGTGCCGGTCTACTATTCGGACGGCACACCGGTTACCCGGGGGACCTGGTTCGTTTTCAACAGCGATAAGCGTATCAGCCGTGTGCTTGAGGACTTTATCGGATATGTGAAGAAGAATAAATTCTGACGGATTATCTGCCGGGACGGTTTTTCAGGCGGCCGGCGGACTGAAATCAGCCGTAGTATGCTGTAAGCAGCTTCATGATGCTGTCGAACAGTTCCTGCGCGGTATGGCGGCGCGAGCGGGCGCAGTCCTGTGCCTGCCGGTCACAGATAAAGCAGGTACGGTAACGCGGCCGGGACAGTTTTTCTTCGTTCGTATCCAGCACGTCTATATCAAACAGTCTTCCCAGCGGATGAGTTTCTTCGATGAGACTCATCCGTTTTTTTATGTCTGTGGCAGCGGCGTCTACAATCAGGATGAGCTCGTCGCCGGTCTTCTCATGGATTTCGGTCGGGGCGCAGGCGGTCCAGCCAGCTTCGTTTACGGCTTTGCGGATTTCTTTACACCCTTCATCAAAAGCACGCCGGATGAGTGCATTGGTTTTGACAGGGCCGGGTATATTCATGCAGAAGGAGATGATGGGGCGGCCATATTCCTGCAGCAGCCTGTTCTGGATGGCGGCACGGCGGTCGCGGCAGATCATCATGTCCTGAATCGTTACAGAGAGGGCTTCATTTTCGGCTGCTGAGTCTGTCGGATGGGGATTTTCTGTATATTTGTTTTCCATGACGTTCTCCTGTGAGTCGGTTTCTGCGGTGAGTTATTCCATCTATCAGTTGGACGTTGTGAGAGGGTGTTTGTAATTCAATAATGGATTACGTTTCCGGCAGCACGGATGCGTTCGAGTATGGGCGCGGCCTCCGGGCTGGTAAAGTAGTCATAGGTTGATGCCGGAACCATGTTTTTAAGGGTTTCCATATCTCCGGACCTAAGTGTCTGCCGCACGGTTGAAGCACTGATGGCGTCCGGCCCGCTTGTCAGACGAGGAATAACGATGCATTCCACACCATGCTCCGGCAGCTGCGTCTGCATGATCTCATTATAAATTCCGGTGACGAGACTTTTCGGTTCTTCACCCACATAGCGGCGGCAGATTCCCAGTGCATCCGCGATTCTCGAAAAGATTGTCAGATCCAGAAGCGCATGGCCGCGTATGACGGCCTCCTCATCCTTCTGGAAGTAGCTGGGGAAGGTGGCGCTGCTGATGATGTAGGGACCGCTGTCATGAATAAGTACATTTTCAAGATCGGCCGTTCCGTCTGTGATCAGTTTTTTTCGGACGGTGTAAGGCACCAGGCTGGCATCCTCGCTGACGGCGAACAGATGCACTAGGTCATTCTCCTGTGCGGCTTTTTCGACAAGGTATCGGTGGCCGAGTGTGAAGGGATTGGCGTTCATGACGATGGCGGCGATATTCGCCGTGGAGTCTGCCATGCAGCTATTCAAAAATGCAGCGGTTTCCTTCTTCAGCCCTTCGAGATAGTGCTGAAATCCGCAGCGCTCGTTTTCCATAAACACCAACTCGCCGTCAATCCGGGCTATCTCATAAAACCCCAGATCGCCGAAAAACTTCGCACTTGTGCATTTGGTATAGAGAAAGAGGTGGATGTTGCCTCGCTCGAACTGGACATTGATAAGGTGCGTGACGATTTCGTTCATCAGGCCTTCTCCCTGATGATCCGAGCTGACCGCCATGCAGCGCAGCGTGTTTTTAAAGCAGCTGCCGGTGGCAACCAGGTTATAGTCAGTATCGTACATGCCGCAGGTGTAGTCCAGGTTGCCGTCCAGACGGATTCCTTCGCGGATGAGCAGTGTTTCAGCCTGCTGCATTCCGCGCCTGTCGGAGGGATAGATTTTTGAGATGGTGTATTCAGACATACTTCATGCCCCTTTCATCATTTTGAGATACTCCTGGACAGATTGGGCAGTAAGCCAATGAATTCATCCGGTGTATAAACAGGGACAGATGATTTCATATAGTCTTTTGTGTTTCGGGTAATAATGCATGCCATTTCGGAGCGGATCGCCGTTGCAATCATAACAGCGTCTTCAAAATCCGTGACCTCAGATGAAATCGCGTAAAACACATCGTCTGCAGCAGTGTCCAGGACGCTGACTATATCCAAAAGCTGTTCCAGTATGGCACGGCTTTCTCTGTCGCTGTGGGTGCAGCGATGGGTCAGATAGTAAATGTCTGTTACGGATTTTGCTGTGATACAACCGGTGAACTCATCCCTTGCGGCCGCCTGGAAAAGCATCAGAGCCATTTCATCGAATGGCTTACGGCGCTGCAGAAAATCCAATACAACGCAAGTGTCAATTAACACATTCATATTTTGCTGAGCCTTTCGTCTTTTGCCTCTTCCAAAGTCATCGTATCCGGCACGCTTCCAAATAGTTTATTTACTGTATCCAGTTTGTTTTTATACGGAGAGGTGAGTTTTGCTACTGTACGTCCGTTACGGGTGATAAACACGTCCTCTGTTGCGGCCAGCAGAAGATATTTTCCAAGGTTAGTTTTTAATTCAGTTGCTGTGATAGACATATTGAGCCACCTCCTTTGTTTGATTTTAGTATAGCCAAATCGTGCGAAACCGTCAATGAAATCGTACGAAATATTCCAAAGTCTTGACAACGAAGAAGTAATCAGATTGCACGGAACTCGGCAATGTTCAATTCGGCTTTCTGCTGTGGCTGAAATATGAGTGACATGGAATTGCATAGAATCATCGGGGCGCAATTACGTTGCTGAAATCAAATCGGGGGGATTTGATTTCGACCGGTACCGGATATCCATCTGACTCGATGAGAAAATCGACCTCCCCGAGTTTTTTGCTTTTGTAATAGTAAAGGCTGAAACCGTTAGCTGTCAGCTGCTGCGCGGCAGCATTTTC
>Ga0065709_1000335_pt1 | contig 11081 bp, 9 predicted proteins | sample Hoacrofraction14_2_FD_59096 | JGI IMG/M metagenome (GOLD analysis project Ga0065709, IMG submission 59096) | Hoatzin crop microbial communities from Cojedes, Venezuela, sample from fiber fraction 14 v1 | ecosystem: Host-associated > Birds > Digestive system > Esophagus > Crop | place: Venezuela... | reverse complement strand
AGTGAGGTTACAGTGGAGATTTGTCCATGGAGTTCAGGGATAGATTTTGGAGACATAACTATTTAATGATATGCAAAGATATATAGCTTTACTTTCCATGGCCCTAATAGTGCTTCTGGGATCTTCATGCAAGAAATCCGAGGTGCATAGGGCAGGTGATCTGACCGTTGAACTCAGCTCGGTGTCCGGCAGCCTTAAGAATGTCAATGTCTATGTGCTTTCCGAGTCAGGCAACCTTCTGACTCACAAGTATGTGGAAAATCCGACGTCGGCCATAGTCTTGGAAGGGATTTCATCCGGCAATAAATATATTATCGGGGCTCTCGCGGATTGCGGGAAAAGAGAAGTTACCGGCGAAGGTGCTTCCGAAATGATGCTCAAAGGTATTAGCGTGTATATGGATTCGATTGTGGTGGCTTCTTGGAGAGAAGACGGCATGTGGCCTATGGTCTCCGAAGCNGACGAAAATGGGAGCAGACTTGTGGAAGTGCCTTCAACCGGTAATGATGCGGGAAAAGTGCGATTGAAACTAAAAAGGTCCGGCACTCCCCTCGCCTTGATAATAGACGCCAGCGCCTTGAGGCATATAAGTCCGGAGGTGGAGCTGGCCCGCTTGGAAGGGCCTGAGGGNAAGATTTTGCCATTCTCGGGGAACTTCCTCAAAGGCAATGGCAGGGCTTGGCAGAAACTCACGGCTTCTGAGTACGAGAAAGTCATGACGACTTTGGTAGACAAAAGAATATCGGATCAATGTATCTTCAACGTGACGGACAAGTTGGAGGAAACGGAAGATATACTCACCGTAATCATGTATTTCCACAATCGTCTTACCGGTGTCACAACAGCGCAGGCGTTCAGACATCCCGTCAAAGATTCTATTCCACCGGAATTCGATCCGGACTACGATGTGCTGGAATGTACCCTATGCTTGGGTGAAGAGAATAACGAGGTGGTGGGAGTATGGTCCATTTCCGCAGGAAGGCAAAAAAATAAAGTACAATGAATTCGCGAAAATTAAATATGACATTATTAGCGATGGTAGCCGTTTTATCTTGCGGCAAGCCATTACCTGAGCGACTGCCGGATCCTTCTACCGGCCCGATGGCCCATGTCACGATTAGAGCAGAAAATCCCACCAAAACGATATATCTCGAAGAGGACAGAGTCGGAAGTCTGGCAGTTTGGCTATACAAGGCGGGCGATTGGGAAGATGGAAAAGATGCGGCGTATTTCAATTATGCCGAGAGCGAGGAAATACTCATGTCATGCCTTCCTGGCAATTATGACATAGTCGTGGCGACCAACTTTCCGGAAAGCGCCATAGACATGGAAGACAATGAAAACAANTTGAGTATAAGCACTCTGGATGGCAAGGTCAGCCTTGGCGATATGAACCCGATTGGACTTACCGCCACTGGCTATCTACTCAATAAGACCATTGAGGAAGGATCCGAGTTTACCATAGATGTAGACCGCCGAGTATCTAAAGTGACCGTGGAGAAAATCACCAACTCCATTACNGGCAGCAAATANGGNGGGCAGANNGTGACNGTGAAAGAGATTTACATAGTCAACGGNACNGGCACCCCTTCCCTTTTCAAAGAGGATACGCCCGACATTGACGGCTGGTTCTCATGTTCTGCCAAGTATAATCCCTCCGACGGAATTTATCCNGATTTCGGGCAGATGACNACNCCGGANCTATCATACGAAAGCAATATCAACAAGGATATAGCCTCCGGAGAGAGTTACGAATGTCCCGTCATCTTGCTTACAGGGCCGAATAGCACGGAAGAAGANGTCAAAACTGGCCTTGAAGAGCTGCCAGATTTAAGTTCATGGTCATTCCGAAAGACCAGAGTTGTGGTGGAATGTCTTATCGCAGGNGAGACCTTCTACTATCCCATTACTTTGGATAGTGTGGGCATCAATTGCTGGTATAGAATCACCGAACTCAAGCTTCTGCACCAAGGATCTCGATCNCCCGATATTCCGGTGAAGTTCGTAGATGTCACGATAACCGGCAAAATTACCGATTGGGATGGCAAGGAAATAAGTGAGACAATTTAAAATATGACAAAATGAATAAATTGAAATTCATACTTTTAGTTCTGTTCGTACTCATTACTGGGGCCTCTTGNTCAAGGTTTGAGACTGAAGATGACGCCCTTTCATCCGAAAGAACAACATGGACTATCGGAGGAGAAATCCAGCAGGCGTCGTNCGGTCTTAGCTCTCAGCAGTGGACAAAAACGTACCTCAGCGATGATGACGCGGAGAAAATATATGGAGCCACCATCGGTATTTATTACGGAGGCAAGCTGCTTCTGACTTACCATCAGAACGGCACCTTCGANGGCTATCCTATTTCGGGAGAGCTGATGTCGGGTGAAATCTACAGCTACTACATGGTGTCAGGACCTATGGCTCAAGAGCACGATGGCAACTCGCCTATTTTGGAATTNCCCGAAGATGAAGCAGATGTGGCTGATTTGGAATTCTTTAATACAGCGGGCATGGCAGCGACTATGGAGGCCTATGGTCTTGACAGATGTGGTTGCATACTCAATATGAGTCCGGAGGATGCTGANGCGTCGGACGGAACTTCCGATGGCAAGATTCAGATACCTNTGACTCCCCTATGGGCCAAGGTCGTGGTTAGCTTTGATTTCAGTGAGATTGACGCCTCGTCTTTTAAATTCCAGAGTACGGGCACATACAACTGCAACAAGCGACTACGGCCTTTTGACTCAGCCGGATCTAAAGCTACAAGCTCCAGCGATGTTGAGAAAGGTCTTGGAGATACCTCAGACACATTTACCGAAGCCCAACTTGCGGGTACGGAACCAATGGTATTCTACCTGCCGGAGAATATGCAGGGCGACGTGCTACCTGGCAACACTAATCCTTATTTGAAGGCACAGGACAATCCTGCCATCACTTATGCGCAGAGAAGTATACTCTCATATATCGGTATCGCATTTAATTTTATCGACTCTCATGGAATAGCTGGTTTAACTAATTCCTACTATAGAATATACCCAGGCGCCGACAATGTGACNAACTTCGATATTGAGAGAAACGGGCAATATAATATCACTCTCAAGCCCACTCTGTCGGGACTTTTTATAGATTGTTGGAAATCTGAGGGAACTTATCNTGATACCAGANGACTCAAAATTAACGGCGTTACCAAGCTTTATTCCGAAGTGGATAAGGATTACTTGATTCGCATGACACTAAGCAGTAGTACCCTGCTAAATCCAATAGATGATGCCTATTGCTATGCCATAGTATTCAACAATGGAGGAAATTACCAAGGACCGCAATATGCTTACGATTCCTACGGAGCCGATAAATACGGCTGGGTGCTTAGCGATGAGAGTCAAGCGCTTTTGGAGAAGTATGGCATAGAATGGGATTTGGCGCTTAGAAAGGCATATTATTGCACCAAAGACGGCGTCACTTATTTCTTCTCGGACGAAGAAGCCAAAGACTTCAAATATTCATCCTATCTGAAAGAATGTACCTATGGTAATTATGAGTACTATGCTATGATTAAATTCACCTACACAGGTTCAGCAGCGGCTGGTACTCTAATCCCGATTACCGTAGAAAGCTCCGATAAAGGTATGACATCGACTATGTCTTTGTACATCACCTCAGCGGGAAATATCTCGGTTTCGCTGCAGAAGAGTGGCAATTATGTGGCTCAGCAAAACACCATAGACGTTGATGTGAAGCCGGACGATGTGGACAGCGTAAGATATACCGTAGTGAAAGGAAACGATGTGCTGACGCTTAAAAAGCGCACCAGTGCTACGGCATATACGGTGCAGTTCCTAAAGGCCGGAGAGGCGACGTTGAAGGTCGAATATAGGATTGCAGGCAACTGGATAACATCCAGCGAGAAGCCAGTCATCACGGTAATAAATCCAGTGCTTAAATTCGACCAGAGCAGCATNAGTCTAAATATTGACGGCACGACATCCTACTTCAACGCTAGATATTATACCACGGATGGAACTATCATGAATAAGGCTTCTTCAGATGACAACGGCTACGGCAACTACTTTGCACCTAGTCTCTATAATTCGCTTCTGACACCGGTTTATTCCATCACCTCCCCTATGGATAATTACATTACCCTTAGCGGAAATGGAATGAGTGTCACGTCATTCACATCAAGTTCAGGCACGAAAATNGACTCCTACTTCGATAAGAACATGGTTTTGACCGCCAAGGCAAANGGCTTGAGCGATATAACGGCGACCACCAACTACAAAATAGCATCGCCATTCGAGAATAAAGCCAGAGCAGGCGTAATCATAGGCTATATCGACAATACCATATTGTTGGAAACGGATGAAAGGGAGGAGTATAGAAAAGAGTACAAAGCCTTCAAGGTCAATGCGAACTCGGTTCATGTCGGGGAAACCATACCATGGGATATCCCAGGAACGGTAAGTCCAAGCAATATTACCCTCAGTTGCAGTACGCCGGACCTTTCATTCTCGGTGACTTCGGGAAGAAAAATCTTGGTTAGCAGGGTNAGCGGAGCTACGAAATATAGCGCTGGTAAGTATAACATTACCGCGACCATATCCAATGGATCAGCCGGTAACTACACGACGGTTCTCGGNGCGGTTGAGGTCTTCCTTCATGGTAGATTCTTGGCGGATGTCAGTGAAAACGCTACTGTATTTACAACCATTCAGACCAAGTTCAATAATAGCACTATTAGCGGCTTCACCTCGCTTTACAATAAGATTTGCGATGCTGATATGTTATACGCTGTGGTTCCTTCAGGTTGGGTACGAATCAATGATCAAGTATACTGCAATCCCTCAACGGCNCATTCAGATGACTTTAGTGTGTATTACACTAGGGCGCAGCGAGACTTCGAAATAGCTGGGACTATATTTAATCCGCTGACCTTACACTCAAGAATGGACCACTTCGGNATGGCTATATATAGAATAATAGTACGAACNGGTGAGCAGGCGGAATGGAGGGTGATGAAGAGTAAAGATAGTTCGCTTACCGATTATGACTGTTTCTTCAGCTATCATCAACCTAGAATCGCCCTTGATCCTANGGAGATGGATGCAATCAGCGGGATTGGCCATATAACGGTCGGAAACAATAAACTCTACTATACCACAACGGACGATCAGAGTTCATTGGGTACATCCTACTATGTATTGCAAATCCCCTCAACTGTGGGAACTCTCATTAGATGCTATTGGAACGAAGTAGATATTACCGGTGTGTGCTCGNATTAGCGAAAAACGGTGATTTTACCTTCGTAGATGCCCCAGCAGCCGTCCTGAACTATGGGAACGCTGCGCCCGTCAGGGTCAGTGGCGTACTCCATTTTCTCAAGGAAGGTGTGAGAGTGGCCTCCTACTACAAGATCAAGGTTACGGACCTTGGACACGAATTCAGGGTCCGTAAGTTTGTCCCCATCGTAGCCGATGTGGTTAAGCGCAATCACAAGGTCGCACTTCTCCTCATTTTTGAGGTAATCAGCCCACTTGTTGGCTACTTCGATATCATCTAGCTTCGGCAGCCTGTCGGCTATTTCACGAGCCACAACTCTGGTGATNTCGGTCAGCAGACCGAAGATGCCGATTTTGTAGCCGCCACGCTTAATGATAGTATATGGTTTAACGTATTTACCCAACTCAAAAGATGAGAAATCATANTTNGAACATACCACGGGGCAATTCAGCTTTGCCAGACGTCTCGCCAACTCTTCGGGACCATTATCGAATTCATGGTTGCCGAGGGTTACGCAATCGTAGCCCATAGCGTTGAGGATCTCGATTTCCAAATCGCCATGGAGAATGGTAAAGTAGGAAGAACCNTGGCTGAAATCACCTGCGTGGAGCATCAAAACATGCTTCTTACCCACCGCGTTGCGCACGCTGTCAATATAGGCGGCACGCTCAATTACACCGGCGGTAAGATCATATTCGCCACCTTTGAGGGGCTCGAAATGACTATGGGTATCGTTGGTATGCAGAATCACCAGCTTCTGGGCTGAAGCGGAAACGGTAAAACATAGAATAGCCGCGAGGGCGATAAGTATTCGTTTCATAGCCTACTCCCCTCCCGTTTTTCTGATTACTATTCTGCCGTCAGTGGGATATTCCACAGGAAGGCCCTTTGCCGTGAGTTCGACAAGATGCTCCATCATCACATCGGACGGAAGGTCATCGTACTCATCAAGGCTCAGCGCATTCTTGGCCACGAAAATGCCATCTCCACCGGCGAGGAGGAAACTGGAAGTCACCACGCCATAGACTTTGTCATCATCCAGGGGTTCGCCTCCGATTTCAGCGGAAACGAGTTTCCCATCCTCTACNACACATCTGGCACCGCCAACAACCTGCCAACGAGTGGCAGCGAGCTGCTCCAGCAGAGCCCTGATATCCTTACCCTTGATGGTGAGATAGCAGAGTTTGTTGCGGAAAGGAAGCATGGATAGAACATCATCGACCAGAACATTACCCTTCGGCATATCAACCCTGATACCACCGAAATTGGTTAAACCGAAGTCCACCTTCTTGCCATAGTGTCTCTCAACATAACGCATCATATCGTCCACGATCATGTTTGAAAGACCGCTTTCGGGATATTCTCTCACCATACCTTCGGGACAATATGCCACAGACCTCTTGACATCGGCCATAACCGGTTGCACGCTCAGCATGATCTTGGCGACCTTGGGAGTACATCCACGGCGGAAAACACGCCCGTTAGGAGCAATATACTTGCGCCCCTTCATCTTGCCGAGAGCCTGCTCGACATTGTCAGCCTCAGCGGCAGTGACGCCGGTCCTGGAACCATCCATCAGAGTGCGTGACCAAGTCATGGTCTGCGCACCGGCGGAAAACGCGAAACCAGCCAAGCACAAGGGCAAAAGAAGAGATATGATAACCTTCCTCATATTATTTCTGCTTAAACCACTTATAGAGGTCCTTGAACGTAGACTTCTTGCCGTACATAAGGATTCCGACTCTGTAGATCTTGGCGGAAATCCAAGCGCAAAGGAAGAACGTAGCGATCAAAAGAGCTATCGACAAAACCAACTCCCATGTAGGCACACCGTAAGGAATACGGGCAAGCATCACTATAGGAGAGGTGAAAGGAATCATGGAAGTCCAGAAAACAAGCTGGCTATCCGGATTCTTGAAGGCGAAGAAAGTGATGAAGAACGCAATCATCAGCGGAATGGTCATCGGCAGCTGCAACTGCTGGCTATCCGCCTCATTCTCCACAGCGGAACCCACAGCGGCGTACATGGACGCATACAGAAGGTAGCCGAAGATGAAGAAAATAAGGAAGGAAATGAGAATCTTGCCGTAAGGAATGTGGCGAAGAGTATTGATCACAGCCTCACCTGTTGAAGGCGCAGCAGCGGTAACCGCCGTAGTGTCAGCAGCCGTAAGTTCGGTGATATCGATGCCGGTAGTCTCAGGGCCATAACCCATGGTGGACATCATCTCGGTGGTGCTCTCGTCCTTCATAATGTCCTTGATCTTGTCGCCACCGATAAGGCTACCGGCAAGGGCTACAAGCACCACGGTNAGGATAATCCAGAGCANGAACTGCGTAAGCGCAACCAAAGCGATACCGATGATTTTGCCGAACATAAGGTCGATGGAATTGACCGAGGAAATCAGCACNTCCACNACTCTGGAGGACTTCTCCTCGATGACGGAAGACATCACCTGGCCGCCGAACAGGGCTATGAACATATAGATAATNATGCCCAAAAGCATGGATATAACCATGTAGATGGCCGATTCGGAAAGAGTCTCCTTGCCGCTCTCGTCCAGCGTGTATTCGGTCACTTTGACATTGGCCTTGACGTCCTTCATGATTTTGTCGAGGTCCTGGATATTGTATGACTGAATCCTGTAGGCCTCCACCGCNTCGCTGGCCTTGCTCTCCACAGACTCAGAGAACTCAACTCCCAGAGGCTTGCGGGAATAGGCCTGCATGGTAATATTCTTGGTCACGGAATCAATCGGCGAGATAACCAGAAGCACATCTTTGTCGATTTCTTCCAGCTTGCCTTTCAACTCCTCNGGATCCGACGATGACATATCCTCAAAGNCGTTTCTATCGTTGCTTGTGAGGTATGGCATGACTATGCCCGAATTGTCCACAACCGCAACCTTCAGAGCCTTATCCTTGGTACTATACAATAGCACNGAAGGAATTATGCACAAAGCCGCGAATAGAATGGGAGCTACGAATGTGATGATAAGGAAAGATTTCTTCTTTACCCTATTGAGATACTCCCTGCTTATGACTACGCCAATATTTCTCCAATTCATACTACACGCCCTCCGTTACAAGTTTAATAAATATATCATTCATTCTCGGCATGAGCTCCTTGTAGGAATTGATAGTCACGCCCTTATCAATGAAGGTCTGAAGAGTCGAAGCGCCATCGGTCTCCTTGGGAAGCACCTCGGTATGACGACCGGTCTCATCGGTATAAACCAGCTCAACGTTGTTATTGCCATACTTCCTTCGAATATCCTCCACCCCGCCGGTAATCACGAGCTTCGACTTGTTGATAAGAGCAATCTCATCGCAAAGCTCCTCCACGGATTCCATATTGTGGGTTGAAAGGATTATGGTCGCACCCTCATCCTTGAGACGAAGAATCTCCTGGCGGATAATCTCGGCATTGACCGGATCGAAACCGGAAAAAGGCTCATCCAGTATCATCAAATCGGGTTTATGCACCACGGTGGTGATGAACTGAAGCTTCTGAGCCATACCCTTGGAAAGCTCTTCCACCTTCTTTTTCCACCAATCCTGGATGCCGAATTTGATAAACCATTTCTTGAGNTCTTCCTGNGCATCCCTATTGGACATGCCCTTCAGACGAGCCANATACATGGCCTGNTCCCCCACTTCCATCTTGCGATACAATCCCCTCTCCTCAGGAAGATAGCCAATCTTGTAGACATCCTCTTGAGTTATCGGTTTCCCATTGAAAAGAACTTCGCCGGAATTGGGAATGGTGATACGGTTAATAATTCGAATAAGAGTGGTCTTACCCGCGCCATTTGGCCCCAGAAGACCGAAAATGCGACCTTTTGGAATCTCGATGGACACATGGTCCAGTGCGACTTTCTCTCCAAAAGATTTGCAGATTTCGTTGCAATTTATAATACCCATTCTACATTAAAATTTTCGATACAAGTTCCATAAGAAGCTGTTCAGGGGTTGCTTCACCGGCATCACCACCTTTGCCCTTATAGTCATATTCCTCCAGCAGAGCCATGATTCTCATGCATTTGGGAAGAGGATAATTGCGCACGGCGGCATCATATTCTTTCATGAAGAAGGGACGCACTCCGAGAAGCGAAGCCTTCGCCTCGTTGCTCATGGAAGGAGATTTCGCCAGCTGCGCTTCCAATTTCAAAATTCTATTAAAGTGCATATACAAGGCACTCACGGCCATTGGCATGGCGAATTTGGGGCTTGATCCCAGCCATGCGGCGATGCGAAGCGAGTCCTTGGCATTTCTGTATGATAGAGTTTTTGTGAGTTCGAATACGCTGAATTGACGACTTATGCCGACGTTTTTCTCGATGTCCGATGCCGTGACGTTTCGAGTGCCTTCCGGAAGATTTTTGACGAGTTTATCGGTCTCCAAGGCGATTTTAGTCATGTCGGTGCCGGCGAATTCGGCCATCAGCGCAGCTGCGTCCGGTTCAATATTAAGGCCACGGGACGAATAGAAATTCGTAATCCAGCCCTCCATCTCATAATCTCGAAGNTGAGGNGACTCAAGNACCTCGCCGACCTGCGACGCCAACTTNTAGAACTTCTTCCTCTTGTCGGCCACAGCGCCTCGCATAAGAATCACCAGCACAGTCGTCTCCATCGGATCTTCGAAATACACCGCCAACTCCTCAAGACTCCTCATGCTTTGCGCCTCTTTCAGCACCACCAGTCGCCTCTCGGCCATCATCGGATAACTTCGAGCCTCAGTCGCGACCGTCTGCGCATTGGTATCGAGCCCATAATAAATCGTCTGGTTGAAATCACGCTCATCTTCGGTCAGCGCATTTTCAATCAAAGCATTGCAGACAAGGTCGGGATAATAGGGCTCCTCCCCCATCAACAAATACACAGGAGCGAACTTTCCGGCCTTGGCGTCCGAAATCAACTTTTCGCTCTGCGCGGCTATATTTACACCCTTTGCCATATCCGCAATACTTAACCCACAAATTTAACATTTAAAATGCGATTACGCAAATAAAGCCGAACTGGCCCGTAGGGCGAAGGTTCGTGAGGCATTGCCAGTCGGCGAATGGGAAAAAGAGGAAAAANGGAAAAAANNGAAAAAGGATACAAAAAANTGCCGGCGGAAAGCCGGCCAGGAACTATCGTTTATTTGTCGTAGCGTTTTTCTTTATTTCTCGTCAACTTCTCCTTCATGGCATCCACCGCCTCGGTAGCAGCCTCCTCGAAGGTTTTTGCCTGTCTCTCAATGACGAGAGTATCAGAAGGAACATTAGCCTGGAGCTTCACGCTCTTATTCTCAGGCTTCTCCATCAAAGAAAGCACGACATCAACACTCGTGATGTTGTCGTCGAACCTGCTGAGTTTGGAAACCTTCTTCTCAACATAATCGAGCAGCTTCTGATCTGCATCGAACTTAAGGGTCTGGAATCTAATCTCCATAGTTAAACCTCCTTTTTTGCCCTAGGATGGGCGTTAATATAAGTGTTTTTCAGCTTTTCGATCGAATTGTGGGTGTAGACCTGAGTCGCCGCCAAAGAAGAATGTCCCAAAAGTTCCTTGATGGAATTAAGGTCCGAACCATCATCCAGCAACTCCGTCGCCAACGTATGCCTAAGCACATGAGGAGACTTGCGCCCCGTGATGTTCACCTTCCCCAGCTCCGCCGAAACAATCCTCTGAACCGCCATGGGATAAAGCCTTTCGCCCTTCTCCGTGCAGACCAAAGGATCACTCGCCCCCACCTCACAACCGGTCATCTTAGCTGTCGAGTGTAAATATAATAAAATTTCTTCACATAG
>Ga0065709_1000253_pt1 | contig 11082 bp, 9 predicted proteins | sample Hoacrofraction14_2_FD_59096 | JGI IMG/M metagenome (GOLD analysis project Ga0065709, IMG submission 59096) | Hoatzin crop microbial communities from Cojedes, Venezuela, sample from fiber fraction 14 v1 | ecosystem: Host-associated > Birds > Digestive system > Esophagus > Crop | place: Venezuela... | reverse complement strand
CAACGCTCTGCATCATGCTGACCATCTGGAAAGCAACCTGCTCGCTGATGGCCTCGCGCTTGCGGTTGCTGAACTCCTCAAGCACATTGCCTTGGCTATCCTCGATTCGAGTCACAAACATCGGCTCGACATAAATACCCTTGGAAGGGAAAGTGTTGTAGGCCGCAACCATCTCGAATACCGGAAGNTCNGCNGAACCNACGCAAATTGCCGGAACAGCCATCACATAGCTCTTGATGCCCATACGGTGCATCATTTCGACCATGGCACGAGGGCCGAACTGCTTCATCAAATATGCCGAAATATTGTTGGATGACCTTGTCAAACCCCATTTCAGGGTNACGGTCTGNCCGATTGATGATGCTGAATCCGTGCTTCGAGGTGTCCAAGTCTCGCCTCCGGATACGAAGGTCTGAGGCAAGCAGACGGTCTGTGTGCAAGGGGTCATGCCCTGCTCCATAGCCACCGAATAAAGGAAAGGTTTGATGGTAGAACCGACCTGACGCTTACTCTGAGAAACGTTATCCCATTTGAAGTAGCGGTAATTCGGACCTCCGACATATGCCTTTACATGACCGGTAACGGGCTCAATAGCCACAAAAGCGGCACGGAGGAAGGATTTATAGTAACGGATGGAATCGTCCGGAGTCATTGTCGTATCGGCATAACCCTTCTTATTCAATGAGAAGACTCTCATCTGAACGGGCTCGGAGAATGATTTCAGAATCTCAGATTCGGTTGCGCCGGACTTTTTCATGAAACGCCAACGGTCGCTGGAGCGACGTGCCTGATTCATGACAAGATTGGCAGTAGATTCCTCAACGTCATTTGCGAATGGAGCATTCTTGCGCTGCTTCATTTCATTCCAGAACGCTGGCTGAAGGTTATTCTTGAGATGCTCTCTCACGGCCTCCTCAGCGGCAACCTGCATGACNGCATTGATGGTGGTGTAGAGGCGAAGACCATCTCTGTCGAGATTGTATTTCGANCCNTCCTGNTTGCGATTTTTATTCAACCATCCATAAAGACCATCGTCCGCCCAACGAAGTGAGTCAGCCGCATAATCGTCTTGATATTCGTAATCCTTGCGATTAGGCTTGTCCGCATTCATATATCGACGAATCATGTCGCGGAAGTATGGTGCAATGCCGGAATTATGGTCTTTAACCTCGAAGGTGAGGTTGATTGGAAGCTGCTGGAGGCTATCCAACTCGTGTTTTGTGATATAGCCTGACTCNTCCATACGGTCGAGAACCGCATTTCTTCTTTCCAGAGCCTTGTCGGGATGCAAAGCGGGGTTATATCTCGTAGGCTTATTGACTATGCCGACGAGAGTAGCGCTCTCCTCAATGGTCAAATCTTTTGGATCCTTATCGAAGAAAGTGCTTGCCGCTGTGCGAATACCATAGGCGCTACTACCATAGAATACCGCATTGAGATACATGTCCACAATTTCATCCTTGGTATAGTCTCGCTCCAATTTGACGGCGGTTATCCACTCCTTCATCTTGGTAAGCACCATCTTGACCATGGATCCACCAGGAATTTTGCTTCTCATGTCCGACCTCGGATAGAGAGTCTTGGCAAGCTGCTGGGTAATGGTACTACCACCACCTTGGCTGGAATTCTGCATCAGCAAGGTCTTGAAGAGTACCCTCGCGAGAGCCTGCATNTCTATACCTGAATGTTTGTAGAAACGCTTATCCTCGGTAGCAATCGCTGCCTGAACCACATAGGGCGACAATTCGTCATAAGCCACGAAGGTTCTATTTTCAACATGGAAAGTACATAGAATCTCTCCACCGTCGGCAATCAGCTGGGTAGCCAAACTGCTCTCCGGATTCTCAAGTTCTTTGAAAGAAGGAATGTCGGCAAATGCCCATACCAAAAAGAACAGAATCAGGAACAAGGCCAAGGGTGCTAAAACTATTCCCCAGAACCACTTCGTTAACTTTTTCTTTGTATTCTCTTTCATAAATGTTTTCCATTTTTATGTCTTCCGCCAGCTATCCCCTCAAAAAAATATGAAAATGTAATTTTCATTAAAAATCACAGACTACAAAAGTAACGATAAAATTTGGAAAATTGGTTGGTTTTTGTCTTACTTTGCAGAACGAAACCGAAAATTTTGGTCCGCGACACTTCAAAGTCGCATTAAAAAACTAACAGGAAACGCAAATGGCAGGGAATCTGGTAATAGTGGAGTCTCCCGCAAAAGCGGGAACAATTCAAAAATTTCTCGGAAAGGATTATGTTGTAAAGCCTAGTTTCGGACATATCCGAGATCTTCAGGAGAAAAAACTTAGCGTGGATGTAGAACACGGATTCGCTCCGGAATATGTCATTCCCGCTGATAAAAAGAAGGTTGTGGAAGACCTNAAGAAGTTGGCAGCCCAATCTTCCAAAGTATGGCTCGCATCCGATGAGGACCGCGAGGGAGAAGCCATTTCATGGCACCTGTCCGAGGTTCTCGGGCTGGACAAGGCNAATTCCAAGAGAATAGTTTTCCATGAAATTACCAAAGACGCCATTCTGAAGGCCATTGAGAATCCAAGAGACATCGACATGAATCTCGTGGATGCCCAAAAGGCTAGAAGGGTTTTGGACCGTTTGGTAGGTTTCGAATTGTCNCCNGTGCTTTGGAGAAAGATTCAACCGAAGCTTTCCGCCGGTAGAGTTCAGAGCGTGGCTCTTAGGCTCATCGTGGACAGAGAGAAGGAAATCATAAACTTCCAAAGGGACCCATTCTATAAAGTAGATGCGGTTTTCCATCCCGAAAGCACCGCCGCNAGCGTTAAGGTAAAAGCCAGTCTTGACTCTCGTCTCAAGTCCAAAGCCGAGGCGAAAAAGTTCTTGGAAGATGTCAAAGACGCTATCTTCAAGGTTGAGTCCGTAGACAAAAAAGATGGCACTAGATATCCCGCAGCGCCATTTACCACCTCTACACTTCAGCAGGAGGCATCTCGCAAGCTTCACTTCCCCGTGGGCACCACAATGCGAATCGCACAGCAGCTCTACGAAAGAGGTCTCATCACTTATATGAGAACCGACTCTACCAACTTGTCGANCTTGGCTCTCGGCACTTCAAAGAAATTCATCGTNGATAATTTCGGAGAGGAATATTCCAAGATGCGTCAGTACAAGACCAAGTCAAAAGGCGCTCAGGAGGCACACGAGGCCATCAGACCTACCTATATAGACAACACTTCGATTGAGGGCACGCCTCAGGAGAAGAAGCTTTACGATCTGATTTGGAAAAGGACAGTGGCATCACAGATGGCGGANGCCAAAGTCATGTTGACCAACATAAAAATCGGCAACGACAAGAGGGCTGAAAAATTCTCACTTGGAGCCACGGAAGTGCTTTTCGATGGATTCTTGAAGTTGTACATGGAGAGCAGCGATGACGTGGAAGACGAGTCAAAAGAGGTAATTCTTCCCGAAATCAAGCAGGGCGAAATAATGCAAGCCAAGGAATTCACCGCTGAGTGCAAATTCACGGCNCCTCCTCAGAGATATTCGGAAGCGACTCTCGTCAAGAAACTCGAAGAGCTCGGCATCGGCCGTCCATCCACTTACGCACCTACAATTTCGACTCTTACAACAGGCCGCGGCTATGTGCTGAGAGGCGACAAGACAGGCGAAAAATTGGCAGTCACCAACCTCACAATGAAGGGCGGAGTCATCTCAGAGGTATCCAAGACAGAACTGGTTGGAGCCGAGAAAGGACGTCTTCTCCCCCAGGAAATCGGAATGGTGGTTTCCGACTACTTGGTAGCCAACTTCAATGACATCGTTGGCTACGATTTCACTGCGGAGGTAGAAAAAGACTTTGACCAGGTTGCCGAGGGTGACAAGAAATGGAACAATGTCATCGAAGAGTTCTACACTCCTTTCCACAAGAAAATCAACGAGGTCATGAATGATCGCCAATATAGTCATGTGGAAAAGACAATTGGCATAGATCCAAAAGATGGCCTCCCGATTATAGCCAAATTCGGTCAATGGGGACCTTATGTTCAGAAAGGCGAGGGTGACAAAAAGCAGACTGCGCATTTGTCCAACGGCCAACTTATCGAAAGCCTCACCCTTGAGGACGCTATCAAACTTTTCGAGTTACCTCGCACCGTCGGAGAGTATCAAGGTGTGCCCGTAGTCGCCATGAAAGGTCGTTTTGGACCATATATCAAATGTGGCGACAAGAACTTCTCCATCCCCAAAGGCAAGGATCCGCTAGCCATCACCCTTGAGGAATGCGTGGCTATTATGGAGAAAACGGAAACCAACACCGGCATAATCTCTGAATTCGGAGACATTCAGGTTCTCAATGGTCGCTATGGCCCGTATATCAAGCAGAATGGTTCCAATTACAAAATNCCNAAAGGAACCGACGCAAGCACACTTACGGAGGAACAGTGCAAGAATATCATAGCGAATTCGGNCCCCACTTCGAAAGCAAAAACTTTCAAAAAGTTTAAGAAAAAATAATTTTCATAATACGAAATTTTGAGTTTGTAAGCATGAATTTTTAATCATGCTTACAATTTTTTTAGCCAAAAATGTATGATAATTCAAATTATTCCGTATTTTTGCACCAACTCTACTTACAATTTATAATTAGACGGGTAAATTTTATCATTGTTTGTGTTTTATGTCAAATAATAGTTATCACATAGATTCTACTGACCAGAAGATCCTGTCCTTCTTGGTTAAAAACGCAAGAATGCCCTTCTTGGAGATAGCGAGGGAGTGCGGAGTTTCCGGCGCAGCTATCCATCAAAGGGTTAAAAGACTGGAGAATAACGGCGTAATCACTGGTTCAAGGCTATTGGTGAAGCCTCAGGCATTAGGTCTTAATGTCTGCGCATTTGTAAGCATCGCTCTTGCGGAAGCCAGCAAATACAACGAAGTTGTNGAAGCTCTGAAGAAAATTCCGGAGGTTGTTGAGTGTCATTTTGTAACCGGCAAGTACGCCTTACTGGTGAAAATGTANTGCTTTGACAACGATCATTTGATGGAGGTGCTTCTGAATACGATTCAGAAAATNCCTTATATCCTTTCCACAGATACCATGATTGCCCTTGACGAGGCAATCGACAGGCAGGTTTGGGTTAAAGATTATAAGAACACCACTTTTTCGAGGGAAACTAAATAATTGAAAGCCCTTTTTCTAGAAACATACNTGCAATCACGATATCATCCGGTGTCGTGATTTTGANGTTGTACTTCTCACCAGAGCACCAATCCAGCGGAATACCCGCTTTTTGCGCCACTGAAGCATCGTCGGTAAATGACATGTCATAGGCCTGAGAATAAGCCTTCTTTATGCTATCGGAAAGGAAAATCTGAGGCGTCTGGGCGCAAAAGATTTTGGACCTGTCAGGCTGNTCACCTTCGATTGTGGTATAGACCATCTTGCCATCAGCCTTCTTTTCGGCTTTTATAGCCTTGAGGGTATCGTTGCAAGGAACCACGGGAATGAGNGCCTCTCGTCCTTCCATGTCGAAAAACATGGACTTTATCATGTTGATTGAGAGTAAGGGACGAACTCCGTCATGAATGGCGACATATGCCCCATNCGGCACTTTTTCGAGGGCGTTACGAACAGAATGGAAACGAGTCAATCCGCCAGCCACTATGGTCTGNGGGCAGGAGAAATTGACATTGAGACAATATTCTTTCCATGGTTCTATGTATTCCTTGGGCAGNACGGTCACGATTTTGATGGCGGGAAGAGCCGCCTTGAACTTCTCAATGGTATGTCTCAGAATTGGTTTCCCGCCNATTTCGAGAAACTGTTTAGGCTTGCTGGATCCCATTCTGACGCCATGACCGCCGGCCACTACAACGAGGTAAAAATTGGTGTTCATAACTTTGCTTAAAATTACCCNAAATTTGTTACTGCAAATTTAGGAAATTTTCGTACTTTTACGGCATTATACGGATAATTGAAATTTAGATAGTAATATGGCATTTTCATTTTTGACACAAGAACTGGCCATAGACCTCGGAACAGCCAACACCGTCATCTTCCAGAATGACAAAGTGGTGCTTGATGAGCCGAGTATCGTGGCGGTCGACAACAATACTGGCAAGTGCATCGCACTTGGTAAAAAGGCTAAGCTCATGCATGAGAAAGTCAATCCAGGCATCAAAACCGTGCGTCCTCTCAAGGATGGCGTTATCGCGGACTTCAATGCCGCGGAGATGATGATAAGGGGCTTTATCAAGCAGGTTAATAGCCAGCATAGAACTCTCTTCACCCCTAACCTAAAGATGGTGGTAGGTATTCCTTCAGGTAGTACTGAGGTTGAAATCAGGGCCGTGCGTGACTCTTCCGAGCATGCTGGAGGTCGTGATGTATATCTGATTTATGAGCCTATGGCAGCAGCCCTCGGTATCGGNCTTGANGTNGAGGCACCTAAGGGAAATATGGTTGTAGATATCGGAGGTGGTACTGCCGAAATCGCAGTTATCTCCCTCGGAGGTATCGTGCAGCAGGAAAGCATCAAGACAGCGGGTGATGAATTCACACAGGACATCCAGTACTATCTGCGTCAGCAGCATAATATCAAAGTCGGTGAGGTAACCGCGGAGAAGATTAAGATCAATGTCGGAGCCGTTATCCAGAACTTGGATGAGGAGCCCGAACCTTACGTTGTAAGGGGTCCTAACCTAATGACCGCACACCCTGTAGAGGCAAGCATCACCTATCAGGAGATTGCTCACTGCTTGGATAAATCAGTAGCNAANATNGAGTCATCCATTCTTCATGTTTTGGAGCANACTCCTCCTGAGTTGTATTCCGATATCGTTGAGAATGGTATCTTCCTTTCAGGTGGTGGTGCTCTTTTGAGAGGACTGGCTCAGAGATTCACAGAAAAGGTTAATATTCCGTTCCATGTTGCCGAAGACCCGTTGAAGGCGGTGGCTAGAGGCACTTGCATTGCTCTCAAGAATGTGTCCAACTACTCATTCCTGATGAGATAATGGCCGTAAAGCGGAAAATAAGCGTCATACTACTTAATGCGGCAATCTTCATAGCGATGGAGATTGCTGCTATCGGTATGATTAAGCATAATGGAGAGGCCCAGAATTTCTTTCTTTCTAAGTGGTCTCATGCCGTCATGGCCAAATTGTGGGGCGGTACCGAATCCGTGCGCGATTATTTTCTGCTTCGTAAGCACAATGAAGAGCTNGCTCAGGAGAATTACAACCTTGGTTTGCAATTAAAGCAAGCCCAGTTGCAGTTGGACCAATATCTGACGGAAAACTTCGTTCCAGATAGCAGCAATGTGGTNGGAGGTTTCCTCTATGGCAAGGCTACCATAGCGAAAATCAGCCGCAACAAGCAGCACAACTACATCATCATCGACAAAGGACGCAAGGACGGAGTCACTTCGGANACNGGTATAATCACTCCTAGCGGAGTCATAGGCATCGTGGATGCCGTGGGAGAGAATTATTCTTATGCGGTTTCGCTTATGAATACCAACTTGTCGGTAAGTGCCCGAATCGGTAGCGAAGGCGGNGTCGGTCCCCTCTCATGGGATGGCAAGTCCACNAATGGTGCGGTTTTGAAAGAAATCCCGCTACAGGTAAAATTCCATGCCGGCGATACCGTATATACGAGTGGCTATTCGAATATTTTCCCCTCCGGCATTCCGATAGGAGAAATCGAAGGGTCTAAGATTGTGAATGGTGCCACATATGATATTCAGGTGCGCCTATTCCAAGATTTCAACTCGGTGCGCTATGTCACCTTGGTCACAAATGTGGGTAAGAAAGAGATAGAAGAATTGGAAAAAGCGGAAGAGAAAGAGGAAGAATAATGAGAACACAATTTTTTCTCAAATATATCCTGTTCGTTATTGCTCAAATGATTTTGGGCAACTATTTCCGCTTTACGCCATATGCGATGCTGACCATTCTTCCGGTGCTGGTGCTATGTCTACCNTCGAAATATAANACNACGGTGGCTCTTCTGATAGCTTTTGCTACGGGACTGGCGGTNGACCTTTTGATGGAAGGCGTATTGGGCCTCAATGCTCTGGCTNTNGTGCCGGTGGCTTTGATCCGTAAGGGCTTGTGCAAGATCATTTTCGGCTTGGAATATGACAATACGCAGGAGAACTTCTCCATAGCCAAGAACGGCGCNCCNAAGGTCATTTTCGCCATATTCATTGTTACAGCACTCTTCCTTGCCATATATATTTTGGCGGATGGATTCCAGGTCAGACCTCTCACTTTTAATCTGATACGCTATGGCGTTTCGCTGGTTGCCAGCACCCTGCTATCCATTCTCGTTGTGGAAATTATCTCAGCAGACGACAGGAGATAAAGAATGAAAATTGAACGCTCACATAAACTCATCATAGGCCTTTGCNTGGTGGCTCTCGTCNTNNTGGTAAAGCTTTTTTCCATACAGATTCTGGACGATAGCTACAAAATCAACGCGTCCAACAACTCCATGGTCTACGACATGATTTATCCGACTCGTGGAGTGATCTATGANNGNAANGGCAAAATCATAGTGGGCAACAAAGTGGCTTACGACATCATGGTGACGCCGAGGGAAGTGACTGAGTTTGACACGCTGATGCTGGCGGAGGCGCTGGACACTTCTGTGGATGTTATCAAAAGCAAGATGGCGGAATACGCCAAAAATAGAAAGAGAATCGGCTATCAGTCCCTTGTGATGTTCAAACAGATTCCGGTGGAAAGCTATATGAAGTTCACNGAACTGCAGTATAAATTTCCAGGATTCAAGGGGCAATCCCGAAGCGTAAGATATTATCCCATAAACGCTGGCGGTAATCTTCTGGGGTATGTTTCAGAGGTTGACGAGAACTATATAAAGAAACACCCTGGGGAATACCGTTCCGGCGATTATGCGGGAAAAACCGGCATTGAGGCGGCCAGAGAGAAGGATTTGAGGGGCGAGAAGGGCTATCACATTTACCTTCGCAACTCTCATAACCAGATTGAGTCACGCTACAAAGATGGCGAGATGGACAAAGAGGCCGTNCCTGGGCATGATATCTACACCACCATCGATGCCGATTTGCAGCAATATGGGCAGATGTTGATGCAGAACAAGGTTGGTAGTGTTGTGGCCATTGAGCCCAGCACAGGCGAGATTTTGGCCCTTGTTTCCAGTCCTGGTATTGATGTGGAAATGCTGTCNGACATNGGCAANCACTATGGCGAGATTATCAATGACCCGTATAAGCCGATGTTCAATCGTGCGGTGCAGGCTCCTTATCCTCCTGGATCTGTTTTCAAGCTCGTGAATGGTCTTATCGGCCTCGAAGAGGGCGTCTTGCAGCCATCCTATGCCTANCCGTGCAACAGGGGTTTATTATTATGGAAGTCGTCGTCTCGGTTGCCATGGTCATCGATCCCCTCTGGCCCTCGAAGAGGCCATCATGATGTCCTGCAACGGCTATTTCTGCTATGTTTTGAAGAATATCCTTGAGAATCGAAAATATGGTTCTATCGAGGAGGCATTCGATAAGTGGAGAGCCTATGTGACGAGTTTCGGTTTCGGTCGAAAACTGGGTAGCGACTTCCCCGCCGAGTTGGGTGGAACCATCCCGACATCAGCCTATTACGATAAGATGTATGGCAAAGATGGTTGGCGTTTTACCTCCGTTATTTCGCTTTCCATCGGACAGGGNGAAATCGGTGTTACTCCGCTNCAGATTGCCAATCTTTGTGCTACTGTGGCCAATCGCGGCTACTATTATATTCCTCATATCGTGAAGGAATCCGAGGGTGTGGAGTTGGAGGATAAATTCAAGGAGAGGCAGTANACNATGGTGGATACNACCAACTTCAAAAAGGTCATAAAGGGCATGTGGAGGGCCGTAAATAGCGGTTTTGGTAGTGGTGGTACGGGTAGTATCGCCCATGTGGATAGCCTGAATATTTGCGGNAAGACGGGTACGGCTCAGAATCCTCGTGGAGCCGATAACTCGGTGTTTATTTGTTTCGCGCCAATGGATAATCCAAAGATTGCCGTGGCGGCATATATAGAGAATGGTGGTTTCGGTGCCACTTGGGCCGCGCCTATCGCCTCGCTGCTGATTGAAAAATATCTGAAAGGCGAGATTAGTTCGGGGCGTAAAGGTCTGGAGGAGAGAGTCATGGAGGGTAATTTGATGTCTCGAGTCAAAAAAGACTAGTTGATGGAAGAGAGACTTAAAGGTCGTAGCATGAAGCAGTCGTTTGACTGGAAGCTGGTGATAATTTACCTGCTTCTGGTTCTTATTGGCTGGGTGAATATCTATGCTTCCATCCATTCTGCTGGTCCGACATCGATTTTCGATTGGGATTTTCGTTGCGGTAAGCAGTTTATTTGGATTATTACGGCATTCTTTCTGGCTCTGACCATCCTTTTCGCGATACCGCCTAAATTGTGGGAAAATAGCGCTGCGCTGCTGTATATCGGGGTTTTATTCCTCCTTGTCGCCGTTATTTTTTTAGGTATCGAGGTGAAGGGTTCGAGGTCTTGGTTCGAGTTCGGACCGGTGCGTTTTCAGCCGGCCGAAGTGTCCAAGATTACGACTTCGCTTCTGCTGGCATATGTCATGAGTGCCCAGACTTATAAGCTGTCCAATCCGAAGAATTTCCTTGTCACCGCGGCCATTATTATTCTGCCGATGCTGATTATTCTGGCGGAGAGCGAGACTGGATCTGCGCTGGTGTATGTTGGTTTTATTTTCGTGCTTTATCGCGAGGGGCTTTCCGGCTGGTTTATCTTCTTTGTCGGGCTGGTCATTTTGATTTTTATAATGACGCTGACAGCATCGCCATATGCCTCTCTGCTGGCTCTGATTGGCGTTTTGACCTTCTGCAATGCTCTTGATGATGGTCGAATCGGGAGATGGTTTTTGACTTGGGGACTTGGGTCTTGTTGCCTTAATTATTCTTCCTCATTTGCCTGATTGGCTGGCGGGAAGTAAGGAACTGGTTGAGGCTGGCGCCGAGGCTGCTTCTGAGGCCATTGCCGCCGCTGGCACCGATGCCGCATCTACTGCTTTGACTCCCGATGGGCCGAGTGCACTTTCCATTGGTATG
>Ga0065709_1006237_pt1 | contig 11084 bp, 11 predicted proteins | sample Hoacrofraction14_2_FD_59096 | JGI IMG/M metagenome (GOLD analysis project Ga0065709, IMG submission 59096) | Hoatzin crop microbial communities from Cojedes, Venezuela, sample from fiber fraction 14 v1 | ecosystem: Host-associated > Birds > Digestive system > Esophagus > Crop | place: Venezuela... | reverse complement strand
GTACCGGAAGTTCGCCAGCCCGATGCCGGTCGCCTGTCCGCTGACGAAATTGTAATTTTCCTCCAGCGCGTACACGCACACGTCAATCAGGGGGTACACCATGAACACCCCGAGGAAGGCGATCGCCGGCAACAGATACAGCCACGCCTTCAGGTTATTCTTGTTTTTCACAGGCGCACCTCGCTCTCCCGGTCAAACACGTGCGTCTTCGCTTCTTTCAGGCGGAAACACACGTTTTCCTTTCCGGTGTCGACCGCGTTCTCCGCGGGAATGATCGCGCGCAGATTCCGTCCGGTCATCGCCGGATGCGTGCACACCACGCTCACATCCCGACCCATGACCTCGACCCGGTCCAGCTTGCACCTGAACGGACCGTTCTCATCGAGCACAAAACCTTCCGGCCGGATGCCGACCCAGACCTTCCCGTCCCGCTTATCCGCCATTTCCATGACGTCATCCCCGCCGATAAACAGGTGTCCGCCTTTGATCTCGCCCTCCAGCGTGTTGATCGCCGGCGTGCCGAGGAACTGCGCCACGAACAGGTTCACCGGGTCGTCGTACACGGTCTGCGGCTTGCCGATCTGGTGGACCTTCCCGTCCTTCATCACGATGATCAGATCGGAAATGCTCATGGCCTCCTCCTGGTCGTGCGTAACAAAAATCGTCGTCACCCCGGTGTCCCGCTGAATTCTGCGCAGCTCCTCCCGGGTCTGCAGTCTCAGCCGCGCGTCCAGATTGCTCAGCGGCTCATCGAGCAAAAGCACATTCGGGATTTTCACCAGCGCCCGCGCGATCGCCACGCGCTGTTGCTGCCCGCCGGACAGTTCCTTCGGCTTGCGCTCCATCAGCTGGTCAATCTGCACCAGCTTCGCAACCTCAAGAGCCTTGTCCATCATAGCTTCCTTCGTCATCTTCTGCTTCCCCTTCAGATTTTGCAGGGGGAAGATGATGTTCTGCGCCACCGTCAGGTGCGGATACAGCGCGTAGTTCTGGAACACCAGCCCCACGCCGCGCTCCTCCGGCGGCAGCTTGGTCACATCCGTGTCGCCGAACAGCACGCGCCCTTCCGTCGGCGCCTCCAGACCACTGATCAGGTTCAACGTCGTGCTCTTTCCACACCCGCTCGGTCCGAGCAGGCCCACCAGCTGTCCGTCCGGAATTTCGAAATTGAAGTGATCCACCGCGGTCACTTCTTTTCCTTTCTCCTGTCTGGACGCGAACCTCTTGGTCAGGTTTTCCAGCACCACTTTCATCGCATATCCTCCCCTTCTTGTTCTGCTCCCTCCGGCAGCAGTTCATAATTCATAATGATTGTCCGTTCCTGCCCCAGCAAGCTGGTCCGGATCCGCACCTGGCGCTTGCCCTTGTTCACGGACTCGACCACCCCGCCCATTCTTTGCAGCAGGTGATCCGTAATCCGGATGAACCCGTCCTCATCCACGGCATCGAGCACATCCAGTTTCCCGTCCAGCTCCTGCACCGTGAGGGCGAACTCCAGATCATTCCCTTTCAGATATCCGTCCGGCTCCCGGTCGTACCGCAGCACCTTCAGCACATGCTCCAGCTTCTGGTACTCCCGCACGGGAATTTCGCGATCCGCGTACACAAACAGATATCCGGGCAGCAGGCTGAGCCGGTCCTCCAGCCATGTGCCCCGGATTTTGCGCACCCGGACGCGCCGGGGCGTCATGCCTTCGCCCAGACCGCGCGCCGCGATCACCTTCGCCACGGTNTCTTCCATCCCCGTGGTCACCATCAGGCACCGCACCATGGGTTCCGCCACAGCGCCGCCTCCTTTGTTTCCATTGATATTTAATTTTATCATATTTCAGAAGGGTTTTCAATGAAATATAGTCTGCCCCCGCCTTCGTCCGGATCTTTCACCCGGGGAAAGCGGGGCAGTGAATCTATGTGAAGAATGAGGCGAACCTCCTTCGTGTTGAAGCCATCTTACAACACGCGTGTGAAGTACGCGGGGTCAACATGTGAAAAATNCCTGAACATTACACGTTTTCCGTGTTCTCCGGCGCGGGCGTGTCGGTATCCTCCGCCTGATACGGCTTGGCGTTCGCGGAAAACAGGAGTTCCCGCGTCTGCGACCCGACCACGCCGTCCGCGGTCAGCCCGTTCTGCCTTTGGAAAGTGCTCACCGCCTCGCGGGTACCGGGCCCGTACTGCCCGTCAATTTCCCCGGTGTAATACCCGAGGGTGTACAGCCGGCTCTGCAGATCCTTGACCTCCTGACCCGTGGACCCGTTCCGCAGCACCGGCTCTGCCGTCGGCAGGGACGGATCCCGCGTCACGGCCTGCACGCTGTCCGGCCAGTCCGGCTCCGGCGTCGGCGTCAGGCTCATTTCCAGGCGCACCTCGCCGATCGTCGGCACCATCTGCCCGAGCAGAAATCCGATCGCGATCAGCAAAAACCCCAGAATGATCAGCCCAATGACGGTCTTCGGATTGTTCACCGTCCCACCCCTTTATTTCGTCATGAACAGGATACCCAGCGTGTTCGGCCCGCAGTGCACGCACACCGTGCATCCCGCGGTCGTGTCCAGAATCTCACGGAAATGCCCGTACTCGCGCAGACAGTCCGCCGCGAAACTCACCATGCCGTCCTCGCAGGGGGAATGCGTGATGAACACGCGCTTGTAGTCGATTTTGTCTTCCACTTCCTTGAGCGTTTCCTTGATATAGTGCTTCAGATAATGCTCATAGGACCCGCGGTACTTCTTCCCGGGGCTCATCTTTCCGCCGCGGACCTCGATCGACGGGCGGATCCTCAGCATCTTCGCGCCAAGCGCCTCCAGCCCGTTGCAGCGTCCGCCGCGGTACAGATATCCGATATCCTGCACGGTGAAAGTGGTATCCACCTTGTCCACCCGCGAGGTCACGATCTGATAAATCTCCTCCGCGGTCTTGCCCATCGCGGCCAGCTCACACGCTTCCAGCACCAAAAGACCGATACCCGTGGACAGATTCCGGCTGTCCACCACATATACATTACTCAGCTTCTTCGCCACTTCGCACGCGTCGGCGTAGCAGCTGCTCATGTCACTGCTGATGCAGAAATGCACAATCGCGTCGTTGTCCTTCAGATGCTCGCCGAAAAACTCCTGATACTCGTACTGGTTGACCGCCGCGGTCTGCACCTTCTTGCCCAGATCCACCGCGCGGAAAATATCCTCCGGGCTCACATCCACACCATCCTTGTGGCTCACCCCGTCAATAATCACGCTCAGCGGCGAAATCGCCAGATTGTATTTCTCGACCAGTTCCGGGGACAGGTCACACGTGGAATCGGCTGTAATTTTAACTTTCATGGTTCCTCCCTCTCGTCGTTTCACAATTTCCGACAAATATCATTATATCCCCGCTTCACGAAAAAGGCAAATAAAAGCATCCCGGATGCCTTTCAAACAAGGAAACCGGGATGCCGATTTTATCTTTCCTCACGGAAATAGTTCGTCCCCAGGGACGCCGGGGGCTGATTTTCCCGTTTGTTGCGCACGCTCGTGGCAATCAGCACAATGATCGTCACCGCGTAGGGCAGCATCTTCATCAGCGGCTTCGCCGCCATCGTGATCTGAATGCCCTCAATATTCGCGATATAGCTGCTGCAGGAGAACAACAGACCGAACACCGTGGAGCCGAGAATCGTCATATGCGGCCGCCACAACGCGAATATCACCAGCGCGATGCTCAGCCAGCCGAACGCCTCAATGCTCAGATACGCTTCCTGCGACGCCATGTAGTCAATAATGTAGTAGAACCCGCCGAGACCCGCGATACCGCTGCCGACGCAGGTCGCCACATACTTGTACTTCGTCACGTTGATGCCCACCGCGTCAGCCGTCGCCGGGCTTTCGCCGACCGCGCGCAGGTTCAGGCCCACGCGGGTGCGGAACAGCACCCAGCTGCTGAGGATGGCGATCGCCACCGCGAGAAAGAACATGACACCCAACCGCTGCAGGCTATCCGTCCGGTCGGCGAACGGAAAGCGGTACAGCATCTTCGGTCCGACCAGATACACGACCGCGTCCACATTGTTCATCAGCACTTTCATCAGACCCACGCCGAAGGTTGTCATCGCGAGACCGGTCACATTCTGGTTTGCCCGCAGTGTCACGGTCAGGAAGGAGTAAATCAGACCCATCAGCATCGCCACGGCCAGGGAACCGAGAATGCCGAGGATCACAATCACAAACCCCGGCAAATCACTTTTGCCGATCAGGTTCAGCACGAGGCATCCGCCCGCACCGCCCATGCACATAATGCCGGGAATGCCGAGGTTCAGATGTCCGGCCTTTTCGGTGAGGATTTCCCCGGTGGAACCGTAAATGAAGGTTGCGCCAAAGGCCAGGGAGTCAATCAGGAAATTGAGCCACATGTTCATTTGACCGCCTCCTTCGCCTTAGGCTGGAACTGAATCTGATAATTAATGAAGAATTCGCTCCCGATGATGAAGAACAGAATAATGCCCACCACTACGTTCGGGAACGCGCCGGACACGCTGAAATCCTGGCTGATCTGGCTTCCGCCGTGATCCAGCAGGGTGATCAGCCCGCTCGTCAGAATCATGCCCAAGGGATTGAACTTCGCCAGCCAGCACACCATGATCGCGGTAAAACCCTGTCCGCCGACGCTCTCGGTCGTCACGGTCTGATCCAGCCCCGCGGCGATCAGATAACCCGCCAGCCCGCACAGCGCGCCGCTGAGAATCATCGTCCGGATAATCACCTTGCCCACGCCGATGCCGACGTACTTCGCCGTCCGCACGCTTTCGCCCACGACGTTGATCTCGTATCCGTGCTTGGAATAGTTCAGATAAATGTGCAGCGTCACCGCCAGCAGCAGCGTCACAATGATGATCAGCAGATAGTCATGCCCGATGGACGGCAGCTTCCCGTACTTCAGCTTGCCAAGGCTTGAGGACCCGCTCGGCACCCACACGACCAGGAAGTACGCCACCACATAGCTCGCCACGTAATTCATCATCAGCGTGAACAGCGTCTCGTTCGTGTTCCACTTCGCCTTGAACAGCGCCGGGATCATGCCCCAGATCGCCCCGCAGAGAATGGACGCGACGAACATCAGCGTCAGCAGCAGCGCGTCCGGTATCTTCCCGCCCAGGTAGAACGCGACCGCGATCGCGCCCCACACGCCCATCAGCGTCTGGCCTTCCGCGCCCGTGTTCCAGAACCGCATCCGGAACGCCGGCGTCAGCGCCAGCGCGATGCACAGCAGAATCGCCAGATCCTTGAAGAATTTCCAGGTCTTCCGGGGTGTCGCGAAACTCCCCTTGATGAAGGTGTAATAGAATTCGCCGATCCGCTCCGGATGCTGCTGCAGCTTTTCCACCAGCAGGAACGCGACAATGCCGCATACTAGCAGGCCCAGTATCACCGCGAGAATCCGGATCGTCCAGGCCTTCGCCGGATGGATTTCCGCGCGCCGGGCCAGATGGAACCGTTTCTCTCTGATCCGGCCATGAGTCTGATTACTCATCCTTCGCGCCTCCTTCCGTCCGATCGGTTTTCGTCATCATCAGCCCGACTTCTTCCTTCGTCACCGTCCGGGCATCCACAATGCCCGTCACCGCGCCGCCGTTCATCACCAGAATCCGGTCGCACAGCGCGAGCAGCACGTCCAGATCCTCGCCCACGAAAATCACAGCCACGCCGTTTTCCTTCTGCTTGGTCAGCAGGTTATAAATGGTGTAGCTGGAATTGATGTCCAGCCCGCGCACCGGGTACGCCGCCATCAGCACCTTCGGCGTAAACGCGATTTCGCGCCCGACCAGCACCTTCTGCACATTGCCGCCGGACAGCTTGCGCACCGGCGTGCCTACGCCCGGCGTGGACACTTCCAGATCGCGGATAATCTCCTCCGCCAGCGCCTTCGGCTTCTTCCGATCCAGCATGCCTGCGTGTCCCTTGCGGTAGCTGCGCAACATCATATTGTCTGTAATGTTCATGCTCCCGACCAGACCCATGCCCAGCCGGTCCTCCGGCACAAAGCTCAGCCGGACCCCCAATTCGCGGATTTCAAGCGGTGTTTTGTCCCTCAGGTTGATAATTTCATCCTCCCTGAACAGAACATCCCCACTTTCTACCCACTTTTTGATGTCTTTTTTGCTCATTCCGTCAAAGGAGACTTCCTTGCCTTCGCGGTCATGGAACGCGTGCTCACGTCCCAGCTCTTCCACGCGCTTCATGCTCTTGTGGAAGAAGGTCACAGGCTTGTCCTTCTTGGGGTTGTGGAAAATAATTTCGCCGCTTTCGAGGGGCTGAAGTCCCGCGATGGCCTCAAGCAGCTCCCGCTGCCCGCTGCCCGCGATGCCGGCGATACCGAGGATTTCCCCGCCATTCGCCGTAAAGCTCACATCGCGCAGCACCTGCACGCCTTCCTCGTCCTTCAGGTTCAGATGCTCCACAAACAGCCTCGGCGCCGGGTCCACCGGCTCGGTGCGGTTGATCTTCAGCTCCACCTTCTTGCCGACCATCATCTCGGTCAGCTCGGCCTCGTTCGTCTCCGCGGTGTTCACCGTCGCGATATGCTCGCCCTTGCGCAGAATCACGACCCGGTCACTGACCTCGAGCACCTCGTTCAGCTTGTGCGTAATGATGATGATGGACTTCCCGTCCGCCTTCATCTTTTTCAGCACGGCAAACAGGCGATCAATCTCCTGCGGTGTCAGCACGGCGGTCGGCTCGTCGAGAATCAGGATATCCGCCCCGCGGTACAGCACCTTGATGATTTCGACCGTCTGCTTCTCGGAAACGGACATGTCGTACACTTTCTTTTCCGGGTCGATATGGAAGCCGTATTTTTCGGCGATCCCGGCCACCCGGCGATTCACGTCTTTGAGGTTGTACTTTCCCTCATCCTTCATGCCCAGAATGATATTCTGCGCCGCCGTGAACAGGTCCACCAGCTTAAAATGCTGATGAATCATGCCGATGCGATGGTCAAAGGCATCCTTCGGGGAGCGGATGACCACTTCCTCCCCGTTCATGTAGATCTGTCCCTCGTCCGGGAAATAAATCCCGGCGATCATGTTCATCAGGGTCGTCTTCCCGCAACCGTTCTCGCCGAGAATAGCCAGAATCTCCCCCTCATAGACATCCAGATCCACCTTGTTGTTCGCCACCACGGAGCCGAATTTTTTCGTGATGCCCCGCATCTGAAGCGCGATTTTCTTTTCCACGTCAATCCTCCGGAAAATTTTCTTTAAAAACGCAACGGACTGCCACCCCGGTCAAGAGGAGTGGCAGTCCGACGATACCAGATAAAATCAGAACGCGGTGTTCAGCAGGGTGATGCCGTCGATCTGCATGTCGAAGTACGGCGCGGAGCGGTACTCGGACTCATGGAAGTAACCGTCGGAAACGGCCTCGGTGTCCGGGGTGAACGCTTCGTCAGTGTCCACATCCGCCATGTAGCTGGTCACGGCCTCGCCGCCCACGGTGATGAAGCCTTCGGTCGCGGTGTCGAACACCTTGCGGGTGCCGGCAGTCAGTTCGGCCTTCACGGTTTCGAGGGTCTCGGCGGTGCCGGCGGCGGCTGCCTGCTCGTTGATGTCGGTCAGCACAACGCTGCCGGTCTCAATGGTGCCGGTCCAGTCGGTGTCAATGGCTTCGCCCTTGGCCTGCTGGGTCAGGATGTACTCAAAGTAAGGAGCCCAGTTGATGCGGCTCGCCACGATGAAGGTGTTGGGGCAGCTTTCCACGGTGGAGCCGTTGTAGCTCACGTTCGGGATGCCGGCATCTTCGCAGGCGGAGGGAGCACCCATGGAGTCCGCGTGCTGGCTGATCAGATCGGCGCCCGCGTCGATCAGGGCCTGCGCGGCGTTCTTTTCTTCGGTCTCGTCATACCAGGAACCGGTGAACTGCACGTTCATCACGACGTCCGGGCAAACGCTCTTGGCGCCCAGGTAGAAGCTGGTGTAACCGGAAATCACTTCCGCGTAGGTGAACGCGCCGACATAGCCCATCACCGGCACATCGCCCTTCAGCTTGCCGGCTTCCTTCAGTTCGTTCAGCTTCAGGCCGGCGGCGACGCCCGCCAGATAGCGGCCTTCGTAGATGCTCGCGAACGCGTTGTGGAAGTTCGCCAGGTTCAGGGTGTGCGCGGTGGTGCCGGTCGCGTGGCAGAATTCCACATCCGGGAGTTCCGCGGCGGCCTGCGCCAGGAAGCTTTCATGGCCGAAGCTGTCCGCGAAGATGATGGTGCAGCCTTCATCCGCCAGGTCCAGCGCGGCTTCGTAGCACTCATTGCTCTCGGGGATATTGCTCTTCACGATCACCTGGTCCTCGCTCAGGCCCAGGTTTTCCATGGCTTCCTTCACGCCGTTGTGGAAGTTCAGGTCGTAGGTGGAGTCGTCATCGTGCAGCAGGATCACGCCCAGCTTCACTTTGCTCAGATCCACGGTTTCTTCCGCGGAAGCGGTCACGACCATCGCGGCCATCATAGCCAGAGCCAGGACAACAGCCAGCAGTTTCTTCATCTTTCTTTCCTCCTGTTTTGTTCAAAAATGGATCTATGGTGAACGGTCCCTTCCGGGGTTCCGTTACCGTCATTCATCGTCCCGCAGGATGATCTTTCCGTCGCGGATCTCGTCCACGATCGCGAGGGACTTGAGATGCACCCCGGCCTCGCGCAGCTTCTGCCCGCCGCTCTGGAAACCCTTTTCCACGGCGATCCCGACGCCGACCACCTCGGCGTTCTGCTGCGCGCACAGGCTCATCATGCCGCGCGTCGCTTCCCCGTCCGCCAGAAAGTCGTCGATGATCAGCACCCGGCTGCCCTCCGGCAGATACTTCCGGTCAATGCGGATCACGTTCTGCGTCTTGTGAGTGAAGGAGTACACCGGCGCCTGCACCATGTCGCCGTTCTGCGTCACGGTGCCGCTCTTCTTCGCGAAGACAACCGGCAGATCGCCCAGCGCGTGCGCCGCGGCCACCGCCATCGCGATGCCGCTGGCCTCGACCGTCAGCACCAGATCCGGCTTCTCGTCCCGGAATTCCTCCGCCCAGGCCTCGCCCATGGCGAAAAGCAGCCCCGTGTCGATCCGGTGGTTCAGGAACATGTCCACCTTCACCACATCCCGGCCAATCCCGATTCCCTGACTCTCAATGGCCTGCCGAAGCTCTTCCATCCCCGGGCCTCCCTTTCAAAAAATCCGAACGTTCCCCGCGAGAACAGTGCGATTATACCCCTATTTCCCGAATATTACAACCCGTTTTTTGTTCCAAATTTATTAAATAAAAACTAAATCCGAACATCCCCCGGAAGGAATGTTCGGATTTTCAACCATATCCGCTATTCTGTTTTTTATTTGTTTTCCGCTGTTTCGGTTTCGGCCGCTTCCGCCGCCGGCGCGTCGGGCTCACCGCCCAGCTTCAGCGCGATCAACACGCCGATCGCCAGCGTCACAATGGACGCAACCAATACCCACGCGTTGAATCCCTCGTAAATGGAAGTATCCATCAGGATGACCACCGGGGACGCCAGCACCATGCCCAGAATCGCGCAGTATGTCCAGCCCTTCCACCGCTTCAGCAGGAACTCGATCAGCTTCGCGATGGCGAAGATGCCGAAGATGATGCCCAGTCCGAAGGGAATCAGGATGCCGCAGTTGTACGCCGCCGCGCTCCACTCCCCGTGGGCGATGGCGCTCATCAGGTCCGGCAGCGCGCCGGTCACGATCGGCTCGTAATATCCCAGGGTCTTCAGCATCATGCTGCCGGACACGCCGGGGATGACCATCGTCGCCGACGCGATCGCGCCCAGCACGAACAGTTTGATCACTTCAAAGAAGGTCAGCTTGATTTCGGTGAAATTGTTCTGCTCAACCACCTTCAGCACGACCACCAGCGCGAAGAACGCGGCAAAAATCAGCACGCCCTGCCAGCCGATCTTCTCCCCCTTCATTTCCTTCAGAATGAAGGGCAGGCTGCCCAGAATCAGACCGATGAACAGCGCGTTCGTCGGCAGCGGGAACTTCTCAAACGCGTACTTCAGCCCGACCGCGCCCAGCAAAATCGCGATGACCATACCGATGCCGTAGGGAAGCAGAATTTTCACACACTCTTTGAATTTCTTGAACAGGTGATTGATCGACCAGATCAGCTTGTCGTAAATCCCCATGGAGACCATCATTGTGCCGCCGGAAACCCCGGGAATCACGTTCGCCAGTCCGATCACCATGCCGCGAAGCACATCCAGAAACCATTTCATTTTACCAATCTCCTCCATTATATTCTTCCCCGTCCGCTTCCTGACGGAAGGCGGCTTCAAAGTTCTCCGGCAGAAAGCGGGGATCCGACGCCAAATCCTTCAAGGCGTCCCGGGGCACGACGGTGTTGGTCCCCAGGCAGTCCGTACACCGGTATCCGCACTCCGGGCAAACGCATCCCAGAATATCGCTTTCCGCCTGAATCATGTAAGTATCGCACACCTTACAGCTGCACCGCATGTCCTCCCCTCCTCTCGCGCGCGAACAGAGGAGATTATATCATTGCAAACCCGGTTCATCAAGAGCAAAAAGAGTAAAAAATTGGGGCCGCATCCGCGGCCCCGGGTCAGGAAGGAAAATGAGGGGGATATTGCCGGGCTCACCCCGGCCTCTGAATGTCAGGCTTCCGGTTCGAGCAGACCCAGGTTGCCGTCCTTGCGCAGGTACAGCACGTTCGTCCGCTCGGTTTCGATATTCACAAAGGCGAAGAAGCTGTGTCCCAACAGTTCCATCTCGATGATCGCGTCTTCCACGCTCATCGGGCGAACCGGGAACGTCTTCCGGCGGACAACCTTGCGGTCCTCCTCCGCGGTCTCTTCGTCAAAGAACTCAGGCATTTCGTTGAAGGCATCCTCACGCAAGTTCCGGGACAGCTTGGTCCGGTGCTTGCGGATCTGGCGTTCCATCTTCGCCAGGGCCTGATCAATCGCGACAAACAGGTTCCGGTCGGTCGACTCACTGCGGAGCGTCACATTCTTGCCCATCGGCACCGTGATTTCCACCACGCGGTCATCGTTCTTTTCCCTGCGCATGCGCACTTCCATTTCCTGCTCCGGCAGGAGGTAGC
>Ga0065709_1029903_pt1 | contig 11085 bp, 8 predicted proteins | sample Hoacrofraction14_2_FD_59096 | JGI IMG/M metagenome (GOLD analysis project Ga0065709, IMG submission 59096) | Hoatzin crop microbial communities from Cojedes, Venezuela, sample from fiber fraction 14 v1 | ecosystem: Host-associated > Birds > Digestive system > Esophagus > Crop | place: Venezuela... | reverse complement strand
TCGAAGCATCCCCACGTTCACCACTGCATCACGATGTGCTCGAAAGCACACATTGTAGGCGAGTTTCTGCTGCGAACCAACCGTCGGAACGTGCAGATAATGGGCTACGACATGGTGGAAAAGAACGCCGAATGTCTCCGCCAGGGCAGCATTTCGTTCCTCATTGCACAGCACGCCTTCATGCAAGGATACAACTGCGTGGACACACTCTTCAAGGCCATCGTGTTGAAACAAAAGGTGGAGCCGGTCAATTACATGCCCATCGAGCTGCTGACGCGCGAGAACGTGGACTTCTATCGCCGCACGCAGCTCTGACCGCCGATGCTCCGTTTCGCGCCGTCTGCCCATCGATTCGAGTGCGACTGACCATCCGATACAAAAGCATTATACACTAAAATAATTTATCAGCCATGCAACAAGCATCGTTTCTAAAAATCAATCCGGCCGACACCGTTGTTGTTTGCCTGCGCGCCTTCAAGGCGGGCGAGACCATTGTAGTGGACGGACAAACCGTCGAAGTACTGCAAGACACTCCCGTGGGACATAAGATTCTCATCAAAGACACGCCTCAAGGCACCGACATTATTAAGTACGGCTACCCCATCGGACACGCAAAAGAAGACCTGAAAACGGGTAGTTGGGTCAACGAGAATAATCTGAAGACCAACCTTTCGGGCAAGCTGTCGTATGAATATCACCCTGTGAACGAGCGTCTCAGCATATCCAATGACAACCGCACGTTCAATGGTTATCGTCGAAAAAACGGCGAAGTGGGCATCCGCAACGAAGTATGGATTGTGCCTACTGTGGGCTGCGTGAACGGAATTGCCGAACGATTGGCCTCTCAATTAGAAAAGGAAACAGGGCTTGAAGGCATCGACGCCGTTCACGCCTGGCATCACAACTACGGCTGTTCTCAATTATCCGAAGACCATGAGAACACCCGAAAGGTGCTCCGCGATATTGTTTTGCACCCCAATGCAGGTGCCGTTCTCGTGCTTTCGTTGGGTTGCGAGAACAACCAGCCTGATGACTTCATGGCCATGTTGGGCGATTACGACAAGCAACGGATACGCCTTCTCGTCACACAGAAAGTTCAGGGCGACGAAGTGGAAGAAGGAATGAAGGTGCTTCGAGAGCTCTACGGCATCGCAAAACAAGACCGCCGCGAACCCTGTCCGCTGAGTGAATTGCGTGTGGGATTAAAGTGCGGAGGCAGCGACGGATTCAGCGGCATCACCGCTAACCCCCTCGTAGGCGAGTTCTCCGATTATCTCGTGGCACAAGGCGGAACAAGTATTCTCACCGAAGTACCCGAGATGTTCGGTGCGGAGACTATTCTGATGAACCGCTGCGAAACGCCCGAGCTCTTCGACCAGACCGTTAAACTCGTCAACGATTTCAAAGAATACTTTCTCTCTCACGGCGAGCCCGTGGGCGAAAACCCGTCTCCGGGCAACAAGGCCGGTGGCATTTCAACGCTCGAAGACAAAGCCCTTGGCTGCACGCAGAAGTGCGGACGCGCTCCGGTCAGTGGTGTTTTGTCCTACGGCGACCGTTTGAAAGTGAAGGGTCTGAACCTTCTTTCGGCTCCCGGCAACGACCTCGTGGCCTCCACCGCCTTAGCCTCTGCCGGTTGTCAGATAGTTCTTTTCACCACCGGCCGCGGTACGCCTTTCGGCACGTTCATTCCTACAATGAAGATTTCCACCAACAGCACGCTGGCCAATAACAAAGCAAACTGGGTGGACTTCAACGCCGGACAACTCGTGGAAGGCCGTCCGATGAAGGACGTGCTCGCCGATTTCATAGGGAAAATAATCAGCGTGGCCAACGGCGAGAAAACTCAAAACGAGAAGAACGGCTATCGCGAAATCTCCATTTTCAAGAACGGCGTAACGCTCTAATCGGCGCCGACGCATCGCAACGAGTGGTCTGTGCCCGTGCAAAACTCCCTTTGCCGGTGCGCCGCCAACCATCCCATCCATCGCATTCTGCCCGTCTTCGGACGCTTCCGGACGGCAGGATGCGATGCTCTTGTTTAAGGCCGCCACAGAAAAGTTATTAACTTTCCATCGAAATCTTAATAACTTTGGTCACAAAAGTTAATAACTTTCCTCACAAATCTTAATAACTTTTCTGAGTAAAGTTAATAACTTTTCTCTCCGACTAATGGTCGTTTGTAATCCAACGGCCGTTTGTTTGCGACTCAAAACATCATAAAACGGCGAAGGGCAACCCACAAATTGAGGGGTCGCCCTTCGCCGTTTTTATTTCTTCGGCCGTTTCCTTCGATTTCTTCCGTCGTTTAGTCCAACGTGTTCGGCCGCTTCCTTCGACTTTTTCCATCGTTTAGCCCGACTGTTTCGGCCGCATTATTCGGCCACTTCTTTCATGTTTCCTTCGATGTAGAGACGGGTCATTTCAACGGCTCCGTTGGTTCTAACGGTGATGGTCTTTTTGAAATGACCGGGAAATTTGCCTTTCCCGTTGTAGGTTACGCTGAGCGTTCCCTTTTGTCCGGGCTGTATCGGCGTCTTCGTGTATTCAGGAATTGTGCAGCCGCAGCTGGCCACAGCCTGATTAATCACTAATGGTTGGCCGCCGATGTTGGTGAATGTGAACTCGCATTTCTGCACCGGATTGGCCTCGGAGAAAGTTCCGAAGTTGTGCGTCAGCTTATCAAATTTTATCTCGGCAGGCTTTTGTGCCACGGCAGCGGCAAAGGTGCAGAGCATCAATGTCAGTGCCAGACAGAGCTTTTTCATGGTTGCAGGTTTTTTGTTGATGGTTTAATTGCGTGCAAATATACAAAGAGTTTACGAATGGTTGTGCTTTTGTTTACACTTATTAAATATTGTGCGGATGACGAATCGCCGTAAAATTGTTGCACAATTATAATGCCGTTATCAGAAAATCGTTGTATCTTTGCAAAAGAGATGCCGCTCCGATGGTTTTCAACAGGGCGCGGCGTGCAGTCTAAGGAAACACTATTGTGCGAGCAAATAAACCGTAGAACATGATGTACGAAAAGATTCAAGAGACGGCTTCGTGGATTAAACAGCGAATGACCGGCCGGCCCACGACGGCCATTGTGCTGGGAACGGGACTGGGGCAGTTGGCCACAGAGATTGAAGCGGCTCATGCCATTCCTTACAGTGAGATACCCAACATGCCCGTCAGCACCGTTGAAGGGCATTGCGGCGAACTGATTTTCGGGCGTCTGGGAGGGCGCGACATCATGGCTATGCGCGGCCGTTTCCATTTCTACGAAGGCTACTCGATGAAGGAAGTGACGTTCCCCGTGCGCGTGATGTACGAGCTGGGCATCAAAACGCTCTTTGTGAGCAACGCCGCCGGAGGTATGAATCCCGATTTTCGAGTGGGCGATTTGATGGTGATTACCGACCACATCAACCTCTTCCCCGAGCATCCGCTGCGCGGAAAGAACTTCCCCACGGGGCCGAGATTCCCCGACATGCATGAGACCTACGACCACGAACTGATTGAACTGGCCGACGAAATCGCTCGCGAGAAAGGCATCCGGCTGCAGCACGGCGTGTATGTGGGCGTGCAAGGCCCCACGTTTGAGACGCCGGCCGAGTATCGGATGTATCGCATGATGGGCGGCGACACGGTGGGAATGAGCACCGTTCCAGAGGTAATCGTGGCTCACCACTGCGGCATCCGAACGTTCGGCATCTCGGTGGTGACCGACCTGGGCGGCTTCGATGTCCCTGTGCAAGTGTCGCACGAAGAAGTGCAAGAGGCTGCAAATGCCGCTCAACCGAAGATGACGGAAATCATGCGCGAAATGATTAAAAGGCATTCTTGACCGGAATGACCCAACAGATAAAGTGAAAAGAATAAAGCAAGAGTATGACAGAAATAGCCAAGCTCGGCGAGTTCGGGCTGATTAAACACCTCACCGAAGGCGCCCGACCGAAGAATCAGAGCACGCTGAAGGGCGTGGGCGACGATTGCGCCGTGCTCGATTATCCCGACAAGAAGGTGCTTGTGACCACCGACATGCTGATGGAGGGCGTGCATTTCGACCTCACCTATATAGATATGCAACACCTTGGATACAAGGCAGCGATGGTAAACATCTCAGACATCTTTGCCATGAACGGTACGCCGCGACAGCTTACGGTGAGCGTAGCACTCGGAAAGCGCTTTACGGTGGAAGACATGGAACAATTCTATTCGGGCTTGCGAATGGCTTGCGACAAGTGGGGCGTTGATATTGTGGGCGGCGATACAACGTCATCTTTCACCGGAATGGCCATCAGCATCACCTGCATCGGCGAAGCAAATGCAGACGAAATAGTGTATAGAAACGGTGCAAAGGATACTGATTTAATCTGCGTGAGCGGCGATCTTGGAGCTGCTTACATGGGTCTTCAACTGCTGGAACGCGAGAAATCGGTGTATTATCAACAAATAGAAGACCTGAAAAAGCAGATTGCCGCCGCACGCAACGATGGCACTTTCGAGGCCGCGCGCGAGCGGTTTGAGGCGCAACAGGCCGAGCTGCGCAACTTCCAGCCCGATTTCTCGGGGCGCGAATACTTGTTGCAACGACAGCTGAAGCCCGAGGCACGCGGCGACATCATTGCCCGATTGCGCGAGGCCGGACTGCATCCCACGGCCATGATGGACATCAGCGACGGTCTCTCCTCCGAACTCCACCACATCTGCGAACAATCGGGCACGGGCTGCCGGATATACGAAAAGAATCTGCCCATTGATTACCAGACCGCCGTGATGGCCGAGGAACTGAGCCTTAACGTAACCACTTGCGCCCTGAACGGCGGCGAAGACTACGAGCTGCTCTTTACCGTTCCCATCGGAGACTACGAGACGGTCGATGCAATGGATGATGTAAAAATCGTCGGCCACATAACGCGCGCCGAGCTCGGAATGAAGCTGGTGAGTCGCGACGACCAAGAATTCGACCTGAAAGCACAGGGATGGAATCCGCTGGCCGATAGCGGAAACAATTGAAACAACCCTGCGGTCAACCGCCGCCATCCCTTGAAAAACACATTAAACAACCATTCTCGATGAAAAAGTTTCTGAAATATGTATTGGCCACCATCGTCGGCCTCTTTGTGTTCACGGTCATCCTCGGTTTCTTCGGATTGATAACCGTGGCCGGACTGACGGCCGCTTCTGCCGAAACACCTGCGGTGAAAGACAATTCTATGCTTGTACTTAAACTGAAAGGATTTATCCAAGAGCGCGTAACCGAAGACAATCCGCTGGTCGGATTGCTGGAAGACGATGTTCCGCAGGTGGAGCTCGACGATATCGTGAAAGCTATTCGCGAGGCTAAACAAAACGCCAACGTGAAGGGTATCTTCATCGATGCCGACGTCGTTCAGTTTGATTCATACGCCACGGCAGCAGCCATTCGATGCGAATTGACCGATTTCAAGAAGTCGGGAAAATGGATTTATGCCTACGGAATGAACTTTACTCAAGCCGGCTACTACGTCTCGTCCGTGGCCGACAGCTTGTTCATTGCCACAAACGGAACCCTCGATTTCAAGGGATTGGGCGGTAAGAACGCTTACCTGAAAGGGCTCTACGACAAGATTGGAGTGAACTTTCAAGCCGTGCGCGTAGGTAAATACAAGAGCTATGTGGAGCAACAGACGAGCACGTCGATGAGCGAAAACGACCGAGAACAACGCATGGCTTACCTCAACGGAATGTGGACGATGCTGCTGAAGGATATCGCCGCAGCCCGAAAGACTACGCCCGAAGCCCTTAACCACGTAGCCGATGACAGCATTGCAGTGTTTGCCGACACGCGCGACTACGTTGCAACGCGGCTCGTGGACGGCTCGTGCTATCGCGAACAGATGCACAAAAAGATTAAACGCAGACTGGGCATCGCGGACGACGCCGAGCCCCATATCTGCAAATTGAGCACATTGGCGCAACTATATAAAGAGCCGTCCGACGCGACCGACAAGGTGGTTGTGTATTATGCAACGGGCGAAATCGTTGACGCCAACGTTCAAGGACTGTTCGGTGAAGGGTGCATCGAGGGCAATAAGATGGTTTCTTTCCTGATGGATCTGGGCGAAGACGACCACGTGAAAGCCGTGGTTTTGCGCGTAAACTCGCCCGGCGGCAGTGCAACGGCTTCTGATAACTTGGCGCATGAGATAGCTGTTTTGAGTGAAAAGAAACCTGTGGTGGTGTCGATGGGAGGCGTGGCTGCATCGGGCGGATACATGATGAGCGCCCCGGCCGACTATATCTTCGCCGAGCCCTACACGCTGACGGGCAGCATCGGAATATTCGGAATGGTGCCAAACGCAAGTCAGTTGGTGGGCGACAAACTGGGCATTGCCTTCGACGGAGCCGTCACCAACCGCTACACTGATTATCAAACCAAGCTCACCGTGGCGCAGGACAACAATGCGGAGCTGGCTTTCTTGCAGTCGTATGTTGATCGCGGCTACGAGCAATTCCTTACCGTTGTGAGTCAAGGGCGCCACCTTTCGCGCGAAGCCGTCCATCAGGTGGCGCAAGGCCGCGTGTGGATTGCAGGCGATGCGCTCAACCACCGGCTCGTGGATAAAATAGGAACGCTCGATGATGCCATAAAGAAGGCCGCCGAGTTGGCCAAGCTGGACGATTACTCGGTACAATCCGCGCCGGCGAAGAAAGGGTGGATGGACTTCCTGATGAAGAAGATAAAAGTGTCGGCATCCTTTGACAGCCGGTTGAAAGAAACGCTCGGCACTTTCTACGAACCCATCATGGAGGCACAGCGCGATGCTCATCGCAACCGCATCCAAGCACGAATGACGGACGATGTAACGTTCTGAGAAAACGAGGCGGACGGTCGGACGACGATGCGCCGCCCACAAGATGAAGTCATACCATATATATAATAAGGTGTCAAGAAATGACAGAGAACAATATAAAGATTAATCCTTGGCTCGCACCCTTCAGCTGGATTTACGGCCTCGGAGTAGGTATTCGCAACCAGTTGTTTGAGATGAACGTTCTGAAAAGCCGTTCGTTCGACATTCCCGTGATATCCGTCGGAAACATTACAGTGGGTGGTTCGGGCAAAACGCCCCACACGGAATACCTCATCCGACTATTACAAGACAAGATGAAAGTGGCCGTTTTGAGTCGCGGATACAAGCGGAAGAGCAAGGGCTACCAACTGGCCGGAAAGGATACTGAGGTGCATGACATCGGCGACGAACCTTTCCAGATGTTCAAGAAATTCCCCAATATCCACGTGGCAGTGGACAAAAAGCGTTGCGAGGGTATTGAGCGCATCGTCGGCGACGCAGCAACGAGCGACACAGACGTCATTCTGCTCGACGACGCTTACCAACATCGCTATGTTACGCCGGGGGTGAACATCCTGCTTGTGGACTTCAACCGGCTCATCATTTACGACAAACTGCTGCCCATGGGACGGTTGCGCGAACCGCAAAGCGGCAAGTCGCGCGCCGACGTTGTTATTATCACGAAGTGTCCGGCAGACCTGAAACCGGTGGAATATCGCGTGCTGACGAAGGCACTCGACCTTTATTCGTACCAGAAGCTCTTTTTCACCACGTTCGAATATGAGGCACTTTCGCCTCTCTATTGCGGCGAAAAACTGACGCTGCAACAGATTCCTGCGAACACAAACGTGCTGCTGCTCACCGGAATTGCTTCGCCGCAGCAGATGATGAACGACCTGAAACCATACGCGGCGAGCATCGAACCGCTCGCGTTTCCTGATCACCACAGGTTCAGCAAAAAGGATATTAGGAAGATTAACGAGGCTTTCGCCGAACTTCCCGAACCGCGAATGCTCATCACGACAGAGAAGGACAATGCGCGACTGTTCGGCATGGAGGGACTTTCTGATGATGTGCGCCACAACAGTTATAAGTTGCCCGTGCGCGTGAAGTTCATGCTGGAGCAGGGCGATGCCTTTGATAAGTACATTATAGAATATGTGCGGAAGAACTCGAAAGACAGTATTCTCACCCGAAAGAAAAACGAGCGCGAGACCATCCGCACTTCCGATAAAGCGTCGTCGGGCAACACCATCAGTTTTAAATAACAAGAAAAAGACCACATCCGTCGGACAGTCCGATGCGAATGTGGTCTTTTTCTTACAGCTTTTCCAGTTCGGCGGCCATCTCTTGTTGCAGCTCTTGCGCCTTCCGGCCGGCCTGTTCGGCAAAGTCTTCGCCGTTGGAAGCGTAGATGATGCCGCGCGAAGAGTTGACAATCAGTCCGCAGTCTTTCGTCATGCCATATTTACACACCTCTTGCAGCGAGCCTCCTTGCGCTCCAACGCCGGGCACGAGCAGGAAGTGTTGAGGTGCAACGCGACGGATATCTTCGAACATTCGGCCTTGGGTTGCGCCTACCACGTACATCATGTTATCGGCGTTTCCCCACTGTCCGGACGTGCGCAACACTTTCTCGAACAGTCGTTCGCCGGCGGCATCGGTGGTCAGTTGGAAGTCGTTTGACCCTTTGTTGCTGGTCAGCGCAAGTAGAATGACCCACTTTCCGTCGTATCCGAGGAACGGCGTTACAGAGTCCTCGCCCATGTAGGGAGCCACGGTAAGCGCATCAACATCGTATGTTTCGAAGAACGTTCGGGCATACATGGCGCTCGTGTTGCCTATGTCTCCGCGCTTGGCGTCGGCGATGATGAAGTGCTCCGGATGGTTCTTTTTCAGGTAATCGACGGTCTTTTCGAAGGCAACCAAACCTTTCACGCCGAACGCTTCATAGAAAGCCAAGTTGGGTTTATAGGCTACACAATAGGGCGCGGTGGTCTCGATGATGGCGCGGTTGAAAGCGAAAATGGGGTCTTCGTCCGTCAGCAGGTGTTGAGGAATCTTTTTAAGGTCGGTGTCAAGACCAACGCAAAGGAACGATTTCTTCTTGAAAATCTGTTCGGTGAGTTGTTTTCTGTTCACGGTTGTCTTGTTTTTTATATGATACTTGAAGCCTCCGCGCAACTCATTCGCCCGTCAAACGCGGGCGACGGCAGGGCGAGGGAGGCTCGCTTTAATGTCGGCAGTCAGGTGCGTCGGGCATCAGATGTTACAGTTCCGATTCCTTCATGCGTTCGGCGTTTTCGGCCACGGTGAGCGCATCAATCATGGATTGGATGTCGCCGCCAAGGAATCCTTGCAGGTCGTGAATGGTGAAGCCGATGCGGTGGTCGGTCACACGACCTTGCGGAAAGTTGTAGGTGCGTATCTTTGCAGAGCGGTCGCCGGTGGAAACGAGGCTCTTTCGGCGGTTGGCTATATCATCGACGTACTTTTGATGCTCTTTATCGTAGATGAAAGTGTAGAGCCGAGAGAGTGCACGCTCCTTGTTCTTGGGCTGGTCGCGCGTTTCGGTACACTCGATTAGAATCTCTTCCGTCTCGCCGGTATTGGGATTCTTCCACATGTATCGCAGGCGAACGCCCGACTCCACCTTGTTCACATTCTGTCCGCCGGCACCGCTGGAACGGAACGTATCCCATTTGATTTCGCCCTCGTTGATGTTTACTTCAAACTTATCGGCTTCGGGCAGCACGGCCACGGTGGCTGCCGATGTCTGCATGCGGCCGTTGCTTTCGGTGGCGGGCACACGCTGCACGCGGTGCACGCCCGATTCGTATTTCAGCGTTCCATAGACGTTATTGCCGCTAACGGCAAAGTCAATCTCTTTGTATCCGCCAACAGCTCCCTCGTTGTAGTCGGTTATAGCCACTGTCCAGCCTTTTGATTCGCAGTAGTTTTTATACATGCGGAACAAGTCGCCGGCAAACAGACATGCTTCATCGCCGCCTGTTCCGGCGCGTATTTCCATTTGCACGTTCTTTGCATCTTCGGGATCTTTGGGCACGAGTAACAGTTTAATCTCCTCTTCCAGCTTAGGCTGCAGCGCTTCATTCTCGGACAATTGCTCGCGCGCCATCTCTTTCATGTCGGCGTCGCTCTCGTTGGCAAGAATGTCTTTTGCCTCTCGGATGCCATCCAAACAATGGATGTAACGCTTGCGTGCATCCATGATATCGCTTAAATCCTTCCATTCCTTGGTGAGCTTCTTATAGCGCTGTTGGTCGGCAATCACGTTCGGATCGGTGATTTGCGTTGATATTTCCTCGTAGCGGGCTTCCAGTCCGTCGAGCTTTTTAAGTATGTCGTTGTTGTCTGCCATTGATTTAATGCGAAACGATTTTCGGTGCGAAGCGCGTCATGCGACGTGTGAAACCGGTGGGCGGCTTGTTCCCGGCGCCCGACTTCACACGTCACATCCGTTGCTTCTCACTATTTGTAATTAAAGGTTCCGTGTTCACTTTCGATGACGAGGCTCTTTGGTCCTTCCTCAATCCGCCCTATCACCTGTGCCTGAATATTGAAGCGTGCGGCCGTTTGGATAACGCGTTCGGCCTGTTCGGGTGATACATAGATTTCCATCCGACAGCCGCAGTTGAACACGCGATACATCTCTTCCCACGCCGTGTGGCTTTGCTCCTGAATGATGCGAAAAAGCGGTGGAGTGGGCAATAGGTTGTCTTTCACCACGCGGCAGTTGTCGCCGACGAAGTGGAGCACTTTGGTTTGAGCGCCGCCGGTGCAGTGAACCATTCCATGTATCTCGGGGCGCATGTCGTCGAGCAGTTGTTTGATGACCGGTGCGTAGGTTCGAGTGGGTGAAAGCACCAACTCGCCGGCCGTTACGGTCTTTTTCACCGGTACGGGTTCAGCGTCTGCAGACGATTTAACCGTGTATTCAACGTCCACCGGCGTGTCGAGGCGCAACTGTCCGCTATACACCAAATCGTCGGGAACGGCATGGTCGTAGCTCTCGGGATAACGTTCGGCCAAGTATTTAGAGAACACGTCGTGGCGTGCACTGGTCAGTCCGTTGGAGCCCATGCCGCCGTTGTAGCGATCTTCGTAGGTGGCTTGTCCGTAGGAAGCCAAGCCCACAATCACGTCGCCCGGACGGATGTTTGCATTGTTGATGACGTCCGATCGCTTCATGCGGCAGGCCACGGTGCTGTCCACGATGATGGTGCGCACGAGGTCG
>Ga0065709_1029899_pt1 | contig 11108 bp, 5 predicted proteins | sample Hoacrofraction14_2_FD_59096 | JGI IMG/M metagenome (GOLD analysis project Ga0065709, IMG submission 59096) | Hoatzin crop microbial communities from Cojedes, Venezuela, sample from fiber fraction 14 v1 | ecosystem: Host-associated > Birds > Digestive system > Esophagus > Crop | place: Venezuela... | reverse complement strand
TCGGCTTCTTCAATGATTTTCATGCATTGCTCATAGTCAAGCTCCTCAATATTCTGCTGATTTGCTTTCGGCAGTTTATAGTTTTTGCCTTTGTAAGCAATGTAAGGTCCGAAGCGTCCGTTAATGATCTCAATCTCTTTATTGTCGCCCAACACTTTCAGATGACGCTTTTCGTCGTCAGATCTCTTGTCTTTTATCAGTTCGATTGCGTGCTCCAACGATATATTTAGCGGGTCTTCATCCTTTGGTATTGACGTATATTTGCGTTTGTGCATGATGTAAGGTCCGAATCGTCCCGATCCAATCACAACGTCGGAACCCTCAAATTGTCCTATCGTTCGTGGCAATTTAAACAGTTCAAGCGCCTCTTCCAGCGTGATTGTTTCCATGCTTTTTCCCGATGGAATCTGCGAAAAACGCGGTTTTTCCTTATCATCGGCACTGCCTATTTGCACAACCGGACCGAACCGACCTATCTTAACAAACACCGGTTTCTGTGTCTTCGGGTCAACGCCCAGCTGTCTTTCGCCTGCCTTATGCTCCGAACGGGCATTCATTACCTTATCAACCTGCGGTTCAAATCCCTCGTCAAAGGCCTTCATCATCTTGTTCCAGTCTTCTTTTCCCTCTGCAATGCGGTCGAAATCCTGCTCAACATTTGCCGTGAAGTTATAGTCCATTATCTCAGGGAAGTTCTCAACAAGGAAGTCGTTCACCACAATTCCTATGTCGGTTGGCATCAGTTTGCCTTTCTCTTTGCCCGCAACCTCCTTCTTAGTCTTAGAAGATATCTTCGCGCCTTTGAGCGTATCTACCGTAAAACTGCGGCTTTCGCCCTTCTTATCGCCCTTAACGACGTATTCGCGCTGCTGAATAGTGCTGATTGTTGGGGCGTAAGTTGAAGGACGTCCGATGCCCAACTCTTCCAGTTTGTGCACCAACGATGCTTCGTTGTAGCGCATAGGACCTTGCGAAAAGCGCTCTGTCGAGGTTATTTCCTGACGCAACAGCGTCTCGCCTTCCTTCATTGATGGCAGCAGATGACCGCTTTCCTCCGATGATTCTGCATCATCTTCTTCGGTCGATTCGCGGTAAACCTTCAAGAATCCGTCGAAGATCACAACCTCACCATTAGCAATAAACTTCGCGTCTGTGCCGCTAACGTTGATGCTTATGGTAGTCTTTTCGAGCTGAGCTTCAGCCATTTGGCTCGCTATTGTGCGCTTCCAAATCAGTTCATACAGGCGTTTCTCCTGCGGATTTCCGTCAATCTGCTGGTCCGACATATTGGTAGGACGGATAGCTTCGTGTGCTTCCTGCGCACCTTTTGAGTGAGTTGTGAAGTTGCGAGGCTTGCTATAATTGTCGCCATAGAGCTGTTTTATCTCTGCTTTGCTTGAATCTATGCACAACTTTGAGAGGTTAACGCTGTCAGTACGCATATAAGTGATGAGTCCGTTTTCGTAGAGATGCTGCGCGATGAGCATGGTCTGGCTCACCGAAAGGCCCAATTTGCGGGCGGCTTCCTGCTGCAATGTAGATGTCGTGAAAGGCGGAGCAGGCATTCTTTTCAGTGGTTTCTTCTGAACAGATGCCACACTGAACGCTGCTTCTTTGCACAATTCTAAGAACGAAACGGCCTCTTCATGCGTCTTAAAGCGCGTATCAAGCTCGGCTTTCACCTCATTTCCGTCGGCGTTTGTGAAGATAGCATTCAAGCGATAGAACGGTTCGCTCTTAAATGCCTGTATTTCGCGCTCGCGTTCTACGATTAATCTCACCGCAACACTCTGCACACGACCGGCAGAAAGCGATGGTTTCACCTTGCGCCATAGTATAGGTGATATCTTGAAACCTACCAAACGGTCCAACACTCTGCGTGCTTGCTGGGCGTTAACAAGGTCCATATTCAATCGTCTTGGGTGCTCAATAGCGTTTAATATGGCTGGTTTCGTGATCTCATGAAACACAATTCTGTTAGTGTTTTTCTCATCTAAGCCTAAGACTTCGCACAAATGCCACGATATTGCTTCCCCTTCGCGGTCCTCATCTGATGCTAACCACACCTTCTTTGCTTGCTTTGCATTCTTACGAAGGTCGCTAACTAGCTTCTGTTTCTCTGAAGGAATCTCGTAAGCTGGCTGAAGTGTATCGTCGGCAATGCTGAGTTCTTTCTTCTTTAGGTCGCGAATATGACCGTAACTCGACATCACTTTGAAGTCTTTTCCTAAGAATTTCTCTATGGTCTTGGCCTTAGCCGGACTCTCTACTATAACTAAATTATCTTGCATGATTGATAAAACTAAGAATTTTCAGGGCGCAAAAGTAACGAAAACTTTTGCTTATACCTTATTTATATACATATATTTTTAATTTTTTAAGATTTAAATCGCTATTCATAATTTTAGTAAACATAAAACCTTCATGCCCACATCACGCGCCAATCCCGCCACAATCGCACCGCAATCTCAGCCATTTCTCTCTCCACTCTCTACCTTTTTTCCCTCATCTTCCTCCCTCTTCTCCTTCTCCTTTAATGTATTCTCCCTCCTCTCTCCTCTCTCCTCTCTCCTCTAAAAACCCCTCCTCTCTCCTCTAAAGAACCCAATTTCCTTGCGAAAAAAGCAGACAAAACGTGCCGAAAAGTGCCAAATTTCAGGGCAACTTTGCAAAAATCTGTCAGAGAGGTCGCAAAAACGGGCTAAAATCGCAAATAAGAACAACGCGCTGATTGCCAAATATTTACGCTTCATTTTTACCAATTTTCTGTTTGCTCTGGCTCAAAAGAATCATAGATTTCTATCAAATCTGCCTTAGATTTCAGTGAAATTTGTCGATGAAATGGGCGAAATTTGCAGATGATTTCAATGAAATCTCAACCCGAAACGGCGATATTGCAAGACGAAACGGGCGAAATCGGGTGGAGATTTGTTAGAGAAGGTTAAGAGATATTGCAGAAAAGTGAACGAAAGTTAAATAGAATCGTGTAAAAATTCCTTAAAAACCTTGCAACTTTTTCTGGTAAATAATTCGGACAAACTGCGCAAACTTGATTTTGATTTTTGCAAAGTGAACAATCAAAAATCACAAAATCAATCTTTGAAAACAGCAAAACCAACCTTCAAAATTCATCAAATCAACCCTTAAAAATCGACGAACAGGCTCAAAAATCGCCCATTTCATCGAGAAAATTGTTTCGGAAAGGTTTTGATTTTTGGCTGATTTCTGTTGCCTGTTTCAGTCGCTTTTTTGAACGATTTTTGCCGAATCGAGATGAGAAATGATTGTTTTCGCGCGTACATTGATTACTTTTTGCGCGCTTGTTCGTCTTTTTTATTAGAGAAAAGTGTTGGTATGTGCCGACCGAACAGCATCGTTTCGGCGGCAGATCTTAGCCTTTTCGGCAGAAGAACCTAAAAACATAGATATAAATTTATTATGAAAAAACAAGGAAAATATTGCGGAGTGGTGGTGCCAATGGTAACACCTGTCTGCGAGAATGGTAGCTTGGATGTGGCTGCTGTTCAGCGAATTATAGAGAGTTTTGCGTCATGCGGCGTGGCTCCTTTGCTGATGGGAACCACTGGTGAGGGTAATTCGGTGTCGGCAAACGATGCACGTCTGCTCGTGAAAACGGCGGCAGAGGCAGCAAAAGGGCGCGTAACGATCTACGCAAACCTTACAGGTAACTGCTTCGCTGACCAGATAAGTCAGGCAGATGCCTTCGTAGAAGCGGGCGCAGATGTTATAGTTGCCACGCTGCCTACATACTATTCTCTCACAGATTTGCAGATGGAGAACTACTATTTGCAGCTGGCTGACAGCGTGAAACGACCGCTAATGCTCTACAATATCCTCGCAACGACGCACATGAGCATACCGGTTGACGTGATCGAACGGCTGAGTCATCACCCTAATATCGTGGGACTGAAGGACTCAGAGCGCGATATGGACCGCATGACTCAGTGCATTCAGATCGCGCGAAGCAGCGATTCGTTCTCTTATTTCTGCGGTTGGGCAGCGCAATCTGAGCATAGTCTGTCGCTTGGTGGTAACGGAATTGTGCCAAGTACGGGCAACATCGTCCCGCAAATGTTCCAGAATCTCTATCTCGCTGCTACCGAAGGCGACCCAGATGAGGCCATTCGCTTGCAGGAAAAGACTAATGAAATAGCCAAGATTTACCAGGCAGGACGCACACTTGGGCAGTCTTTGGCAGCATTAAAAGTAATGATGAATACGCAGAATCTGTGCGAACCGTTCATGCTTATGCCTCTAACTCGCCTCTCAGATGAGGAAGAAAAGGAGATAAAAAACAAGTGGTTGAATTACGAATTTTGAATTACGAATGTTGAGTTATCGCCAAGGGCGATTAAGAATTTTCCAATTTTGAATTAAGAGTTGGTGGAAATTCATCATTCTTTAATTCAAAATCGTAGCGAAGCGAGAACAATTCAACATTCAAAATTCATAATTCCACATTCAAAACATTCGTAATTCAATAATTCAAAATCGCAGCGAAGCGAGAATAATTCAACATTCAACATTCAAAATTCCAAATTAAACAATGCTTCATTGGATTGATTATCTTATCGTTATAGGGTCGGTTTTGTTGTCGGTTGTGGTAGGATTCTACTTTGCAAGACATCAAAAAGACACCCACAATTACTATGCAGCAGCAGGAAAAATACCTGCATGGGCGGTGGGAATGTCGATATTTGCCACGCTCATTTCAAGCGTAACGTTCCTTGCTTACCCCGGTGCGGCATACGAAGGCAACTGGATTCTGCTCGTACAAGGGCTGATGGTTCCGATTGTTTTGGTTGCACTGATAGGCGTGATTGTGCCACTTTTCCGCCGCGTCATACGGTTAAGTACCTACGAATACTTCGAAAGACGCTTCGGAGTTTTCGCAAGACTATACAGCAGTCTGGCGTTTTTGCTGGGACATTTCTCTAAGTCGGGCACCGTGTTTTTCCTTGTCAGCATGGCGTTGGCAACGTTTTTGAATTTCAATATCTATCACATCGTGATCTTCCTCGGGCTGACCATCATCCTGTTAACACTGATGGGAGGCATGGAAGCCATCATTTGGATGGACGTTATTCAGGGATTTCTGCTCATCGCGGGCGGCATAATTTGCGTTGTTTTGCTGCTCTTCTTGCCGCAAGGTGGGCCGGCTGAGGTGTTCAGAATAGCGGAAGAATACAATAAAATCGACTTTGGACCGTATGATTTCGACCTAACCAAGCTCACGTTCTTGGTGATGGTGCTCAATGGTATCTTCTATGCCTTGCAGAAATATGGCACCGATCAGACCATCGTTCAGCGCTATCTGGCTGCCAAAAACGATAAAGAGGCGAAGAGAGCTGCATATATCGGCGTGCTGATGAGTGTGCCTGTTTGGGCAATGTTCATGTTTATCGGCACGTGTCTTTTCGCATTTTATCACTCACAAGGGGCGCCTCCATTGCCAGAAGGCATAAAAGCTGATGAGGTTTTCCCTTATTTCATCCGCACAGAACTACCGGTTGGTATCCGCGGACTTATCATAGCTGCGCTTGCTGCTGCCGCAATCTCCAGCTTGGATGCCGATCTTAATTGCATCTCTGCTATCTGTGTTCAGGATTATTACGCCCGTTTCCGCAAGAAAACTACGGATAAAGAACGCCTGCATTTCGGCAAACTGATGGTGGTTATTGCCGGTTTGGCTGCCATGGGTGTGGCAATGCTCTACATCTCTTGGGGCGGAGAAGGTGTACTTGGCGCCCTTTTTGCACTATATGCTATATTCTCTGCCGGCATTGTTGGTATCTTTTTGCTCGGACTTTTCAGCCGGAGAGCCAACAAACAGGGTCTGTATATCGGCATCGCAGCAGCCGTTTTGTTCACGTCTTACGCTGTGCTCACATCCACAAAAGTGGATATTCACGGCACGGGAGTGAAGGAAACTCTGCTCGATTTGGGCGACTGGAACTTCACGCATCATAAATATATGCTCGGCGTTTACAGTCATCTCATCGTGCTTGTGGTTGGATACTTGGCAAGTTTGCTGTTTAAAACGCCGCTCGCAGATAAGGAATTAACCATATATGGCTATCTGGAGGAGCGCAAAAATAAGAAGAACAAACAAGAGGATGCATCAGAATGATGCTCCTATATATAATATAATAAGGTGAGAACATATAATAAATAAGGTATGATGAATAAGGTTATATTGACACAACCGCAACGAATCGTCTTCGGATGTGGTTGCATATCGACGTTCGCTGACGACTTTTTGTCGAAAGGTTTCACTCGTTTGTTCGTGCTTACTGCACCACCCATTCGGCCGCTTATAGCCGAAACGCTTGACGGTTTGCAGAAAAACGGCGTCGCTATTGAGGTGTTCGACAACATTGTTGCAGAGCCAACGGTTGACGATTTCAACAAGATTCTCGACAAAGCTCGCTCATTCGGCGCCGACAGTGTGGTGGGAATAGGCGGCGGAAGCGTGCTTGATATAAGCAAACTCATTGCAACGCTGCTGAAAAGTGAGCAAAAGGTGGATACGCTTTTCGGCACAGGTCTCATTGAAAAGCGCGGAGTGTGGTTCGCATGTCTGCCAACAACCGCCGGAACTGGTAGCGAAGTATCGCCAAATGCCATACTTCTCGACGAGCGGGATCACCTGAAAAAAGGCATCGTAAGCCCATATCTCATGGCTGATGCAGCCTATGTTGATCCTCTTCTCACGCTAACCGTCCCGAGAAAGGTAACAGCTGACACCGGAATGGACGCATTAACTCATTGCATTGAGGCATATACTAACAAGTTTTCGCACCCAATGGTTGACATTTATGCTATAAACGGCATACGCCTTTTGGCAGGAAATCTGCTCGATGCGGTGGAAAACGGACAGGATGTTGAGGCACGTGAGGCCTGCGCAATGGGCAGTTTGTATGGCGGTTTGTGCTTAGGACCCGTCAATACTGCGGCAGTTCATGCCCTTTCTTACCCGTTAGGAGGCGAATATCACATACCACACGGACTGTCGAATGCTATACTTCTGCCGTCGGTTATGAAGTTTAATCGGCCTGCTAACCTGCGAAAGTATGCCGAAGTTGCACTGGCTTGTGGTGTGAAAGCGGGCAAAGACGATGACGAAACGGCACAACGCGGAGTAGATTTCATCTGTGATCTGTCGGAGAAAGTGGGCATTCCGTCGAAACTTACCGACATAGGCATCGAGCGAAGTGCAGTGGATCATCTTGCCGAAGCTGCCATGCAGGTGCAGCGTTTGCTGAAAAACAACCCGAGAGAAGTAACATTGCAGGACGCAAAAGATATATATGAATCATTGTTTTAGTATGAAACCAATATTAGCTATCACTATGGGCGACCCCGCAGGTATAGGACCTGAGATCGTGGTTCGCGCCCTATCGAGAAAAGAAACGTTCGACATGTGCCGCCCGATTGTTACTGGCGACGCTGCCGTTATTGCCAAAGCCGTTAGCCTTTTGCAACTTCCGCTGAAGGTGAATGCCGTAAACAAGGTGTCGGATGCAGTGTTTCAACTCGGCGTTATCGATGTTTTCGACTTGCATTGTGTAGATCTTAGCACGTTCAAGTATGGCGAAGTGCAGGCACAATGCGGTGATGCCGCGTTCGTTTCTGTAACTAAAGCCATCGAGTTGGCTATGAATGGCGACGTCGATGGCACCGTAACGGCTCCGCTGAATAAGGCTGCTCTCAATCTTGCCGGGCACCATTTTGACGGTCATACCGAGATTTACGCAACGTTCACTCACACAAAGAAGTATGCGATGTTGCTGGCAGATGAGCATCTTCGCGTCATACACGTCTCCACACATGTGCCACTTCGCAAGGCGTGTGACCTCGTAAAGAAGCCTCGTATCATTGAAGTTACCGAGCTTATTGATGATGCTTGCCGGCAGTTTGGTATAGAAAATCCTCGAATTGGCATAGCAGGCCTCAATCCACATAGCAGTGATAACGGTCTCTTTGGCGACGAAGAAGCATTAGAAATCACCCCAGCTGTGGAAGAATTACGCGCTCGCGGCTTCAATGTTTGCGGTCCTGTGCCTCCCGATACGCTGTTTGCTAAGGCAAAGTGCGGTCAATTCGACGGATGTGTTGCTATGTATCACGACCAAGGTCATATACCATTTAAGGTAGTTGGCTTCAATTGGAACCCCAAAACTGGTAAAATGGACAGTGTGAAAGGGGTGAATATCACTCTCGGTCTGCCCATAATCCGTGTGAGTGTTGACCATGGAACGGCATTTGATGTGGCAGGAAAAGGCGTAGCAAGCGACGATGCTTTGATGGTTAGCATTGATTACGCATCGCGAATGGCGAAGAATCGCATGAAGAAAGCCTGAATGTTATGCTCGCAGTCGTTGCTGATGACATCACGGGAGCTGCCGAAATAGCCGGCATTGCGCATGAAATGGGACTCCGTGTCCGCATGGTTCTTGCGCTGAAAAGCATCCCATCGTGCGACGTTTTGGTTGTAGCCACCGACACAAGATCGCTGTCTGCAACCGAAGCGGCGCGCATTTCGCATGACGTTATGCAGCAACTCGCGGGCAGATGTGATGTATTCAAGAAGACCGATTCGGCGCTTCGGGGCAACGTTGTGGCTGAACTCGAGGCGCTTCTTGCAGCAAATCCGCGCTACAAACGTGCGCTTTATGTGCCGGCTAACCCTTCAAAAGGCAGGATAATCGTGCAGAACGAATATCTCATTTGTGGTGTACCAATAAATGAAACAGCCTTTTCTTACGATCCGGAATACCCAGCTCTAACGGCGAATCTCATGGAACGCTTCCCCGAAATGCGCCAATGGACAGGCTCTTCCGATGCAGGTCTTTATTTTGCTAATGCCGAATCTGAAGAAGATTTGCAGCAAATCGCAGCCACAATCGACCAAACAACATTGCCTTCCGGTGCAGCCGATTTCTTCAAAGCATACATAAGTCAATATTATGTTGAACGCATTAATAATCAGTGTGTTAATAATTCAACATCCGTAACTCCAAATTCAACATTCAATCTGCCTGCTTTGGTGCTTTGTGGCAGTACACAAAGCAATGCCGAATCAGTGGGATTTCCTATTTGTTACATGCCAACCGACGCTTTTTGTCGCGCGGAAGGCGGAGCAGAGTGGGGCAAATCGGCAGCCGATATGTATGATTCGGCACAAGGATTGGTGCTGTCTTTCGGAAAAGAAAAGATACTTTGTGGCAAAGAAGTTGCCATAAGGTTGCGCCAAACTATGGTACAGGCGGCGCAATATGTTATAAATCAGCATCATCCTTCGCGCATAATTATCGAAGGAGGCGCCACAGCTTACGCACTTTTGGTACAGCTTCATTGGCAGGATTACCGCATTTTGGGTAATCTTGCGCCCGGAGTTGTGAGCCTTTTAGCCGACAACGACACCGAGATTATTATGAAACCGGGCAGCTATCCATGGCAGAAAAATGGATGAAATCATTAAGATCATTTCGTAAAATTTCAAATAAAAAATTTCGTTGTTTCGCGAATTTTTAGTAACTTTGCACGTTATTTGAAATGAAAAAGAGAAATGGCAGAAAATCAAAACATTGAAAACAACTATTCAGCCCATAATATTCAGGTCCTAGAAGGACTTGAAGCGGTGCGCAAACGCCCTGCAATGTACATCGGAGACATTAGTGAAAAGGGTCTGCATCACCTCGTAAATGAGACAGTTGACAACTCAATCGACGAGGCAATGGCTGGATATTGCAAGAACATAGAGGTAACAATAGGTGAAGATAACTCCATCATCGTGCAGGATGATGGTAGAGGTATCCCTGTGGATGAGCACGAAAAGATGCACAAATCGGCCCTGGAGGTCGTGATGACTGTGCTACATGCCGGCGGAAAATTCGACAAAGGTTCTTATAAAGTCAGCGGAGGATTGCACGGAGTTGGCGTAAGTTGCGTTAATGCTTTGTCAACAAAGATGAAGTCGCAGGTGTTCCGTGATGGTAAAATCTATCAACAAGAATACGAAAAAGGCAAACCTCTCTACCCAGTTAAGGTAATAGGTGAGACAAATTTGCGCGGAACTCGTCAACAATTTTGGCCAGATGACACCATCTTCACCACAACAACGTTCAAATGGGACATCATTGCTAACCGAATGCGCGAGTTAGCTTACCTCAATGCGGGCATAAAGATCACGCTGAAAGACCTGCGTCCCGACGAAGAAGGTAAGACAAAAGAGGAAACTTTCTATGCACAGGACGGTGTAAAAGAGTTTGTTCGTTACGTCGATCGGCACCGTACTCACCTCTTTGACGATGTGATCTACCTCAAAACTGAGAAACAAGGCGTGCCAATCGAGGCAGCAATAATGTATAATACCGACTATTCGGAGAACATACATTCATACGTTAACAACATCAATACGACCGAAGGCGGTACACATCTCGTTGGTTTCCGCACAGCTCTCACCCGAACTCTGAAGAAGTATGCCGACGCAGATCCAGCTATTTCGAAGCAAATCGAAAAGTCAAAGATAGAACTTGCGGGCGATGATTTCCGCGAAGGTCTCACAGCTGTCATCAGTGTTAAGGTGGCAGAACCGCAATTCGAAGGACAGACTAAGACCAAACTTGGCAATTCTGAGGTAGCAGGAGCAGTGCAACAAGCCGTAGGTGAGGCGCTAACTAACTACTTAGAAGAGCATCCTAAGGAAGCAAAGATGATATGTGAAAAGGTAGTTCTCGCCGCAACTGCACGCATAGCAGCACGCAAAGCGCGTGAAAGCGTACAGCGAAAGAACCCAATGTCGGGTGGAGGTTTACCCGGAAAGCTGGCCGATTGCTCCAATAAGGACCCGAAAGCCTGCGAGATCTTCCTCGTAGAGGGCGATTCGGCAGGTGGATCTGCTAAACAAGCCCGCGACAGATACACGCAAGCCGTGCTTCCTTTGAGAGGAAAGATTCTGAATGTTGAGAAAGTTCAGTGGCACAGAGTGTTCGAAGCCGAGTCGGTTATGAACATAATCCAAAGCATAGGTGTGCGATTCGGCGTCGAAGGTGAGGGCGATCGCGAGGCAAATATCGATAAAC
>Ga0065709_1029901_pt1 | contig 11115 bp, 14 predicted proteins | sample Hoacrofraction14_2_FD_59096 | JGI IMG/M metagenome (GOLD analysis project Ga0065709, IMG submission 59096) | Hoatzin crop microbial communities from Cojedes, Venezuela, sample from fiber fraction 14 v1 | ecosystem: Host-associated > Birds > Digestive system > Esophagus > Crop | place: Venezuela... | reverse complement strand
GTGCGCTTCTCGACGATGCTCTCGCTCAGCTCGAGGATGCGGGCCACGTGGGGCCAGCGGGGCCGCAGCGAGGAGGACGCCCTGGCGCCTCTCGTCTCGTGCGACCTGCTGATCATCGACGACCTGGGCACCGAGCGCCTGGAGGGGCGCGTGCTCGAGGAGATGTTCCGGCTGGTGGACGGCCGCTACGGCCACGAGGGCGCCACCATCGTCACGTCCAACTGGCGGCCCAGCGAGCTGGCGCAGCGCATCGCCGAGGGCTCCGACGACGTCATGGCCGAGAAGGTCGTGGCGCGCCTGGTGGAGATGTGCCCGCCCGTGGAGTGGCACTACCACGACAGGAGGCTGGGCTGATGGCCGAGGTGCGCGTCTGGTGCGAGGACGGCGTCTGGAAGGCACGTCGCTACATGGGCGTCAACGCCGCCACGGGCAAGGCGAGGCGGCCCAAGGTCGTGCTCCGCGGTGCGACCTGCGAGGAGGAGGCCAGGGCGATGGCCGAGGAGTGGTCGGCCACTCTTGACCACCTGTCCCTCTCGCAGGCACTGGCCTGGTACGTCAGGCAGGTCGACGACTTCGGCTCGTACCGCGCCACGTCGGGCTCGAGGGCCAACACCTCCGACGCCTACGCCGGCGACATGCGCAGGGTCCTGCAGGTGATGGACGACGTCCCCGTCGAGAGCGTGAAGGCTGCCGACGTGGTGCGCGCCAACGAGCGCATGCGGCGCAGGCTCAACCTCGCGCCATCCACGGTGGCCAGGGCGGACTCGTTCCTCTCGGGTGCGTTCTCGTGGCTCATGGACATGGGGATCGTGAGCGACAACCCGATGGCCGGCGTGAGGGTGCCGCGGCAGGCACGAGCCCAGGCGAGGCCGCTGCCGGACGCGGCCGTGCTGGCCATCGACGCCGAGGCCGACGCAGCCCTGTCTTCGGGCGGCCGCACGAGGACGGACGTCAGGAGGCTCGCGTGCGCCACGGCGGCGTGGCTGGCGCTGCGCACCGGCCTGCGCGTGGGGGAGGTCTGCGCGCTGCGAACGTGCGACCTCAGGGCGTCCGTGGGCGACCTGCAGGTGTCCGGGACCGTGGTCGAGCGCGGCGGCGTGCGCAGACAGGGGATGCCCAAGTCGGCGTCCGGCAGGCGCAACGTGGCCATCGGCCCCGAGGTCGTGGAGCGCCTCCGTGACGTCATGCGCGTGGAGCAGACGCTCGTGGGCGAGCTGGGCGGGGACGACCCGCTCCTCACCTGGACGGGCGGCTTCATGAGGCCGAGCGCCGTGAGCCGGTGGCTGTCGTCCAGCAGGGAGCGGCTGGGGCTCCCCAGGTGGGCGAGGTTCCACACACTGCGCCACACGCACGTCTCGCACCTCATCGCCGCGGGCGTGGACATCATGGTCATCAAGGAGCGCCTGGGACACCAGGACGTGGCCACGACGCTCCGCAACTACGGCCACATGATGCCGGGGCGCGACAGGGTCGCCGCCGACGTCACGTCGGCGGGCCTCGGCGTGTGGCCCGCGAGTGGCCCTGCGCAAAACTGCGCAGAACTACACAACTCTCAACAGGGCAGCTCAGCGACTGTGCTATGAAGCAGCGGTCGCCGCCGCGACGGATAAGAACTGACTATGCAGAGAAGGGAAGAGAAGGACATGATCTACGCAAGCCTGAGGGACCACATCGAGGGGTCGTGGGATGAGATCAAGGCCGAGTGCGAACGCGCCGGCATGGACGAGGATGGCATGCGCCGGGTCGAGAACGCCTACAAGGGCCTGGCGTGGGACACGGTCATGGCCAACGCCAACGGGAATGCCGCCGAGGAGGACCTGCGCAAGCGCTTCCCTGCGACCTACGACGAGTGGAGCCGGACCTTCGTCACGTCCCCGACGTTCCAGAAGACCATGGCCGAGTACGAGAGCAAGTGCTGGCCGTTTGACGAGGACGAGGAGGGCTAGTCATGGCCCTGAGCGAGAAGGACATGGGGGGCTACGGCTGCCTCTTCCTGGTATTCGAGGTCCTCATCGTGGTCTGCTCGGCCATCGCCGTGGGCATCTTCTATGGCGCGGGCTGGGCATTCGTCGTGCTGGCCGCCGCCTGTGCGGCCAAGTTCGCGACGACCCTGGTCAGCTGCTTCGTGAAGGCGTGCTCCGACGAGGAGGACGCATAAAAGAAGGGACGCCCTCCCACGAAGGACGCCCACGGCAAACAGGCATTCTAGCGCATGGGAGGGCACATGGGAGCGAGGGACTTCTTCGAGTCGGTGCGTGACGCCGCGATCGAGGCCGACAGGACCGAGCGAATGCTGCTGAGGATGGAAGCGCGCGAGGGCATGCGCGGCGGGTCGGTGGGGCCGCACGGCTCAGGCGGCACGCACGACCCGATGTCGGCCACGGACGCGCGCGTCGACATGGAGCGGCTCTGGCGTACGAGGATGGAGCGTGACTACGAGCTGGTGGACGTGGCGGCCCGGGTGCTGTACGGGCGTGGCCACGACGGCGACGGGGGCGTGGCCGCCCTTCTCGGCACGAGCTACGCCGACCTGCTGTGGTGGCGCTACTGCTACGCTGGCACCTGGGAGGAGGCGGCCAGGGCCAGCGGGTGGAGCGAGTCTCAGGCGAGGCGCGTCGCGGTCTGGACGGCCTTCGACTTCATGGACGCCAACGGCCTCACGCCCACCATCGAGGGCATCGGCCTTGCTTAAACTCCGCCGCTCACTACCGCCATTACCGCCGATTACCGCCCACCACCGCCAGAATTTGTGATATAGATAGGGTGCGCGAAAGGCGCGAGGGGGTCCCGGTCCAGCCGAGGCCCCCTCGCCTTTAGGTGTGTGTGGTGCGCCCCACGAGCGAAAGGTCTGACGATGAGTGATGACCAGCTAGGTCATGTGAACGTCGAGGTGACGTTCGACGGTGACGAGCGATACGGCGAGCTTCTGGCCACGCTCGACGAGGTGGCCGACCATGTCAACAAGGCGAGGGAGCTGCTCGAAGGCCTTGCGTCCGTCGAGCTGTCCCCGCGCCTGATCACCCGTTGTGACGCGTCTGACGGCGCCTAGCCCTGGTCCTCCATGTCCCTGCGGATGAGGTCCTTGAGGTACTCGGCCTTCTTGGGCTGCCGCTGGATGTGCTCGTAGAGGTCCATGTCCTTGGGGTAGAACCTGAGGGAGAACGTCTTGGTGTGCTCCTTGACGTACTTCGCGTTTGCCTTGAGCTGTGCCTCGCTTGCCATGTCCCTGTCCTTCCGTGCGTATGCGATGAGGTATGATGATGAAGGAGGTCCCCGCCCCGTTTACCTCCTTTCTCTTGAAGGAACGGGGACCTGTTAACGGGCTAACGCTTCCGGACTGTCAGGCGAATGACGATCTTCCGGAGCGTTAGCTCAATTAGTACCTTCATCCCTACCTCCTTTCCTGTGTCCCGCAGGAGGTCTTCCCTCCTGACACCTATAATATAACACATGTGTTATACTCTTGCAAGCGAGAATCTTAAAAAACTTGCAGGTAGATGGGGAAATCTTGGGGGTGCCATGGCCGCCAGGAACGGGAGTAGCAGGTGCAGCAACGGCAGCGCGCGGCGCAAGGTGCTGCGCTGGCTCAGGGCGCAAGGGCGCCCGTGCCACATCTGCGGGCAGCCCATCGACTACGGCATCACCGACGCCAACGACCCGCGGCACTTCGAGTGTGACGAGCTGCTGCCCGTCTCGCTCGGCGGCTCTCCGACCGACCGCGCCAACGTCGACGCGGCCCACAGGTTCTGCAACCAGTGGCGCGGCAACAGGATGCAGTGGTCGCGGCTCGAGGCGAGGGCGGCCCTCGCACGGGCCGTCGCGCGCCGCATGCCCGCCGCCCTGCCGCCCCACGGGCGCACCGCGCCGCCCCGCAAGGCGGCAGTCAGGCACTCGCGCGAGTGGTGAGCGGCCTTCACGATTACAAAACCGCAGGTAAAACGCACTGGCTGACCTGCGGTTTTTCAAAATTCGTCGTCGGGTGACCCGGGGGGCACCCCCTCCCCCTCCCCCGGGGCTACCCCCGCGGCATTGAGCCTTTTTTTCAGACGGGGTGATGCGGGTGTCCAAAAGGAAGGGCCGCGAGCGCCGTCCGATGTCCCCATTGGAGCGGCGCTACGTCGAGGAGAACGCCAACCGCCTCTCGGTGAGGAAAATTGCCTCTGAGCTGGGGCGACCCACCTCGACGGTGGGCGTCTGGGTCAAGGATGCAATCAGCAGCGGGGTCGCGATGCCGGCCGGCCGCGAGGGTGTCCAAAAGGCGCCCGTGGCAAAGGTCGCGGAGGGCGCATCCCCGATGGGCAGGCAGGAGCGGCTCGCGGAGGTCCGCGACAGGCTCCACGACCTCATGCTCGCGTGCGACCAGCCGAGGGACTTCGTGGCGGTGAGCCGCGAGTACCGGGCGACGCTCGACCAGATCGGACAGGACGAGGGGAGGGGCGCGGGTGTCGACGGCAACCCTGGAGGCAACGACGACGGTCTCGCCGAGCTCCTCAGGCTCGCCTGAGTTCCCGCCGCCCACGGCACACGTGGCGAGGGATGGCGCGTGCAGCCTGCTTCCCCTCGTCGAGAAGGTCGCCTCGATGGCCGGCGTCACGCTGCTCGCCTGGCAACGTGCCGTCGTGGCCGAGTGGACGGCGCTCACCGCGCCGCTCAGCCAGGGCGGCAAGTTCGTGCACCACAAGTGCGGCCTGTCGGTCCCGCGCCAGAACGGCAAGAGCGACGCGATCCTGTTCGTGGCGCTCACGTTGGCCGCTCTGGGCTACAAGGTCCTCTGGACCGAGCACCGCTACTCCACGGCTGTGGAGATGCTCAGGCGCCTGCGCGGCACGCTGGGCCACAGGCCCGACGACCCGCACGCGCCATACCCGGCGCTCAACGCGCTCGTGCGAGACACGAGCAGCAAGACGGCCCAGGAGGCCTTCTTCCTCAAGGGCGGTGGGTGCATCTGCCTCTCGACGAGGACCGAGTCCGTGAGCCTGGGCTTCAGCTTCGACGTAGCCTTCTTCGACGAGGCGCAGCTCCTCACCGACGGCCACATGCAGACGATCCTCCCGACGATGACGTCGGGCGCCAAGCACAACAGCCTTCGCGTCTTCACCGGCACGCCGCCCAGGGCGGGCATGGCAGGCGAGACGTTCTACCGCCAGAGGGAGGACGCGCTCTCGGGCACGTCCTCGTTCTGCTGGTGGGAGTGGGGCGTGGACGAGGTCGGAGACATCTACGACGAGTCCAGGTGGTGGGACGTCAACCCGGCACTCTCGGCCGGGCTCGCCGACGTCACCGCCATACGCGAGGACCTGCCGCCATCGATGCTGCCTGTCTCCTTCGCCCAGGAGCACCTGGGCTACTGGCTGCCGGGTACGACGGCCCAGACGGCCATGTCAAAGGGCGAGTGGGCGTCGTGCGCCGTCGCTGACGAGGAGGCGGCCGCCATCGAGGGCATCACGTCGTATGGCGTGAAGTTCTCGCCTGACGGGCTCTCGTGCGCCCTCAGCGCCTGCGTCAGGCCGCGCGACGGCTCGAGGCCTCTCGTGGAGCTCGTGGACGTCTGGGACGTGACGTGCGGCAGCGGCCCGGTCATCGACTGGATCGCGTCGCGCACAGGCAGGTTCGCGTGCGTGGCCATAGACGGCAAGGGCGGCACCGCGACCCTCGTGCAGGGCCTGAAGGACGCCGGTGTGAGGGGAAAGCGCGCCGTCGTGGCGTGCACGCCTGCGGAGATGCAGGCGGCCTCCGGCATGTTCCTCGACGCCGTGAGGTCGCGCGGGCTCGCCCACATCGAGGACGAGGCGCTCTCAGAGAGCGTGTGCGGCTGCGTCCGCCGCGCCATAGGCGCCAACGGCGGCTTCGGCTTCGGGGACGGCCCCGAGGCGTCGAGCGTCGCCGTCGAGAGCGCCGCGCTCGCCCTCTGGGCGGCGCGCACTACGAGGAGAGACCCCGAGAGACACATGGAGGTCAACTTCTGATGGCAGACGAAAGCATGAGGCTCCCCGAGGCCGTCGCCGCGGCAATTGGCCTCGAGGACGTGGACCGTGGGACCATCCACGAGTTGGTGAGGGTCTGGCAGGCCCACAAGTGGCGCAACGACCTGCGGGACAGGTACTACAACGGGCACGTACGCATCAAGGACATCGGCGTCGCCATCCCCAGGAGGCTCGCCCGCCGCATCGACCCGAGGAGCGACTGGCCGCGAAAGGCCGTCATGGCGCTCGCGAACCGCTCGCGCTTCGACGGCTTCACCACGACCGACGAGGCGACCGTGTCGGAGCTCGAGAGGATCTGCGCCGAGAACAACCTCCGCGAGCTCTACCGCAAGGTGGTCATCGACGAGCTCATCCACAGCTTCTCGCTGCTTGCGGTGACGAGCGACGGCGACCCGGACGCCCCGCGCCCGCTCATCCACAGCTACCCGGCGACCTGCGCCGGCGTGACGTGGGACGACGACCTCAGGGCCGTCAAGGCCGCGCTCGTCATCCAGGCGTCACGGCTCAGGCCCGACGGCCGCACCCGCGAGCCCATCGCCATGCGCGCGTTCACGCGCGGCGCGGTCATCGACATCGTTCTCACGCCCAAGGGATGGGCGGCGGTCTACACCGAGCACTCCATGGGGCGCCCGCTCGTCGAGCCGCTCGTGCACGGACGCACCGACCTGCGACCGTTCGGGCACTCGCGCATCTCGCCGGCCGTCATGAGCATCACCGACGACGCCATCCGCGAGCAGGCCAGAAGCGAGATAGCGGCGGAGTTCTCGGCGCTGCCGCAGAAGTGGGTCGTGGGCACCGAGACGATGACCACGGGCACAGACCAGAAGAAGTACAACGCCGCCATGGGAGTCATCCTCGAGTTCACCAAGGACAACGACGGAGACCACGCGACCGTGGGCCAGTTCGCGCAGCTCTCCATGCAGCCGCACATCGACTACATGCGCAGCCTCGCCGCGCAGTTCTCGGGCGTGACCAACGTGCCGCTCTCCTCGCTCGGCGTGGTCAGCGACAACCCGTCATCCGCCGAGGCCATCTACGCGGCCAAGGAGGACCTCGTCATCGACGCGCAGAACCTCAACGACTCGAACGGCCGCGCGCTGAACGTCGTGGCCCTCATGGCGCTCGCCGTGGCCCACGGCACCGACTACGCGACCGAGCGCGCGGCGAACCTCGCCATCGCGGCGAAGTTCACCAACCCCGCGATGCCGTCCGTCGTGAGCCAGTCCGACGCCATGGTGAAGCAGATAAGCGCGCTCCCGTGGCTCGCCGACTCCGACGTGGCCCTGGAGGAGCTGGGCTACACCGACGAGAAGATCCAGCGCCTGCGCAGCGACAGGCGCAAGGCCGCTTTCCTTCAGGGCTACACGACGAGCGAGCAGTCGCGCACATAACCGCGCATTAGGTGGTGAAGATCCTTGTCGTTCATCCTCTCCTTCAGTAGGCTCCGATCCTATGCGGAGGCTCTTGACGGCGTGTATGAGACCTGCTTCGACGGGCTTGAGGGCGAACTCTCGTATTTTCTGGATGCCTACGTCTCGGCTGTAGACGAGTCGGAGAGGGCTGTTCTGAGAGACCTCATGACGGCCGCTCTTGAGACGAGGGCCGAGGCTTGCATCGTGCGATGCCAGGCCGAGGCTGACGACCTCTTCGATGCCCTCTCAGACGAGCAGGACTGGGGCGCGGTCAGCGTCGCGCATGATGTCGACCTGGGGGAGAAGTGCGAGAACACAATCAGGGGCGCTTCGGCCTACCTTTTCTCAGACGAGCCCGATGCAACGAAATTCTTTGGGAGAATCCGAGAGTTCCTGCGGCGCGAGGTGGTGAAAGCGCCCAATGACGCGATGGCCCAGAACGTGAATCGCTACAAGGAGCTTGGCTTGAGATGGGCGCGCGTGCCTTGCGGCTACGAGACGTGCGCGTTCTGCGCGATGCTTGCGGGCAGAGGCTTCGTCTACCACTCGGCAAAGTTTGCGGGCGACGGTCATGAGTATCACGCGCATTGCCGCTGCAAAGTCATCCCAGGCAAGAAGGGCACGAACGGAGTCGAAGGGTATGATCCCCGTGCTTGGCAGAGGTTGGCGGAGCGGTTCAAGGAGATTGACAAAGCAGAGGTTGCTCCGAGCCACAAGGCGGACGGCACCGCGATGACCCTCGGGGAAACTCGTGAGATGCTCAAGCGCGAGGAGATGACCGCGTACCTCAGACAGAGAGCTGACGAGCTTAGACCAAGACCCGGCAAGAGGGTGGTGAGGAGCCAGGCGCTGAAGGCTTCAGGCGGGGGTGAGGCGCGCTATCTCAAGCCGGAACAAAGCTTTGCCGTGAACGACGAGACGAAAGACATCGTAGTACATGAGGCTCTCGAGCGGTATGGTTTTGCCTTCGACATCCTGCCGGAAGATGCGCCCGGAGAGGGTCACTCAAACATCGATCTTGTAATCGGAGGAAGGCTTTGGGAGGTCAAGAGTCCCTATCAACCTGGAGATGAGAGAAAGAAGGACAAACTCGGATTTGTCTATGACAATCTTCGCAGGGCGCGATCCCAGGTTTCAAAGAGCATCGACGGGAGAAACGACGGATTCGTAAGGGTCGTCTTTAATGGAGCCTTTTGTGCGTACAGCGACGACAGTATAGGAGAGAGGATAGCGAAGGAGATGTGTGACCTCGGAATCGACCAGGTGATGCAGCTTCGCAAGGACGGATCACTAGTCCTGCACTATCTCGACGAAAAATAAGACGCCGCAAGTCCCTCACACGGGGCCAGACGACGTCCTGTTTTAATTATCGCCATCTATTTTTCTTTGTCAATAGCTCGACGTGCCAGGGTGCGCCGAGCCTACAGTTCCCCTTAGTTCAAGGGCAGAACGCCGGAGTCTGGTTCCGGAGACGGGGGTTCGACCCCTCCAGGGGAAGCCAACCGCTTGACCAAGGCCGCCGCGTGCGGCCTTTCTCATGAGCCGCCGGGGGCGTCGTGCCCGGAGTGACAACCCGGAGAGACGGGGCAGACGACCGCGAGAGCGCGGGCAGAGACGACCGCCAGGGGCGGGAAGGGAGCAGACATGGGGAACGACGTGACCGAGACGGCGGAACAGAGGACCTTCACCCAGGAGGAGGTCGACCAGATCGTCGGCGAGCGCCTGGGCAAGGAGCGCTCCAAGTACTCGGACTACAAGGTGCTGAAGGAGAAGGCCGCGCGCCTCGACGAGCTCGAGGAGGCGAGCAAGACCGAGCTCCAGAAGGCGCAGGACGCCGCAGCCGCCGCGCAGGCGGAGCTGGAGCGCTACAAGACGCGCGCGGAGCGTGCCGAGATCGCCCAGCGGGTCGCGCAGGACAAGGGCGTCCCGATGTCCCTCATCACGGGCTCCACCAAGGAGGAGATGGAGGCGTCCGCCGCCGCGCTCCTCGAATGGAAGAGGCCGCCCGCGGCGCCCAAGGTGACGAACCCCGGCGCGCGCGACACGGCAGCCGGCGATGAGAAGAAGGACGCCCGCAGGAAGATGGCGAGCCTCATGTTCAGCGCCGACGAAGAGTAACGAGACGAAAGGAGCCAATAATGGCATCTCTCACAACCACCAGCATCAGCCTGCCCAAGGACGTGGCGGGCCTCATCACCACCAAGGCGCGCGACCACTCGGTCATCCAGACCCTCAGCGCGTCCACGCCCTATCTGTTCCGCGACGTGGACCACATGATCTTCACCGACGAGCCCGAGGCCGAGTTCGTGGGCGAGGGCGTGGCCAAGTCCCCCGCCGAGGTCGGCCTCGACCCGGTCTCCGCCGGCATCCACAAGGCTCAGGTGACCGTGCGCATGTCCGACGAGGTCAAGTGGGCCGACGAGGACAACCAGCTCCAGATCGTCGACCAGATCGTCGCCGCCTCCGCCGCCGCCGTGGGCCGCGCCCTCGACTACGGCATCTTCCACGCCGTCTCGCCCCTCTCGGGCGAGGCCGTGGAGGGCATGACCGCCCTCACCGCCGGCGCCGTGTCCGTCACGGCCACCGGCGACGCCGCCGCCGACCTCGACAGCCTCGTCGACGCCGTCAACGAGGACTACGACGTCTCCGGCATCGCGCTCTCCAAGACGTGGGCCAACGCCCTGCGCAAGATCCGCGTCGAGGCCACGGGCCAGCGCCTGTACCCCGAGATCCCGCTGAACCTCAAGGCCGGCACGCTCGACGGCATCGCCGCCGCCACGTCCTCGACGGTCAACGGCAAGCGCTGCGCCACCGCCACGAACGTCCTCGCCATCCTGGGCAACTACGACCTCATCAAGTGGGGCATCGTGCGCGACCTCGGCCTCGACATCATCACCACCGGCGACCCCGACGGCCTGGGCGACCTCAAGCGCTACAACCAGGTCGCCTACCGCACCGAGGTCGTCTACAGCTGGGCCGTGCTCGACCCGTCCGCCTTCGCGGTCCTGAAGTCGGCCAGCGCCGCCAAGGCCAAGGCGTCCAAGTAAACCGCGAGCTGTGGGGGTGGTCGCATGAGCTTCGCCACCGTGGCCGAGTACGAGGCCAAGTACGGAGCCGTCGAGGACGAGGGCGTGCTGCAGGTGTGGCTCGACGACGCCACCACCATGCTCACGGCCCACCTCGGCAGCTCCTACGACCCGAAGGACGAGGCGCAGGCCGCCGCCCTCAGGGTCGTGTGCCGCGACATGGTGCACCGCGCGTTCGCGAGCGCCGCACCCGGCATCGGCGTGCAGTCCGTCTCGGCGAGTGCCAACGGGTTCAGCGAGTCCTACACCTACGCCAACTCCACGGGCGACCTCTACCTGACCAAGGCCGAGCGGCTCATGCTGGGCCTCGGCAACCAGGACGTCCGATGGATGGAGCCGTACCTGCAGGAGGAGCTGGGGGACGAGGGGGACGAGTCATGAGCGGGCCTCTCTCGCGCTTCGTCGAGACCGTGGCCGTCGAGAGGCGCACCCAGGCGGGGACCGACAGGCTCGGCAACCCCGTCTGGGAGTGGTCCGACCCCGTGGAGGTCGACGCCCTCGTGGCGCCGGCCACCTCCGACGAGATGGGCGCCGAGCGCCCGGACGGCGAGTCCGTCGACATGACCGTCGCGGTGCCGTCCACGCTCACGGGGTCGCTCAGGGGCGCTAGGGTCACGCTCAGGGGCCGCGCCA
>Ga0065709_1006245_pt1 | contig 11119 bp, 13 predicted proteins | sample Hoacrofraction14_2_FD_59096 | JGI IMG/M metagenome (GOLD analysis project Ga0065709, IMG submission 59096) | Hoatzin crop microbial communities from Cojedes, Venezuela, sample from fiber fraction 14 v1 | ecosystem: Host-associated > Birds > Digestive system > Esophagus > Crop | place: Venezuela... | reverse complement strand
GGTCGTACAAGTCGTTCCCGTCGGTGATGTTCGTGCATGCGGAGCCCTTGTTGATCTCGACGTAGCCACCGGTGACGTAGTACTTGGTCACCCAGATGCAGACACGCTGATAAGGCGAGTTAGAAGGAAGGCACTGGGAGTTACCGTGATAGACATACATGGCTCCCGACTTGCAGTTGTAGTTGGGGTACAGGATGCACTTGTATACCGCCTTGCCGGTCTTCTCGTCAAAGCTCTCGAGCTTGTAGGTGTACTTCATGTTGGTATAGCAGCTCTTCCCTGCATACCGCAATGCGTTGAGGCCGTCAGAGTCTACACAGACACCAGTGCCTGAAAGGCCCTTGAGGGGCCCGTCGGTGAACGTCGCACGAAATCGCGCATGAGAGCCCCATGAGGTGGCGGAGCCATTCCACCATGCGACGAAGTTTGCTCCCTTGGAGGTACCGCTCTCAGGCGGCGTCTCCTGCACGACGTCCGACTTGTCAACCTTGGTTGCATCGGTGACGGTCCACTTCGCATAGACGGAGGTTGTGGCGGCGGTCAGGTCGCTCTCCCAGTCGAACTCCGCGTCGGTGTCAGCATCGTACCAACCCTTGAAGGTGTAACCGCTCTTGGTTGGGTTGGCTGGTGCCGATCCGAACTCGTCGACGTAGGAGCTTCCGTACGTGATGTCATATGTGGAAGTCTCCTCGCCATTCGCGGGGTTGACGACGAGCTTCACTGTCTTGATCTCGGTCCAGGTACCGGTGACGGTCATCGACTCGGTGACGGCGATACCGTCGTCACCGATCTCACCGGTCTCGCCGCTGGTGGTGGTGTAGGACCAAGCGAGCTCGTATCCCTCAGCTTGCTTTGACTGGATGAGCTCCATGAGTTCTTCATTGTACTCAAAGTAGCCATCTGGGTTGACAAGAACATCGCCTATCTTGTATTCGGAGTCGTCACTTTCTCCGTACGTGACCGTTTCAAGTTCGCCCAGCTCCTCGACGGTGAAGGTCACCGTCGCTTCGCCGTCGGCGAACGCCCGGTTGGGCAGGAGCCCTGCCAGCGCAACGGCACAGCTCAGGATGAGTGTGCATACGACGCTGAGGACGGCAAGGCCCTTTCTGATGGTAGGCTTTTTCACGATTTCTCGTCTCCTCTCGCTTCATGAGGCCTTCCGATGCGGGTGGTGACCGCATCAAATCATTCATCTCGTATTTTCTCCCACCAGATTGGATATTGCAACAATGCATGAGATGCTTCGCACCTCATGGGTCAGTGCCCCCATGAGTCAGCGCTCCACCTCGCCGAGGGCAGGAAGGAGGAGTTCGATGTCAACGGGGATGGAGAGGCCCACCTCCAGCATCTCCACGAGCTCCTCGGTGCTCAACATGTCGTGGGAGAGGTCGAGCACCGCCTGACGGTCGAGGCCATGCATGGCTGCGAGCTGCTCTATGTAGTCATATGAGACGGTTTCCGTCATGGGGTTGCACCTGCCTCATGATGCGCGTGGGCACAAGGCCGCCTTGGCACCTGTGCCCACGCGCCGGATTGTTCTTCCTAGAACTCGATGTCCTGCTCCTCGAGGGGCTCGACCGCGACATCCTGCTCGTATTCGGTCTCGGGCTGCGCCTGGCCCTGGGCCTGCTTCCACTCCTCGTAAGAGGCTGCGAGCGCGTCTGCGAGCGTGTCGGCTCGAACCTGCGCCTCGCACTTGACAGGCTCACCGGTCTCACGGTCCTTGGCATAGACAGTGAGACCGAAGTAGCCGGGCATCGTTGCCTTGAAGGGAACGCTCTTGCCGGCGAGGTTCTCCCCGCCCGGACGGACGTCGACGGCGGAGTTGGAGGCGATGTAGACCGACCTGTCGCGGAGGTTGGCGGCGTCAAGCTCCTCGTTGCCGAGCGTGACTCCATCGGGAATCGAGACTCGCCACGCCCTGTGCGTGTCATCCGGCTCGAGGACGAGCTTCTTGCTGATGACAATCTCGACGACCGACTCCTCGTTGTTCTCGATGGCCTGGGCAAGCTCGACTGCGGTGACAGTGATAGGCTCGGTGGTCTCGCCGGTCTTATGGTTGTACGCGGTTACGCGCACTGGACGATCGGAGGGGAGGTCGAGGCGGACATGCTCGTCGTCACCAGGAATCGAGAAGAGTTGGCTCGGATAGACGAGGAAACTCTTGATGCTCTCCTTGTCGAGGGACTCGTGCAGCTGAATCGTCGGCGGCAGCGAGATGCGCTGCATCTCGTAGGTGCTCCCGTCCCGGCTTGTGAGATTGATCAGCTTCTTCACGAACGAGGCGCGGATGGTGACCTGGACATGTTTGTTCTGCTTGGTCATGGTTTCCCCTTTCTCGGGTCATCTTGTCCTGGGCTCGTCCCGGGACGCGTCGTGACATGTTTACCAGCGGGTTGCATGACGTCTTTTCGCATTCGAGGGTCGCCTGTGATCATGGTCGATCTGTTACCGTTGCGCCTGGTACCTCTGATCAAGCCACGACTTGAATGCGGGGGATTTCTCTGCCGCGACGGATTCTGCGATCTCCAGCCGCTCGTCCTCGAGGTTCTGATTGATGACGAGCTGATATTGGTCCGCAACCTCGCTGACGACGTCGTTGAGGCTCTCCCCGATGAGGTCGGCCATCTCCTCGGGCGTGCTGTCGTGCCAGTAGGCGAGGGTCGCGCAGACGGAGCTCGCGTCGACCCACTCGACCGCACTGTCGTCTGATCTCTCGTCGAGGCCAGTCTCCTTGTCGCTGCCTGCCATGAGGTCCTGCGCCGTCGGCGCCTGGATCACACCACGTTCGAGTGCGTCGTCGAGGAACCTGATGAGGTCGGCGGACGAGCCCGGAGACATGGGGGAGTCCGGCGTGAGCTCCATGCCGTACTGGGATATGAGCTCCATGAGAAAGTTTCTGAGGGCCGGATGCATGCTGCTCGTGCTCTGCTCCGCCTTGGCCCTTGCGCTCTCGACGGCGTTGCGGACGTTGTCTTGGGTTGCGACGACCCAACCAGGCTCCCGCCCGGCCCTGATTGCGATGGCGACGGCCGCCTGCCGGACAGGCTCAGACCAAGGTGACCCATCACCGATCGTGTTGATTGACTTGACGGCAAGGCTCGCGTCCGTCCTCTGTCCGACTGCTGCATCCTCGATGGCCTGCATGAGCGGCGTATCCTCGGGAAGGGTATCCAACTGGATCGTCCCATGGTCGATCCAAAGCGCAACGCAGCCGGGCTCGCCGGTGGCCTTTACATGTCTTGATGCGCACGTCGGGTAGGCGAACTCACCGGTGATGGTGTTCAGGTATGTCGCGCACTCCTCGATGATCGACCTCTCGACGATGTCGGAGATCTCGTCACCATGGGGGCCAGAGGGCTTGTCGGCTGACGGTCCGAGGTCGTCGAGGTAGGAGATGGTCTGTGCGATGCTCATGATGAGTCCTTTCTGAGTGATGCCTGCTTGCGATCGAGAGAGCCTGAGGCCTGGCTTCTAGCACCTCTCGTCGTTGAACGGGTTCGCGTCGTACTCGCTCCGGTACGCCCATCGGTTGCCATTCGAGACGCACAGGGAGTCTGCCAACTCCTCATAGGTGTCGACGTCGCCGCTTTCTGCCTGCACGCGCTCCCAGTCCTTGTCCAAACGGGAGGATGAGCCCGGTCGTCGAGCTGAGACGAGTTGTTCGCGGAGGAGCTGCTGTTGGATGAGAATCTGCTGGTTGATGACGTTCTGGTCCATGGTCGTTCCTCCATCACTCTGCGAGGTTGTGCGGGCTTGTTTTACCAGATTGTCATCCGGTGTTCCGTTCTTGCTTGTCACGTTCGAGGGTGGGGCCGATGTCCTCACATGCGACGGACGGAAGGCGGATGCCGGATTCACGTCATCACCTGACCACTCCGCCTCTCCTTGTTGTCAAATGAAGCCGTTCGCCACAGCCCGGACGTCGACGAGGCTCGGCGACTGCCATGCGACGTCGTCAACCAGCTCACCGCCCACGACTTCTGTCATGGACGCGTATTTGCACTCTTGAACGTGATAAAATGAATTTTGTTATGCATCGGACTACCAATCCGATGAAGGGAAGGCCGAACGTAGAGGAGTTGATAGCCATGTATGGTGCGGCCATGACGCTTGCCGATGTCGGCAGGTGTTTCCAGGATGACATGAGGGTCGACGAGCTGACCTGCCGTAACGGCGCGAAGCGAATTGCGTCCACAAGCAAGCGGTTCGTGGCGGCGCTTGATCGAGGGGCACTGCTGCCCTCAGAGGTCATGTCTCACGTCGCGGACGGCACGGCACAGTACGGCGAGGTCCAGCTGAGGCTTGTGGACCTTGTCGTTCATGGCTTCGGATGGGATGTCGCCGACGCGAGCGAGTGGGTCTGGAAGCTGGGACTTGATGACTGGGGCTCAGTCCGCCTGAAGGACCTTGACTGCGAGATGGCCTGGTCGATCAGCTCGGCTTTTGCCGAGTACGAGGCGTGGCTCGCAGTTGACCAGGACCAGACGGTCGCGGACGAGGGGCGTGACCGCTGATGGGTGTCATGGGCAGAAGGCTGGACGCCTGTCACTTGTCGATTCCCGACACCAGCTTGTCCTATATCCGTCTCGCGGCGAGGTTCGGATACTCCGACCTGCGCGACGGGAGGACATGGAAGATGACGATGCAGGCGACTGACAGCGATCAGACGCCCGTGCTTGTGGTCGTCGACGAGGTGCGCCAGATGGACCGACGCGGATGGCCGGTGCCGAATCTGACCGAGGCGCGCATCGCGACCATGACGAAGAGGGCACGGGCATATTGCTCTGAGGGCGTCGGGCATCCGGCGGTTCGGGTCGATTACATCGCCTTCGTGAGGCGCGCCCCCGATGGTGACCTGTGCTCTGCGGTCTGCCTAAGGGGCGTGACATGTGTGAGTCGCCGACCGATTCTCGATAGGGAGAGCGGTGAGCTGCTTGCGCCTGATATGGATGTTGATGACAGGACTTCTCCACAGGGCGATGTCTTGCCGGTTCTGACAGAGGGGATTTTGACCGAGGAGTCTGTGTCGGCAGCCTAGGGTTATGGGCGTCCGACTGAAGGAGGGCCTCGCACATCGCGGGGCCCTCGTCGCTGTGGTTGAGACGTCGTTTCTCTATCCCTGCTCGTCCTCTGTCACAAGTGGGGCTACGGATGCCGGGAGCTCGTCGGAGACCGGCTCCCGCGACTGGAACACGCGAATGGGCATGCCCGGTCTGAGTGTCGACACCATCTTGCGGATTTCGTCGCCCCGCGGGCCGTCGATCCTGTCGGTGACCACCTCACAGGTCCGCTCGGGACTCACGCGAGGATGGAATTTGACGAGGAATCGCGTCCCGGCACAGGTGGGCGTGACGGAGACAAGTGTGCCCCTGACCGTAATGGACGTGAGGACCCGCATCGCAAGCGATGCGGGTCTGAGCTGGTTCTTGACGAACAGTGACGCGCGCATGACGTCCACCTCGTCCGCATCGGCGTCCACGAGGTTCATGGCGGATAGGATGACCTGCCGGGCGTCATCGCGCTCTGAGGGTGACGCGGACATGGCTACGCCGTCTTGAGCAAGAGCTTGCGCTGGGACACGAGCGAATGCCACGCAGACCTCTCGAGGTCCGTCGCGCCAGGAACGGAGGTCAGGGGTTCGAAGGCCTGAGCGTCGGTAGAAATGTGTTCGTGGCTCGTGGCGGTGATATCCGTATTGTCGTCTGCGTTAGCCTGGATGTCGTCGTCCACGTCAGACGGGACAACGTCCTCGTCGGACGAGTCATCACCCTCGACGGTGTCGTACGAGGTGGTCTCCTCGGGTTGCACGACGTGCTCAGTGATGCCATGCACGGCGAGGGTTTCGACGACGTCGAGGTCGCCGACCTCGTGCGCGACCCAGGTGGGGATGATGATGCCGATGCCGTTCTCCACGGGCTCGAGCACGCGGCGATAGGCCGCATCAATCTCAAGCTCAACGACATCATCGTTGGCGCTTTCCTTGTCATCCGTCTCGGCATCAGGCGATACGATGTCACCGTCGGCAGCATCTGCATTTTGGTGGTCTTCGGTGTCCTCGTCGTAGATGACAGCCTCGCCCTCGGCCGCATCTGCTGCAGGCTCCTTGACATCGTCGGCGGAGACGGCTGAGAATGGCACCCTGAGCTCCTCGTCGTCGTTGAGCAGCACGACAACCTCGTCCTCGACGATGGCGATGGTGTCGACATCGGTGGGGAGGATGGTCAGCATTACTCCTCACCGTCCATGTCCTCGGCGCTCTTGTTGTCGTCACCGGAGAACTTGGCGACGTTGGTGTCGGAATCTGTGACCTGCTTCTCGCCGTCATCCTTGTGGTCGACGAAGTTGGTCGCCGCGTCGGCGTCTGCCGGGACCAGGAAGTACTCTCCCTTGCCATGAGGCAGCTGGACGGGCTCCTTGTGGAAGCCGAGGGACTGGGAGACGTAGCCGGCGGAGCGGAGGTAGTCGGCGACGGAGGACGGGTCGCCGTCGCTGCTGTCACCAGCGCCCTTGATGTCAAGGGCGTCGGCGATGGCGTCGACGAGCTCGTCCCAGGCGCTGGCTGCGGCGCGGCCAATCTCGTTGCTGGTGTCAAGCGCGCGATAGCGCTTGTTGACCTCGTCAAGTCGACCGACGAAGGAGGAGAACTCGGTGAGGAGCGCGGCGTTCTCGGCGAGCAGGAGGTTCGAGAGGGTGTTCTGCACCTTCTCGAGGTCAAGAGTGCTCTTCGTCGTGCTGTTCTGGTCGATGTGGGTCTTGCTCATGGATGACATCCTTTCGCTGTGAGGGCCTTCTGTGACCTTGGTGGGGCCATGTCCTGTAGATTGTTGGCTTATGTTGTCTGAAAGTCAACAGTACGGGTGATGCTTACGACTTCCTCTTTGACGCGCTTGTCTTGCGCAGTCCCTCCTTCGGTCTCGTGCGGTCAAAGGTCAAGCGTATGGTCTCCCCGGCAGGCTTCCTTACGATGACCTCATATCCGAGGGCGTGTGCCATGCGGCAGAAGGTGTCTACGCGTGGAATGGAGTCATGCTGGAAGAGGGAACTGACATACGTTCCGTTCTTTCCCATGCGAAGGCTGAGCCTGTAGGGAGTGGTGTGGGAGTTCACGAGCATGATGTCGAGCGCCTCGAGCGCATCGCGCCCTCGTGGGCCCTTGCTCTGTTCCTCCATGCTCGCCCTCTCTCGTCAGGGTGCCTTCTTAGTGGGTAATTACATTATACAACAGGCGAGGGGAGGGGAGCAAGGCATCGACATGTGGGTGGAGGGGAGTCGACCGTGAGCATGATGAAGGTGGATTATCGAGAGGGCTCGTCGATGGTCCAGTCGTCCCAGTCAGGATAGGGCTCCCAGACAAGCCTCTCGTTGTCGATCGCGTGCTCCATGGCGACATAGCCACCTATGAGGTTCATTGTCTCGGGGGAGTAGTCGTTCTCGAACGAGGAGACTCGGCGGATCGACGATGGATGCCGCGCTTGGAGGCTCCCTATCGAGCGCTCGAACTTGGTGAACATGTCATCCTCCGCCTCGTTGCGGGCGAGGTATGCCGCCGCCGCGCTGGGGCCGCCGCGGGAGAGGAACGCCTCGTGCGCCCGCTCCCTGTCAGCCGTGACGTAGACGACATCAAGGCGAATCGATAGTCCCTTTGCCTCTATGACGTCGCAGAGCATGTCGAGCCCGGCAGGGTCGACGATGTACCCATCAGCCTCCATGAGCTGTTCGACCGTGGCAAAGTAGGCGTTGCCGGCGATCCACGTCTCGGCGAGGGTACCGTGGCTCATGAGCTCACGAGCCTCGTCCATGGTGACGAACTCATGGGTGCCATCCTCGCCAGGGCGACGCGGTCTGGTCGTATAGGACTTGACGAATGACATGCCATGTCGCTCGCAGGCTTCCCTGAGCGTGTCCTTTCCCGAGGCGGTCCTTCCTATGATGATGGTCTTGGTTGACGTCTCTCCCATGTCACCCTCGAATCGCTATGTTGTGACGGTCTTGTGTCACCTTTCCTGTTCTTGCTCTCGCTCGATTCCCCAGAGGAGGCTGATCGCCTGCGGGCAATGCTCCATCGGCGAGGGCCTTGTCGGCTTTGCGAGTTTGACGTCCTGCAGGCCACACCTGTGACACCATCCGAGGTTGGGGAAATCCAAGGCATACGGCACGTCGGAGTCACGAAATCTCATGTGAGCCTCTCGCTCGACGAATTCCAAGGCGCCTTGCATGCGATTGAAGCAGCGGGCGGCGTAGTCAGAGTCTTCCGCATACTCCCTTAGGATGTTCTGGTCGAAGTCGTCATCGAATTCCACGCAGAAGGACCCATCCCAGGCTCGCTCGTCCTCGCATTCGAAGACTAGTTGCGCGCAGGAGGCGATCACGAGCTCACGCTCGTCGACGCTGTCGAGGTTCTCGAGAGCTCCATCATACCGCCAAAGAAACCTTGCGGTGGCGCTGGCCAGCCCAAGGAGGTCGCTCACGTTTGCACCACTTCGGCCGAAGTCGTCAAGCGTGAGCCGACCCTCGGGCTCGACATGTGCAAGTGGTCTGAGGGCATATGGGACTCGGCGATACGGAACATGCTTTAGGATGGTGGAGCAGGCCAGAAGTGTGAGCGTAAGCTGGTTTGACGCACTGCTGATTTCCGATCCGATGGGGCCGACATTCCACACCCAGCCTTCACCCGTGGTCCAACCGCGCAGGTCAGAACGGTCATAGTCACCGATGTTGACGGTATCCCATATGGGCTTGGGCGGGTCTGCGACAATCTCGAAGGGCCTCCACTTGTGATGGTCGTACGTGTTCGGCTCGCCGGCACGGCCAGCTGCGGGAATGTTCTCAACTGCCCAGGTAACGATGCCCCCGGAGTTCCAGACATCACCTGCTGTAGGCAGAAGTCCATCAGTGATGACATTGGCCATGTTGCACGACATGACCTGTACGTCTCCGGAATCCACTGTGATTCCAGCTATGACGTCACCGGTGAGGATGTTGGCGAAGCCAGTCTCTCCCTTGAGAAGCTGGTCTCGCAGGACGCTCCAATCCCAACCTTGGGAGCCGGCACCAATATACTCATTGGGATATAGGTCGTGGATTGCGAAAGGAGAAAGGTAATCCTCCCGACTTCTGAGATAATCTTGTACGATGTCGGCCACAGTGCCCTCCTTGGGTCGAGTGCCACAACTTCTTCCGCATGATGTCTTCCGTAGGCAAAGTTTCGCGGCAAAATATTGGAGGAGGGTTCCGTGTTCGAGGGTCGGTACTGGCATGGTCCATCCAAGCATGGTCCAAATAGAATCACTGAGGCTGCGTCACCATCAATTCCGTCCCTCTCCTTGGCCCCAAGTGACATCGTTCACCATAGCCCGGACGGCGAAGCCGGGCCGGCGAAAGGATTGTGGCAACATCAGCCATCCCTTCACACTCATATTCACGCCTCACATACGGCAGGGCACGCCAGATTTTCTCTGGCGTGCCCTGCAAAAGCCCTGTCACCTATTGTGTCAAGCTATTCCTCTTCCACGGTAAAGGTGACCGGGTCAGAGTCAGGACTGGGGGCGTTGCCCTTCCTGACTATGGTGTACTCTCCGGGGTCGAGCGGAACGGTCAGGGTGCCGTCGTCGGTGAGTTTGATGCTGGTCCTGTTGCCGTCGACGTCCATGATGGTAGCAGTGCCGTCATCATAGACGGTCACCGAGACCGTCTCCCCGTCCTCATTGGTTATCTCGTACGTGTCGCCGACCTCGACGTCCCCGATGGTGACGCCATCGTCACCCGCGCGGACGAGCACCTTGTTCCCACGAGCCCGCTTGGCGAAGTACTCGACGTATCCCTCGTAGGTCCCGATCGCCCTTGCGGTGCCGCCGATTGAGGTCTTGTCCTTCTGCGACCCTGCGCTGGTGTACGTGAGCGGGGTCTCCTCGGACGCAGACGCCACGTCGAGGCTCTCCTCACCGTAGGTGAGGTCATGTGCCTCGGACGTTACCGTGACATACCGCTCTGCGGTGACGCCACCGGAGACCGTCACGTCATACTCGCATTCGACGTTCACCTTGCCGACGGGCATGCCGCTCCACTTGCCGTACGTCGGCACGGTGACGGTGTACGTCTTGAGCTCCCACTGCGCATAGAGCGTGGTGTCCACATCAAAGCTTGCCACATCATCTGCTGCATACGAGGTCCCGGAACCATCAGCTGTTGCATTCCAGCCACAGAACTCGTAGGCATCAGACACAAAGCCGCATGCGGCGATCGTCACCTCGCCACCAGCGATGCCCCCAGTCACCTCCGTGGCACCAGAGATGACGTTCTCCTCGGGTGCGTTGGCGTCATAGGTCACCATGATGGGGGTAGCTTCCTCCCACACCCACGTCCCTGCGATGCCAGCAGCCTTTTCCTCGTCAGAAAGCTCCGTGTTGTTGGTGTTGTACTTCTCGCACATCTCGGCGGCGGTCAGGGCTTCGCCAGTGCTCGTGTTCAGCCATTTTCCCGTGTAGTTTCCAGTCGTCGGCGCATCCGGAAGAGCACCATAGGCGTTTGTATAAGTGGACGAGTTCCAACTCCATTTTAAACCGAACGTGACTGAGCTGAGAACCTTGCAACCATTAAATATACTGTAGTGTCCCTTGTCTTTACCTGCTGTGTTTGTAAGCGTGGTTGTCGTCCAACCGTTAAAATCTACTGAAACAAGTTTTGAACAACGCTGAAACATGCTGCTACAGTCCGTCAGACTCGACGTGTCCCAACCCGAGACGTCGGGCGGGGTGGTGAGGGAGCTGCAACTGGCGAACATGCCTCCACAGTCCTTCAGACTCGACGTGTCCCAACCCGAGACGTCGGGCGGGGTGGTGAGCTTGCTACAACCAGAGAACATGTAACTGCAGTCCGTCAGACTCGACGTGTCCCAACCCGAGACGTCGGGCGGGGTGGTGAGGGAGCTGCAAACAGAGAACATGCACGTACAATTTTTTAGCGTTGATGTTTTCCAAGCGGAGACGTTAGGTGTGGTGGTGAGCTTGCTACAACCAGAGAACATGTAACTACAGTCCTTCAGACTCGACGTGTCCCAACCCGAGACGTCGGGCGGGGTGGTGAGGGAGCTGCAACTGGCGAACATGCTCATACAATT
>Ga0065709_1029896_pt1 | contig 11133 bp, 3 predicted proteins | sample Hoacrofraction14_2_FD_59096 | JGI IMG/M metagenome (GOLD analysis project Ga0065709, IMG submission 59096) | Hoatzin crop microbial communities from Cojedes, Venezuela, sample from fiber fraction 14 v1 | ecosystem: Host-associated > Birds > Digestive system > Esophagus > Crop | place: Venezuela... | reverse complement strand
GGGTCGGCCTTCCACGTGCGTCCGATGCAGTGCCCATTTACGTAGATGAAGCCATTGCCGACGAAGGGCAGAGTGATGAAGGCGGCTCGGTCGGGCGACGCTTCGAGCGAGAAGACGTTCCAACGGAGCATAGGCGCCTTCACGCTCTTCCGACTGATCTTCGCCGTGGGCATCGACATCTGTTCGCCGCGACTTTTCTCTGTGAATGCGTAGGCGAGTGGCATCTGCTTTCCGCCACTCCATACGGAAGATGGGCCAATGCGCCAGTGGCGTTCCACGCTGGCGTTGGTGTGGTGGTGCAGTCCCTTGTTCTCGTAAAGCAGGATTACGTCGATGAGTTTCGCCGTGGAGGAATCGCCCGGCAGCCGATAGTAGGCGTAGGCATCGTCCTCGTGGTCTATGGGCACAATGGTGCCGGCGGCGCGAACCACTATTGCGTCTGCCCCGCTATGGTTCATTTGGTTTTTCCCCGTGCGCTCAATCTTCAGGAGCGAGCCAGATAGTCCGCGCGTCTTATAGTAGATGTTGTGTCGAGTGTAGAGCCCGTGATCGTCGGGCGTCAGTCCTTCGCGTAGCGTCGTCCAGTGGGTGGGCAGTGGGTCGTCGGTGGTGGCAATGAGTGTCAGCGGTGCGTCCTTTCCGCCGTCAGCGTCGCCGACAATCACTTCCGGCGCGGGAGGCTTCGGAAACCATTCCCCACCTTTTCCGTTGGCAGGCAGATAGTAGGCCATGGCTTCGAATGGTTCCAGCGCGAACGATAGCGTCAGCCCATCCACTCTGACGCTGCCGAAGTGGCTTTTCCAGCGCTCTTCTGTTCTTAGGAAGAAGTATCGGTCGCCATTCTCACAGGTGCGCACAGCCAGTTCCACGTCGGGGTCTGTCGATTCGTATTGCGTTGGCGTCAGTTTGGCGCGTGCGATGCGAGTGCCGTGCGTGGTGGCAAAGTCGGCCAGCCCCCGCAGTCGGCGGTATCGGTCGTTAGTGCTGCCGTCCTCACCTATCGCGGCGGCATAGTCGTAGCTCGTGGTTTGGTTTCGCGCCGCCCAGTCGTCGAAGTTTGTTCCTCCCACTGTCATGTAATAATTGATAGCCGAATATCCGCGCTGCATAGCATATAGCGTGAGGTTTTGCGTCTGCACGGGAGCCAGACCGTCCTGCTGCCAGAAGTTTTGCCAATCGAGCTCGCAGCACCATCCTCCCTGCAGTTCTCCCGAAATGAGTGGTCGTCCGGGCTGCGTTCTTAGCTGCTGGTCTGTCAGACGCCCGAAGCGTTCCTTCACTTGCCACTTGGGGTAGCTGTTCACCATGTCCACCACTCCTGCCAATGGGCTCGGCGATGGCACGCAGCGCGTCTCACTGGTCCAGCAGCTAATCATCAGCACGTCGATGCCGTCGGCCCGTGCTTCGCTTGCGAGCGTTTCAAGGAGATGTCGTTTTTGTTCGTGCGAAAACCAGTTGACGCGCTCGTATTCGTTCTCTATCTGAAACATTATGATTCCCCGTTCGCCCAGAGGTCGGCGCGTCAGTTGATGGGGGGCAGCCACCCTGCAAACAGCCTTCAACCAGTGGCGGCACCAGCAGAGAAACTCCTCGTCGTCGCCCTGCAACCACGGCTCCGTGCCTATGGCCTTCGGTTTCTTCCGCATTATCCATTGTGGAAAACCGCCACCGTCCCACTCTGCGCAGATGTATGGACCGGGACGAAGTATCACGTAGAATCCCATCTCCTCAGCCATCGTCAGAAACGCCTCCAGCTCTGTGAGGTCGGCATAAGAGTAGTCGTCAACTGTTTCGGGCATCTGCCGCTCGTGGTAGTTCCACGGCACATAGGTCTCCACGCAGTTGAAGCCCGCCTCTTTCATCTTCATCAGACGGTCGTGCCACAGCGGTCGTGCCACGCGGAAATAGTGCATCGTTCCGCTGAAGATGTAGGTGTCTTTGCCGTCAATCTGGAAGCAGCGAGCATCATATCTGATACGTTCTGGGTGCAGAAACGTCGATGCCTCGGCAGAACATTCGTCGGCGAGGTCGAGCGTCTCGGTGGTCTCCTGTTGTCCCGCCACCGACAGGTCGGTCATATTTTGCGCGTCCACCGGCACGAATGCGGCGACGGCGAGCATTAGCCAAGCGTATTTCTTCATCGTTCCAATATGATTGTTGTTCATCTTTTCAACCATTCTTAAACCGAAATTTCTAACGTCGGAAATAGACCACGTAGCGTTGGTGGTGAATGTCGTAGAGGGGCGAGACCGTGGTTCCGCGTGGAGTCTTGAACGTCAACGGCTGCGCGGTGGGCAGCAAAGCGCGGTCGGGATGGCGAAGGTCTATCGAAAGAGAGTCGTCGATTCCCTCTGGAACGTGGTAGTCGTAGGTGTAGTAATCGTTGTATTTCGCGGGGTCGCTGAACGGATTTCCTACGTGGCCCACCTGTGCTGCCATGACGTAAGGACCGTAGAGCAGTGCTACTCGCGACGCGTCGCCGTGGGCGGTCTCGGCGTGTATGCTCATCGGGAAATCGAACGCTATGCGTGCCTCGCCGCTCACAGGGATGTCGATATAACTCTGCGCCCTCTGCCGAACGCTGACCTTCCGCCCGTTCAGCGTGATTTTTGGGCGACCGCTCCACGACGGATAGCGCAGGCGAATGACGGTCGGGCGCGATGCCGAGACGCTGATTTCGCCGTCGGTCTGGCGAAGCGTCAGCCCGTCGAGCTTGAGTTCCGACGGTATGTAGAGGTTCACATAGAGGGAGTCGGCTTTAACGTAGTAGATGGCCTCGCCGTATTTCGCGTGGTTCTCGAAGCCGCTACCCACGCAGCACCAGAACGAACGAGTGGGAGTGCTGTAGAGCTTGTACGCTCCGCTTAGCATCGGCTGGAAATAGTGCACCATGCCCGTCGCCGGGTCTTGCTGTCCGAGTATCTGATTGATGAGCGCCCGCTCGTAGTAGTCGGCCACGGCTGCGTCGGCAGTCCATGTGAAGATGTGCCGCGCGAGCTTCAGCATATTATAGGTGCAGCATGTCTCTCCCGTATATCCCGACAGGTGCTTCGAGAATTCCTTTGGACTGAAATAGTGCTCCTTGTCGCTCGAACAGCCCGTAACGAAAGTGTGGTCTCGAAGCATTCTCTTGAAGAAAAACTCCGCCGAGCGGCGACTCTCCTCGGCACCCTCTATCTCGTATCGGCGTGCCTCGGCGATGACTTTGGGGATGAACGTGTTAGTGTGCTTCGTGCCAAACTCTTCCACCCCCCGACGCAGTGGGTCTATCACGTCGTCGTGATAGAAGAACTCCGCCACCGCCTTGTATTTCCTCTCCCCTGTCAGCGCATAGAGATTATAGAACGCCTCGTTCACTCCGCCGAATTCGTTGCGAATCATCAGCCGCCGCGTGGAGTCACTCAGGTGGTGCAGCTTCTCGTATGCCCAAGTGCCCATGCCGCAGGCCAGCGACAGAGCGTCGGCATTGTCGGCATAGAGATATTGGTCTATCAGCCCGGAGAGTATCTTGTGCAGCGTGTACCACGGAGCCCAAACGCTTTCGCCCCGAATGTTGCGGTCGATGAGTCCCTCTGCGTATGCGCTCAGATAGCCGTCGGCACGCTGACACTTCTTCAGCTCGCCCACTATGCTGTCGCCCTTCAGCCGAAACGCCTCGCTGCCCGTCTGCGCGTAGATGAGCGCAAGAGCCGACATGAGATGTCCCACGGCGTGCCCTCGCAGCTCGCAATCAGGCGACTCCCAACCACCGAGTTTCCCGACGGTCATATATCCGCCCTCGCGCCCAGCCCACACGCCAGCCTGAGTCTGAAACGAGTGCACCACCGATGCCACGGGGAGCGACATCATCCAAGCCGAATCGCGCTCCATATTCTCACGCCACCGCGAGGGCAACAGTCGCACGTACTTCAGCGGAACGGTCTCCACGCGACCACCAACGGCTGCCTTCACTTTCATCTTCTCAGGGAAAAGTCCAGGATAGACCGACTGCGCCCGTAGCGCAGAGGAGAAGCAACAAATGGCGAGTGCCACGACAAGGGACCTACAAAGTTTCATAGTTTTTTCAAGAAATATGATGTTCAACGAGTTCATTCAGTAAGTTTAAAACTTACTTGAAATACGTCGTTCGCCGCAAAATTACGCAAAAATTCGCGTTTTTCTCTCATAATCTTCCGCTTTTCTCGTTTTTTTACTACCTTTGCAATCGAAAAGTCTTTATCTTTACACACTTAAATGTATCGCGCCGGAAAGCATTTTGCTCTACTGTTGCTGAGTTTGCTCATGCTCGTGTTCGTCGCCGCGCCTGCGGTAGCGCAAGAACATCTGCGCTCGCTCACCAAAGAGGACGGGCTTTCGGCTGGCTCGGTGAAAAGCATCTATCGCGACCGTGCAGGCTTTGTGTTTTTCGGTACGTCTGTAGGCGTTGACATCTTCGACGGCACATTCATTCATCGAGTTGACTTTCCGATAGAGGAGAAGGGCGAACTTTGTTGGGTCAGCGGAATGGCGGAGACACCCGACGGCGACCTCATCGTGGGAAACAACGCCGGCGTTTGGCAGCTCAACCGACTGGAACTCAGTCTGAAACGTATTTGCGAGAAAGAAATCAACTGGGAGACCACTTGCGTGGAACGTGCGCCGGATGGCTCTGTTTATGTAGGCACGATAGAGGGACTTTTTCATCTCACTTTTAATGGAAAAAAGGCGCAGATTGAGCGAATTGCGCTCCACACGGGCGACGATGAAAACGTGCGCGACGTAGCTATATCGGCAGACGGCTCACTGTGGGTGGCCATGCGCGACCGAGTGGTTCACGTCGGGGCCAAGTCGCCGCTGCCTGCCCCTGGCGCACCGCTCTGCAAAATTGCTATCGGAAGCGACCGCCGCGTGTTCGTTGGCACGCAAGGTGATGGCGTGATGGTGGTCAACGGAAATCGTCTGCAACCCTATCTCTTTGAAGGCGAAGGTATTGCCGACATGATGGCCGACCGCAAAGGTCATCTGCTTGTGGCGCGTGCCGACCGTGGCGCGTGCGAGATTGACCTCAGCCAAAACAGCATCAGCCGACAATTCGATGGCGCGCGTTACCAAAATCCGTTCTGCATCTATCGCGACGAGGCCGGCCTTTGCTGGATTGGCTACCTCTTCTTTGGAATAGACTATACGCCCTATTCTCACCACATTTTCCACACACTCACGCCGCCGCTCCAAAAGACCCAGACACGCTGCTACCTGCGTGAACCCGACCGCCTGCTTATTGGCACCAATATGGGTCTGTATGTCTTAATGAGGGATGAGGAGTCGGAAGTGAGGAGTGATAATAGCATTGGAAATGAGGTGGATGTGCAAAGCATAGCTCGCTCCTCGCATCTCACTCCCCACTCCTCATTAAGATTCTATCCCCACTCCTCATTACCCGTAATCTCCCTCTTTCGGCAGGGCAACCGCATTGTAGTAGGCACCATCGGTCATGGCGCAAAAATACTTGATGCGCAGACACTTCGACAACTGCCCGCGCCCGAACTCGACTGCATTTCCGGCGCAAACGTATATTGCGTGAAGCAGAGAGCCGACTCCATCGTCGCCCTCGCCACCACCGAAGGGCTGTTGACACTCGACCTGAAAAGGCACGCCGCCCGACATTACACCACCGCAAACTCGCAACTGCCTCACAACGAAATCTTTACACTCGACTTCGATTATCTCAACCGAGGATGGCTCTCCACCCGAGGCGGAATGTGCTGTCTCACACCCGACGGCAACATCTCAACCACCAATATCCCTCGCGAAATCAAGCAGTTAGGTATGTTGCGCGACATCACCCGAAACGGCAAGGAACTCTTTTTCCTGCCGCAACACGGATTCCCGATGGGCTATCATATCGAGAGCCACAAGACGCGACGGTTCCTGATTGACGCAGGTGAAAAGTCGCCCTCTATACAATTTTTCGCCCTGCTAAACGACACCGTGTGGTGTATGGCTTCCGAAGAGGCACTTTTTGTGGGCAACGACCAATACACGCGCCGCTTCGGCTATATCGACGGCTTGCCCACATCCGCGCTGGCCACGCGTTCGCTGACCATCGACCGCAACGCCCCCGCCACTTTTACTCTTTCCACCGCGCAGGGCATCGTGGAAGGCCGAGTGGCCGACCTGTTGCGCCGAGCCGAGGACACCATATCCATCCTCGTGCGGCAAATCTTCAACGACCGACTTTTTAATAACGAAGAAACGCGACGGGCCGTCTTCGACAAGCGTATTCGCCTGAGCCGCCACAGCAACGACCTCGTGCTTACCATCACGCCGCTGCTCTACGCCGACACTCACGGGCTGGAATATCGTTACCAGTTGGACGACGGGCGATGGCAGCCCACCAACGACATCCACCAGATTGCCCTTGACCATCTCTCGCCAGGCAACCACCGCCTCCGCATCGAGGCCGTCGGCATGCCTTTCATCTGCTCCACCTACACCATCGACGCGCCGCTCACGTGGAGTGCCATTTTGCTTCTCTTGTTGCTTGCGCTCATTGCTGCACTCGCCGGCCACATAGCCTATTGCAAGACAAAAAAGAAGCCATACATCTGGGAAAAACTCCTGCCAAAACCCGAGAAATACAGCCGCTCGCGCATAGAGCATACCGACGGCGAGGAACTCACCAAGCGGCTGAAAAAACTGATGGAACAGGAGAAACTCTATCTGAAAGCCGACCTGACCATCTCGCAGGTGGCTGCTCGTCTCTCCGTAACACCCCACCGCCTCTCGCAACTCTTCTCCCAGCATCTCGGCATCACTTACTACGACTACCTCTCCGACCTCCGCATAGAGGAGTTCAAGCGGCGCGCCCTTTCGCCCGAGTACGCCAAATACACCATCGTGGCCCTCTCGGAAATCTGCGGTTTCCGCTCGCGCACCACGTTCAACAATGCCTTCAAGAAAAACACCGGCCATACGCCAAAAGAGTGGATGAAATGTTTTGCAAACAAGAGCCATGCAAGCTAGCTTGCGATGGCCGAGTGCAGCTAAACATTATGCAAAAGCCGCCCAGTCTGACGTTTTTAGTTGAGAGCTGAGGGTTGAGGATTTGTAGTTCGGACGTAAATCTTATGTAAATCTGACAAAAATAAATTTTGATAAATTGCTCTTGCTCGAGAGGCTCCAAGCAAACTTGTCTCTGCTCGCTTAATCGCAATTTTGTGAAAGATTTATGGAAGATTTATGTCCCTTGTATTGAGAGTTGAGAATTGAGGGTGCGCACATAAATCTCCCGTCATTCTCCTATTCAACCCTATAAAAACCTAAAGCAACCTATACCCCCCTAACCGCCCAAACCTCAAACTCCCTCTCCTGAACTATCTTCCTTATTTACAGACAGTTCATCCCGTTTGTCGTTGCCTTCATTCAGTAAATCAAATTGAATTGCGCGGTAAATCAATTTGATTTGGTCAGTAAATCAAATTGATTTGTAAAGTAAATCAAATTGATTTGCCGGGGCGGGTCGTTGTTTGCGTGTATTCCGAAGGATGTTCGTATAAAAATGAAAAACGAACAGACGATGAAACATCTTACAACACTTCTTGCGGCACTTTGCTTCGCCGCCTATTCTGCCATGGGGCAGACTTACACGGAATGGCACGACATGCAGGTGAACAGCATCAACCGACTGCCGCTGCACACGGACTTCTTCAGTGGTGAAACGCGCTCACTCAATGGCACTTGGCGTTTCCGATGGACGGCTGATTACGACCAGCGACCCACCAATTTCTTCGAGCCATCGCTCGACGACAGCCAGTGGGACACGCTCGACGTGCCTGGCATTTGGGAGATGAAAGGCTACGGCGACCCCGTCTATGTGAACATCGGTTACGCTTGGCGCGGACACTTTACGAACAATCCGCCTAATATTCCCACAAAAGACAATCACACAGGCAGTTACAGGAGGTGGGTTGACGTACCTAAGTCTTGGAAAGGCAAGCAGATAATCGCTCACTTCGGCTCCGTTACGAGTTGCATCTACCTCTATGTAAACGGCCAATTCGCAGGCTATGCTGAAGATTCGAAAGTGGCCGCAGAGTTCGACGTTACGCCTTTTGTTAAACCAGGGAAGCGCAATCTGCTGGCTTTTCAGGTGTTACGGTGGTGTGATGGTTCCTATTGCGAAGACCAAGATTTCTGGCGGCTCTGCGGAATGGCGCGCGATTCGTGGCTGATGGCACGCAACAAGGAGCGACGCATAGAGGACATCCGACTGACACCCGATTTGACTAACAACTATAAGGACGGAACGCTGCGTATCGACCTGAAAACCAAAGGAAAAGGTTCGGTGGCACTCACCCTTCGCGATGCCAAGGGCAACACGGTGGCGACAACCGAGGGAAAGCCACATGACGGGCGATTGGTGACCTCTCTGAACGTGGAAAATTGCACGCCGTGGACGGCAGAAGCGCCTTATCTATATCAACTTATGGCCTCTTTTGGCGACGAGAACGTTAGGCAAAACGTGGGTTTCAGGAAGGTGGAAATTCGCGGTGCGCAACTGCTTGTCAACGGTCGGCCTATATATATAAAAGGTGTAAACCGGCACGAGATGGATCCCGACGGCGGCTATGTGGTCTCGCGCGAGCGTATGATTGAGGATTTGAAAATTATGAAACACTTCAATATCAATGCGATACGCACGAGCCACTATCCCAACGACCCACAACTGTACGACCTCTGCGACTCGCTCGGTTTCTACGTTTGCGCCGAGGCCAACCAGGAGGCCCATGGCTTTTGGTATAACGACACGTCGCTCGCCAAGAAGCCGCAGTTTGCCAAGCAGATTATGGAGCGCAACCAGCACAATGTGTCGCTGCTCTTCAATCACCCTAGCATCATCATCTGGAGCCTCGGCAACGAAACCGTTGACGGCCCCAACTTCACCGCCGCTTTTCGTTGGATAAAGAGTCAGGACGAAAGCCGCCCCATACAGTTTGAGCAGGCCGGCGACGGCGACAACACCGAGATTCGCTGCCCGATGTATGCCTCGCAAGGGTGGTGCGAATGGTATGCGAAAGACACGGCCGCCAGCCACCAGAAACCACTGATACTGTGTGAGTACAGCCATGCAATGGGCAACTCGTCGGGCGGTTTCAAGGAGTACTGGGACATCGTGCGCCGTCTGCCCAAGTTTCAGGGCGGATTCATCTGGGATTTTGTTGACCAAGCACTGCATTTCTCTGCCCTAAACTGTTACGGCGGCGACTTCAACGATTACGACCCGAGCGACAACAACTTCAACTGCAATGGGCTCGTCAGCACAGATCGTGTGCCGTCGCCGCAGATCTACGAGGTGGGCTATCAATATCAGAACATCTGGACTACGGCGAAAGACCTCGGAAAGGGCATCGTCAACGTGCTGAACGAGAACTTCTTCCGGCCGCTCGACAACTATATGCTTTGCTGGACAGTGACGGAAAACGGGGTGGCCGTGGATAGTGGGAAAGTCTATCAACTCGACATTCCGGCGCAAGAGCGGCGCGACATTGTGCTAGGCAACTATCCCGACCTCACGCAGATGACGGGCGAGCTGATGCTGAACGTGGAGTATCGGCTGAAGTCGGCCGAACCGCTGCTCGGCGAAGGCGCGGTGGTGGCTCACCAGCAGTTGCCCATCACGGGCTATCGCTTTGCCAATCTTGAAGGCGAGAAGGCCAAAACGAGCCGCTGGACGGTGGAGGCTGGCGATGGCGGCATTTGTGAAATTGCACTTGATTCGCTCGATTTCACGCTCCGCCCCAACTTCTGGCGTGCCGTGACCGACAACGATATGGGTGCCAATCTGCAAAAGGAACTTGTGGCGTGGCGCAACCCCACGACGAAACTCGTTTCCACCCGTCGCATCGGGTTAACCACCATTGCAACCTATTCGCTCGTCGAACCCAATGCCACGCTCACCGTCACGTTTACACCACTGGCCGACGGTTCGCTCCGCATAGACGAACAGCTGGATTGTGAGGCGAAGAAAGGACCAGACCTACCGCGATTTGGCGTGGAGATGTTGCTCCCGAACCATCTTGACCGCGCCACTTATTATGGTCGCGGGCCGATAGAGAATTATCAAGACCGTTGTCTCTCGCAAAACGTGGGCATCTATGAGACCACGGCCGACGGGAGTTTCTATCCATACGTTCGTCCGCAGGAGACTGGCACGCATACAGCCCTGCGTTGGTGGAAGCAAAAGGGAGCATTCCGTATCGAGAGCGATTCGCTCTTCTCGGCAAGCACGCTTCACTATTCCGTCAGTGAACTCGATGAGGGCGACGTGAAGCATCAGCGTCATCCGCAGCAGTTGCACCGCTCCTCCGCCACCCATCTCTATGTTGACCAGTCGCAAGCTGGCCTCGGAGGCATAGACAGTTGGACGGGGCAGGCAAAGGCTCTCTGGCAGTATCGCCTGCACTATGGTCCTCGCCGCTTCTCATTTCTCCTTCGACCCCTCTCCCGAACCCTCTAAGGCTACCGCAAAATGTACAATCCAATTGGATTGTACATTTAAAAAAACACTGTAAAGTGTTGTAAATTAAAAGAAAAACGTAAACTTTGTCCAATCCAACGGGATTGTATCTCTTTCGCCTAAAAAGGTTTGTTCAGACCGCAAAAACGCCTTAATTTTGCAGCGCAATTAAACCAAAAAACCAATGAAACAGAATATGGAATCAAACAGAAAACAACTCATCGCGCAACTTTATGAGGAGACGCGCGAGCAGATTTTCTTGATCTTCCGCCAGGTCGGAATAGAGGAAGAGGGGTGTTGGGACAAGGTGCAAGACGTGTTCGTCCGCTTGCTCAATGTAGATCTGATTGTGCCAAACCTGGCAAAGGGACTCGCCGTCACCATCGCCTACAACATGCGCACCGACTATCTACGTCATCTATATATAGTGCGCGAGAGCCACAAGGTGCATCCCGAACTCTTCATGGAGGGCATAGCCAGCAACCACTACGAGGCGAAGGAACTGCAAGAACTTGAGCTGAAGGCTGTCGATGCGCTTTCGGAGCAGGACGCACAGGTTTACACGCTCACTCGCTTCGACGGAAAGACTCCCGAGGAAATTGGTCAAATCACGGGTCTCAGCAAGCGTGCCGTGGAGA
>Ga0065709_1029895_pt1 | contig 11139 bp, 6 predicted proteins | sample Hoacrofraction14_2_FD_59096 | JGI IMG/M metagenome (GOLD analysis project Ga0065709, IMG submission 59096) | Hoatzin crop microbial communities from Cojedes, Venezuela, sample from fiber fraction 14 v1 | ecosystem: Host-associated > Birds > Digestive system > Esophagus > Crop | place: Venezuela... | reverse complement strand
CCGCCGGCGAAGTGCGACAAACCAACGCCGCACTTTGCCGTGAATTGGGTATCGCCGACGAAACGGGCACGGCGCGCACCACGCTTCTCGGCATAACCGCCGTGAGCGAAGCACTGGCTGATTGCGGCGAAATCAGTGGCGAAAACGCCGTGCTTCTGTCGGGAACCACCGTGGGCGGCATGGACATCACCGAGCGCGAATACCCCGACGGCGACCCCGTCTTCTTGCGCCATCACTATGCCGGAAGCACCACACGCGCCATTGCCGACCACTTCGGCAACACGTTCAGCCGCGCCGCAACAATCTCTACGGCCTGCTCGGCCGCCGCAAACGCCATTATCACGGGGGCAAGGATGTTGGAAGACGGAGCGGCCGACGTGGTCGTAGCCGGCGGAAGTGAGGCGTTAAGCCGCTATCATCTGAACGGTTTTCGGTCGCTAATGATACTGTCCGACGAGCCGTGCCGCCCGTTCGACGCCGCCCGCCGCGGCCTCAATCTGGGCGAAGGCGCGGCATTTCTCGTCTTGGAAACCGAAGAACACGCCCTGAAACGCGGCGCCACCATCATGGCAACACTGAGCGGATGGGGCAACCGCTGCGACGCCTTCCACCAGACGGCCACGTCAGACGACGGCGAAGGGCCGTATCTCGCCATGACTGCCGCCTTGCAGAAAGCCGGTTTGCAACCCGCCGACATCAGTTATATCAACGCTCACGGCACTGCAACCGAGAACAACGACCGCAGCGAACTGGCCGCCCTTCACCGCGTGTTTGGCCGCCGATTGCCGCCATTCTCCTCCACCAAAGCCTTCACCGGCCACACCACCAGCACCTCGGGAAGCATCGAAGCCGTCATTTCGCTGCTGGCCTTGCAGCACAATTTCTTGCCCGCAAACCTCAATTTCGCCCATTCCATCGATGGAGAACCGGCTCCGGTGACCACACAACAGCCCACAGAAAAGCTCCGCCACATCCTGTCGAACGCCTTTGCCTTCGGCGGAAACGACTCGGCACTGGTCATTTCCCGATACGAAGGTGCCGACGCACGCCCGTCAAACCATCCGGGCACAAAAGTCAAGCCGACGGGAGAAATATGGCGTCTAACCGATGAAAATACCGATGAAATGGCGCAAAATGAAAATAAAACCGTCGCAAACGGCGCGCCGACTGCGCAAAACGGAATGGCAAAACGCGCCCCGATTTCTCCGATGAAATTGCGCAGAATGGACGGTCTGCTGCGCGAAATCGTCACGCGCTCCACGGCGCTGCTCGACAAGGCCGGCCTAGAACGCCCCGATGCCATCATCGTAAACACCGCATTCGGCATGATGACAAACACGCAGCGCTTCCTCGACGAGATGCTTGCGCAGCACGAAGAGGCGCTCAGTCCTACCGCTTTCATGCAGTCCACGCACAATACGATGGCCGCCCAACTGGCTATCTTAACCGGTTGCCACGGCTACAACATCACTTATTCCGACCTCAATTCAGCCGATTTCATCGAGAATGACGCGCTGTCGCTGCTTCGCAACGGCGACGACCGAAGCGTGCTTGTGGTGTCGGCCGACCGACTAACCGACCGATGGCGCCAACTGTTGCAGCGTAACGGGCTCGGCGAACTCATTGATGCCGAGGGCGTAAGCGTCCGATTGCTGGGCACTTCGCGCGACAAGTAAACAGCCCTTGGAGAGAAAAGTTAATAACTTTGCGCAGAAAAGTTATTAACTTTGGTGACAAAAGTTATTAAGATTACAAGGAAAAGTTATTAACTTTCCGATGGAAAGTTAATAACTTTTCTGCGCAACTATCCGTTAATCGCATTCCAACCGTCCGTTGATTACATTCCAATGGTTCATTAATTGCGTTCCAACGACCCATTGATTACATTCCGACGGCTTGTTGATTGTGTTCCGTTGCCCTTTGTTTTCCACTTTAAAACCTAAGCCGGCAAGGGCTGTTGCGTCCCGAAACGGAACGGACGGATTTGTTAAAACGATGTCGTTAAAACGTCCGACACGGTCTGCCGTCACTCTCGCCCTGCGGCAATAAGGTAGGCGGTGCGGCAGTTCAGATAGTCGGTTACGGCTTCGGTGAGGCTTTCTACGCCGACCGCCTCTGCCTCTCGCCACGCTATCTGTCGGCACTGGTGAAGTCAACCACGGGGCGGACGCCCAACGAATGGATAGGAGAAAGGGTGATGATTGAGGCTCGGCAACTGCTGAGTTACAGCGACTTGTCGGTGAAACAAATAGCGGAACGACTGCATTTCCCCAATCAAAGTTTCTTCGGGAAATACTTTAAGCAGGCTGCCGGCGTGTCGCCCAAACATTACCGGAGCAACGGCGCACGGCGCGAAATGCCGTAGAAATGAAACAAGAAACAAGCGCGTGCACTATGCGCCACGCTCTGCCCAATCGCCCCTGTCAAGACTACGATAGGAAATGGCCTCTGCCAAATGCTCGGGCTGTACGTGTTCTGACTGCGAAAGGTCGGCAATGGTGCGTGCCACCTTCAGTATTCTGTTGTAGGCGCGAGCCGAAAGATGAAGTCGTTGCATGGCCGTTTGCAGCAGACGGACGCCGTTTTCATCGGGTTCGGCGTAGCGATGAATCATCCGTTCGCTCATCTGCGCGTTGCAATGCACGCCGCTGATGTCGTGAAAGCGCGCCTCCTGGATGCTTCGCGCGGCCAAGACACGTTCGCGAATAGCGGCCGATGGCTCACCGTCGGCCGTCTTAGAAATGTCGTTAAAAGGTACGGGCGTTATCTCAATCTGCAAGTCGATACGATCCATCAGGGGGCCGCTTATCTTGCTAAGATAGCGCTGAATTTGTCCGGGCGTGCAGGCGCAATGGTGTGTCGGGTCGCCATAATAACCGCAAGGACACGGGTTCATGGATGCAACGAACATGAAGGAACAAGGATATTCCACCGTGTATTTGGCGCGGCTGATGGTGATATGACGGTCTTCGAGCGGCTGGCGAAGCACTTCGAGCGTGCTTTTGTTGAACTCCGGAAGCTCGTCGCAAAAGAGAACACCGTTGTGAGCAAGAGAGATTTCGCCGGGCTGTGGATTGTTTCCGCCGCCACAAAGCGCCACTTGCGATATGGTGTGATGGGGTGAACGGAAAGGGCGTTGATTGATTAGACCGCTGTTTCGACCGAGTTTTCCGGCCACGCTGTGTATCTGGGTGGTCTCCAAACTCTCTGCTAACGACAGCGGAGGAAGTATGCCGGGAAGGCGTTTAGCCATCATCGACTTACCGGAACCCGGCGGTCCGACCATTATAATATTGTGTCCGCCGGCCGCGGCAACCTCTAAGGCGCGCTTAACGCTCTCTTGTCCGCGCACGTCTGCAAAGTCAAGTTCGCCGCTGCTTTGCTGTTCATAGAACTCACGGCGCGTGTCAACGACGGTCGGTTCGATGGTCTCCGTGCCGTTGAAGAAGTTGATTACCTCGGTGAGCGACGATGCGCCATAGACGTTCAAGTTGTTGACGACCGCCGCTTCGCGAACGTTTTGCTGGGGAACAATGAGTCCGGCGAACTGCTCCTTGCGTGCTTGTATGGCGATGGGAAGGGCGCCGCGAATGGGCATAAGGCGTCCATCCAGCCCTAACTCGCCCACAATCATGAAGTCTTTTAGACGATTGGGAACCATCAAACCGTCGGCAGCCAGTATGCACAAGGCCACCGGGAGGTCGTATCCTGAACCTTCTTTGCGGATGTCTGCGGGCGAAAGACCCACGGTGACGTCGGCCGCGGGGAACTTAAAACCGGTGTTTTCCAGGGCTGCAGCAATGCGATCGCGGCTTTCCTTCACTGCGCTATCAGGCAGTCCTGTGAGGTGATACATCATTCCTTTGGTCAAACTCACCTCGACGGTGACGGTCGTAACCTCAAGACCATTGACGGCTGCACAGAATGTTTGGGAAAGCATATCCGGTGGATTTAGAGTTTTAGGAGCTCTTTAAGTCGCTTTTCCAGTTGGTCAAGACTCAATCCGCACGCGATAATTCGCCCTTCGCGACTCACTATAATATTGTCGGGAACGCGGGACAAACCAAGTTTGCGCATGGCCGGTGTCTCAAACATCCGCCCGTCGAAGATGACCGGCGTGCTGATAGAATCATTCTTCATCGTGCGTTCGCAATCGGTTCGCGAGGCATCTAAACAGATACCCACTAAGTTAAGACGGCTTCCGCTCTGCTGCGAAAGATGGCGAAGGCGGCGCTGCATGTTCTGACTGTCGTAGTTCCACGAAGCCCAGGTGTAAATCACGGAAAGACTTCCGCCGAGGTTTGCGTCGGTAACGGGCAGTCCCTTGAGGTCTTTCCCCGAAAAGCGCGGCACCTTTTGTCCCACGGATTTGGCTTTAAGCATCTCGAAATCGGCAGTCAAACGATGGAGCGCCGGAACGCTGTCTCTCTGTGCTTGACGTACTTTTTCCAGCAACTTTCCGACTTCCTCGTAATTGCTTTTCTCGGAAAACAGTAAGTATCGCCGCAAAAGATAGATGCTGACGGGAGATTTCGCATTCTCTTCGATAAACTTTATCGCGTGCTGACGCGTTTCATCCGGTGATAGTTGAGCGATCTGAAGGCGGAACTTTGTCATCAATTCATTGGCATCTTCACCCTCAATCTTCAATTCCTTCAGGTTCGAAGCATTACCATTTATATTGGCAGAACCGCCCGGTTTCGTGAAAATCGGCACCTCCGTGAAGTTTGGGAACACGAGCATTAGCAAGCCGGACACCTCACACGGAATTTCATGCTTGAAGCGCCCGCCCCGAATGGGAATGGTATCAATGCCCAAAAAGCTGCCGTCCGGACTATAAATCAACAGCTGCCCTTGGTTCATGTTCAGGATATGTCCCTTGATTTCGAAGGCACCTCCACCCGAAGAACAGCCGGAGAACAACACCATCGAAGCCGTCGAACCGGTCAAAGCTAGGGCAAGCGAGAAAACGGGGATTAGAACCTTCCGCCTAATCCCCGCCTTGTTATTGGTCATCCGGCCGATGAAATCGTTGATATTCATTCTTCAGAAAACATTTCTAGTGCTTAAACTCCAAGTCCTTTTCTGCGTAGCTTCGCAACGAAGGATCCTCTTTAAACGCTGCACGCAAGAAAGACTCAGCCACATCAAAGTTCTTCTGTCGAGCGTTTATGACGGCTCTAAGATAATCAGTCATCGCATCGTGATCCTCCGTATCCATCAGCGCCATTGTTGCATCCTCGTACTTTTTGTCCATTATCGCAGCCAAGGCGTAGCTGTTGTTGCCGTATTCTTCAAGCATTTTAGCGGCTTCAGCATAATTACCTTTTGCTATATTAAGGTTTCCCAAGGCCTTATTTATTTGCTTTGCCTCGGCACCTTTTTCGATAAGTTCTTCGGCCTTCTCGATGTTACCCTCACGGAGTGCAAGCATTCCAAGGTTCGCATAAACTTCAGGAACGACGTTCTTCATCTTCTTTGCCTTCCTAAAATTCTTTTCTGCAGCGTAGAATTTACCGTTTTCTATTTGAGTTACGCCCAGATTGTTCAAGAGACGAGCGTCTGTCGGATAAACTTTTACGGCCCTTTTATAGATTCTTTCTCGTTCAATTCCTTTCTCTGCCAAATCTGCAGCATAAACCAATTCATCTGCAGAAAGCAACGCCGGTGCCTTTTTGGCAAGAGATAAGAGTTGCTCGTCCGTGCGCCGTGTGGTTTCAAAGTTAACGATTAAACGAGCTCTGCGCAGTTCGGGAAGGATTACATCCGACAGTTCACGAAAGCCTTTGCTCATGTTTCGGAGCTGTTTCTCGCGCTCAAACGGGTCTTCATACGTGGAAAGTATATTCAATATAGCGTCCTTTTCGCGAATATTGCTGGCTTCCACGAGTTGCTTCAAGCCATCCCAATCTTCGGCTGTATAGCTGCTTATCACATCAGGACTAAGCGCATTTTCCATCAGCTGCGCGTTAACATAATCCTCTGCCGAGAACTGACGGCGGTTAGCCAAGTCGTCGTTAAAAATCAAACCGCCCTCCGGTGAAGCGTAAGCCTTTATTTCAATGTTCTTTATTTTGAGCTCGCTTCCACGGTTAATGCGCTTCAACAAGGCTGCAAACTCCTTCACAGAGTTGTTTTTCATCTCATTCTGACGAATCTGCGACTCGTTGATTAAGTATTTAATCTGCGCTTCATACTTTTGTTCTGCGGTGCTTTTCAATAAGTCCTGCACCTTACAAGCACCTCCATTGAATAGCGTCCTACGATACAATTCCGAAGTAGCTATCACGCCATCTGCCACCTTTACGGCCGGCAAACGTTCTTCCCGACGGCCTACCTGCGCATCAAACGTCATGTAAAGCTCGCTTTGAAACATCTCAGGTGAGTAGGGGAAGCTGAACGTCATGGTGTAGATTCCACCTCTGCGATAGTTAATTCGATGACCGTTTCCCAACACATCCTCACCTTGGAATGAAGCCGTTTCACCCGTTGCGGTCTTTCCTGCACCATATCTTAGTTGGGGCGTAACGTTGACGATCGCGTTCTTTGGCATGTATTTAGCGGGGATTTTCCCGTAAATAGTGGCTTCCACAACGCCTCCCTTCACTTCAAGTTGATCCGGATTAACGCTAAAACTCGAAGCAGTTAATTCGCCCAAATGAGACACGCAAGAGTGAAACGTTAACGCTATCACCATTGCTTCTAATGAAAATAAAACTTTACGCACAGGCTTCTAATTATGTTTCAAGGTGCCGCGAGCGGGACTCGAACCCGCACGACCGTTTCGGGTCAAGGGATTTTAAGTCCCTCGTGTCTACCAATTCCACCATCACGGCCCTTTAAGGAATGTGGTGCAAAGGTAGAACTATTTGGCGAAAGTGCCAAAGGTTTCGGTTCTTTTTTGTTAAATGGAGTGAGGGACACCCTCAACCTGTTTGATTTTATGATTAAGATATAGGTGCAACGCTGCCCAAATCAACAAGTCGATGATGATGATGACTGTGATGTTTATATATTGTGCGAGCGCGTAATTCAACACAATATAGAACAAATCCATTACAATAATAGTAATCAACACGCCGTACATACGCATCCCGGAGCGCATCAGTTTGTGGTGGATGTGGTTGCGATCGGGCTTAAACGGATTACGATGCTTGCGGATACGGTGGAAAGCCACGCGCACAACGTCGAACATCGGAATAAGCAATGCACTCACGGCAATGATGATAAAGTCCGGTTTTCCTTTTTGTTCGAAGCCCGTCAGCATGATGCGCAACAGCAAAAAGCTCATGATAAAACCTAAAGTCAGCGAGCCTGTGTCGCCCATAAATATCTTTTTGCCCTTCATACTATTACCGAATACGTTGTAAACCCAGAACGGAAGCACCACACCGAACGTGGAGAAAGCAATCATGGCATAGATGAGTTGACGTTCAAGTACGAAGATGGCACCGAAAACGAAAAGGGCAATGGCCGTCAATCCTGAAGCCAATCCGTCTATTCCGTCAATCAGATTGAAGGCATTGGTGATGTAAACGGTCGCGAAAATCGCCGCCAACCATCCCAACCACTGGGGCATATAACTGATACCGAGGAAGCCGCCCATGTTGTGCAACCAAAGTCCTGAGGCGGCTATCAGTATTCCGCAGATTATTTGGGCTACGAATTTGGAGCGATAGGTCACACCGATTAAATCGTCTCCGACGCCTACAATATAAAGTAAACACGAGCCGGCCAACAGCATTAAGAACTCCACAAGCACGACATCCGAGGCTACATTGACCACGCCCCACCCGAAGATGTAGCGCACGGCCATAAGCAAACTGATTGAAATGGTGATGACCGGAAAGAAAGTCAGCCCGCCCAAACGTGGTATGGGACGGTCGTGCACCTTGCGCGAATCGGGCATATCAAACAGTCGGTGCTTGTAGGAGATAATCAATACACGAGGAATGAGAAACCATCCCATCAGTGCCGACAATAAAAACGATGCTAAAATAAACCAGTATGCGATAGTCATGACTTGTGAATTTTGCTTTTTAATGAATCCAAATATACGAAACCTAAAATCGAAGACCTGAGGAAAACTTCTCGTGGCGCCAGCATTCCAAAGGTGATTCCCTGCTTTGCAAGAAGCCATGCAGACTCTACGCTGTGCCACAATCCCATATTCTTAACGCTCCTCCCGTACTTCCCGAAGTTTCCTCTCGCAAGGACATTCTTCTTTATTCGCTTGCCCCACCGCTTGTCTGTGCCGTCTAAAGCGAATGGGAACTCCTTCCCGGGAAGTCCAAGTTCTTCTACGAGGAACGAGCCGACAGCCTTGTATGCCTTGAAAAGTCCCAATGTTTCAAGCATATCCCTTAGTTTTTCAGGCTCAAATTCTCCGATAGCTCCTATTCCATTATTGCTCTTTTCGCTTGCTGCCGAGTGCAATATAACCGCACAATCACACAGCTGTCGAAGTCCTACGCCGCTCGAAACGAGGTGAAAAAACATGTGAACGAACGTGTACAGCACGTTGCAAGTGATGTCAAGTGTCCTTACTTGCACTTCATTCACGCTTACGGTCGCCGGCCGCTCATTCATGACTGTATCGACAAGTGCGTTCCAATAAGATTGTTTCTTCTTGTCAACCCATGTCAAGAGCACGTCATGCAACTCGTATAACACCCCGTTTGCTTCAAATTCCACGTGCTTCGACTTCTCGTTGTGCTTACTCAATGAAATCTGTAGCTTGTCTTCCACCAGTTGTTTCGCCTTTTCGAAGTCCTCCCCGGGACAATATATATCGATGTCTCCCGGCGAGCGCAGCTCCGGATGAGGGTATAGTGCGGCAAGCGTCTGACCCTTCACGATGACGTATTTCACGCCTTTTCGATCCAAAAAACCGGCAAAGCCGCTCGTATTCTGGTCGGCCTTTTGAGACTGTTCAGTCAGTTCTTTCATCGTCCGACTCAGCAGCGCAATGTCTCTCTTATCCAGTTTTACACTGTTACTTATCAGACTTTGCCCCACTAATCCGACCACGGCCTGCTTTCCGGCCAGGCTGATTACGGCTCTGAATGCCTCGTGCGACAGTTCATCAAACAGCAGCGGCACGCCCCAAAGCTCATTCCTGAGCAGTTCCAAGAGCGTCCGTTCCGCTTGTTCTTGCTGTTTGTTTCTGCGGCTCATGCGGTTGTTTCTCTTTTATTTCTTCCTTGGTTTGCGTCGCGCCCAGCCTTCTTCGCCGAAGTCGGGCACCTCGCCGCGCAGCTCCGGTGTGGTTCGTTGTCGCGTGTTCTTCTTGCCGGCGCGTTTCGATTCGCCGTATCCTCGTGTGTCGTTGCGGCGTTCTCGCGTTGCTTTCGCGCCGCCCTTTGAGCCTTTGCGCCGCTCCTCTTCGGGCGTGTCGGCGTCATTACAGCGCACTTCGCGGTTCTTATACCACGTTCCGTTAAGGGCGTTCATCACGTGTCGTGCCTCTCGTTCGGGCACTTCGAGATAGGAGAAGGTGGCGAACAGGTCGATATGTCCCACGGGAATACGGCCTCCGGCGTTGCGATTGATAAACTGCATGGCCTCGCCCGGATAGAATCCGTCCTTCTTTCCGAGGTTCACAAACAGTCGGCGGTAGCCTTTCTCAGCGGCTCTCGCGCCTTTCTTTCCGCCCGATTCGCCCCTGCCTTCGCGCTCTTTGCGGCGGCTTTTCTCCTCCACGGGGGCTATTTCCGGAGCGTTGGCATAGTATTCCAAGAACCTGCCGAACTCCAAGGAGACAATCTTCCGGATAATATCTTCCTTGTCTATGAACTCGAAATAGCGGTTAATTTCTTGCATGAACGGTGCTATCCGCCCCTCGTCCACGTCGGTTTTCACTATCTGATCCATCACACGATAGAGCTGCTTCTTGCAGATTTCTTCGGCCGATGGAATCTCTGCGCGCACGAATTCCTTTTGAATGACCTTTTCGATGGCGCGTATCTTGCCTTTCTCTTTACTGTGTACGATGCTGATTGACGTTCCTTTCTTCCCGGCGCGCCCCGTGCGGCCTGAGCGATGGGTGTAGCTCTCCACGTCGTTTGGAAGTCCATAGTTTATCACATGCGTCAAATCGTCCACGTCGAGACCGCGCGCCGCCACGTCGGTTGCCACGAGCAACTGCACCGTATGCTGTCTGAACTTCTGCATCGTGAGGTCGCGCTGCTGCTGCGAAAGGTCGCCGTGCAGGCTCTCCGCGTTGTAGCCGTCGCGTATCAGCAGGTCGGCCACCTCCTGTGTTTCGGCCTTTGTGCGGCAGAAAATGATGGCAAATATGCGCGGATAGAAGTCCACGATACGTTTCAATGCAGCGTATTTGTCGCGCGCGTTCACCATATAATATATGTGATTCACGTGCTCAGCGCCTTCGTTTCGACTACCTACCACAATCTCTTTGGGGTTGTTCAGGTAGTTGCGCGCAATCTTTTCAATTTCGCGGCTCATCGTTGCCGAGAACAGCAGCGTGTTACGGTCGGCCGGCACGCCCTCCAATATACGGTCGATGGCTTCCGAAAAGCCCATGTTAAGCATCTCGTCGGCTTCGTCGAGCACCACGTTTCCAACGGCGCTTAGTTGTGCTGCGCCGCGCTCCATCAGGTCAATGAGCCGTCCGGGCGTGGCCACGATGACGTGAACGCCCTTGCGCAGGGTGCGTATTTGCGGCACAATATCGGTTCCGCCATACACGGGCAGCACGTGCAAATCGTCGATATACTTGCCGAAATCGTTCAAATCGTCGGCTATTTGAAGGCACAATTCGCGCGTGGGTGAGAGCACGATGGCCTGCGTTTGATGCGAACGCGTGTCTATCCGCTGCAACAACGGAATACCGAATGCAGCCGTTTTGCCCGTTCCCGTCTGTGCAAGAGCTATCACATCGTTGCGCGTACCCAGCAGGTAAGGAATCACTTCTTCCTGCACAGGCATCGGTTGCACGAAGCCCAGCTCCTCGATGGCGCGGCGTATTTGCTCGTTAACTCCCAGTTCTTCGAATGTCTTCATCCGTATCAATATTCTGTTTTATCCTCTTTTTCGCGCCAATGCGAGAAGGTTTTGAGCGCTTCTTCACGCAACAGCGGTTCCATTCTCACGCTCCGTTCGTGCAGCGGCACGCCT
>Ga0065709_1029894_pt1 | contig 11145 bp, 10 predicted proteins | sample Hoacrofraction14_2_FD_59096 | JGI IMG/M metagenome (GOLD analysis project Ga0065709, IMG submission 59096) | Hoatzin crop microbial communities from Cojedes, Venezuela, sample from fiber fraction 14 v1 | ecosystem: Host-associated > Birds > Digestive system > Esophagus > Crop | place: Venezuela... | reverse complement strand
CGAAGAACTATATGATGCAGATCGTACTTCCTTTTGTCAGCAAGCTGAAAGACGTTATCTGGAACCTGACGCTTCAGGTCCTGAATCTGCAGGAAGAGAATACACGCCAGAAGAATGAAATCGCCCGGTGTTATGGGCAGATTGACAACCTGCAGGATCGCAGCCACCAGCTTCAGGACAGGATTTCCGAGATGGAGCAGGATCGGATGAAATTGGAATATGTGAAACGGGAGATCGGGAGCGAGGCTGTTGAAAAAATGGCAGAAAAAGGGCTGCGGGAGGACCGGGAGCTTGAACTTGCCAGGAGAAGCAGACGGCGGAGCATTGATATGAGTCTGTAATGTTCTCTCGTTCTATCAGGCTTTGGCCTGGAATGTGACGGTATACGGCCCGAAGGACATTCGGGCCGAACTTGTATCAGGATACATCCGAAGTATTTGCTTTCCGGTATTCGGTCGGCGTCATGTTCAGAGTCTGGCGGAATTTCCGTATAAAGTGCTCCGGTGTTTTATAGCCAAGAGAATATCCAATGGCCGATACGGTCATATTCGTGTGGAGCAGGTACTGAACGGCCTGTTCCATTCGCATACGTGTGAGCATCCGTGAGAAGGTCAGACCGGTGGCATCTTTGATCAGGCGGGACGTGTGTTCCGGCGAATAATGGAAATGTTCTGCGACGTCCGGCAGGCTGGTTTCGACCAGATGCTTTCTCATATATTGTAGTATCTCATACTGCTGCGCAGAGGAGCGGGAGTAGTTGTAAGGAATCTCAACCGTTTTTTCATAGCTTCGGATCAGTGCGTACATGATGGTCGAGAGGGTGTTGGCAATGCACTGGTAGTAGTAACGCTGTTTGCTTTCATATTCCCAGTACATGCGGAGAAATCCTTCGCGAATATAGGGATCTGCGCCGGAATGGTAGATGATGTAATCAGAAGAATCCTCTGTCAGGAGATGATTCAGGAAAAAGAAAGAGAGCGGATTTTTGGTGTTCAGAAAATGATGGTAAATGCTTTGCAGGGTATTCCCGGGGAGCATGGCATTGAACAGAATCAGGTCGTCGTTCATTCCGGAGACAGAGTGGTATGTTCCCGGAGGGATGACGAAGAAGTCTCCGGCTTGAAGTTTGATCTCCCAGCCGGAGATTTTTTGCGTACAGGAGCCGCCGTACAGATAACCGATTTCAAAAAAGGTGTGTTTGTGTGAAAAGACCGGAGTGTAGCGGTTGTGCTTCATGACGGCGACACCGCTCTCCTGTGCCGAGTCAGGGGACCAGGAATCCACCAGTATTTCCGGTACAGTCTCCGGCAGATCCGGGATGATCAGGCGTCGGTTTATAACTTCATTACGATCCAGTTCAGCCAGGAATTTTTGGTGGGAGAATGTCTGCTGGCGGGCATAGTAATAATTTTTGTAAAATTTCTCATCTTCATTCAAATCATATAAGTGAAGTTTAAGGATGTCATAATCCATGGCAGAACTCCTTTCGGTTATTGGCCATTCTATATCCCATAATATCGAAAAAAAGCAGAAAAGCAATATATTTATGACTTTCTAGTCAGAAATAGACTATATATATTGTCATAAATGACAATTTTGAATTTCGCTCCCGGAATGTATACTTTCTTTGGAAACAGAAAAGAAACATCCGGAAAGACACGAGAAGGAGATGTGACAATGGTCGACATGAAAAAGGCACCGTTTTATTTGGAACCGCAGCAGGAAGCCTGGGTAGAGGAGACCCTGGCCGGTATGAGCGAGGAAGAGAAGATCGGGCAGCTGTTTGTTCCCATCGGATACTCTACAAATCCGGAGTATCTGAAGAAGGAAATCCTGGCTTATCACGTGGGGGGATTGTTTTTCCGTGATGGCGTCGGAGAGGAGATGCGGCAGACATTTGCATTTGCGCAGTCAGCATCCGGGATCCCGCTTTTGATTCCGTCGAATCTGGAGGCGGGCGGAGACGGAGCGGCTTCAGACGGAACCAGCTACGGAAAGCAGATGTCTGTGGCTGCGGCCGGTGATCCTGTTTACGCTTACCGGCTTGGAAAGATCGCCTGTTCCGAGGGGGCAGCTATCGGTGTGAACTGGGCATTTGCCCCGGTCGTGGATATTGACTGCAATTTCCGGAATCCGATCACGAATGTGAGGACATACGGTGATGATCCGGATCGGGTCATTGCCAACGCAAAAGAGTATCTTCGCGCGGCGAACGAATGCGGCGTGGCGGCCTGCATCAAACATTTCCCCGGGGATGGCGTGGATGAACGGGATCAGCACATCCTGACATCGGTGAATTCCCTGTCTGCAGAGAAATGGCGGAAATCCTACGGAAGGATCTATCGGGAACTGATTGCGGAAGACGCACTGACGGTCATGGTCGGACATATTGCCTTCCCGGCATATGAGAACGCGAAATATCCGGAACATGCGGGACAGATCATCCCCGGCAGTCAGTCCCGGGCAGTTGTCACGGATCTGCTGCGGGAAGAACTTGGATTCAACGGATTGGTCATTACGGATGCTTCCCCGATGGTCGGATACGCATCGGCCGGAGAACGGCGGGTCATGCTGCCGCAGTCCATTGAAAATGGATGCGACATGATCTTGTTTAATCTGGATCTTGCGGAGGATTTTGCCTTCATGCAGGAGGGACTGAACAATGGGCTGCTCAGCAGAGAACGTTTGGATGATGCGGTCCGCCGGATCCTGTCAGTAAAAGCGGCGCTGCGTCTTCCGGAGAAGAAGGCAAAGGGGACATTGGTGCCTTTAGCTGAGGGCCTGTCGGTCCTGCGGTGTGCACAGCACGAGGCGTGGGCGAGAGAACTGGCGGATCGGTCGGTCACTCTGGTGAAAGATACGGAAGGGAATCTGCCGCTTTCGGCGGGGAAGACGAAAAAGATTCTTTTGGAAATCCTGGGAGATTTCCCGTCCAACGAGAGAGTGCTGGGGAAGGTAAAAGAAGAACTGGAACGGCGGGATTTTGAGGTCACGGTTTATGAGCCGGAGGATTTCAGCAGCGGGTTCGATAACATAGAGGAATTTCACAAAAAGTATGATGCCGTCCTCTACATCGCAAACATAGAAAATGCGAGCAATCAGACGACCAGCCGGATCAACTGGTATACATTCTATGGCGGCGGCAATAACGTACCCTGGTTTGCGGGAGAGGTGCCCACGGTGTTTGTCAGTGTAGCGAACCCCTATCACTTGCTGGATGTGCCGATGATCAAGACATTTATCAATGCATATTCCAACAATAATTATGTCCTAGAAGCGATTGTGGAGAAACTGACCGGAGAAAGTGATTTTACGGGAATCAGTCCGGTCGACCCGTTCTGCGGGAGAAAGGAGCTGGCATATTGAAGGCACTGATCTTTGACCTGGATGGAGTGATCGTCAGTACAGATCGCTATCATTATCTGGCATGGAAGAAGCTGGCAGATCGTCTGGGAATCGAATTCGATGAAAAAGAGGCAGACAGGCTGCGTGGGGTCAGCCGGATGGCGAGCCTGGAAATTGTATTGGAACAGTATCACGGAGAACCGTTTACATCGGAAGAGAAAGAACAGTTTGCAAAGGAAAAGAACCGGGATTACAGAGAATACCTGATGAAGATGACAGCAAATGACGTATCCGCAGATGTCCGGGACAGCCTGGAAGAACTGAAGAAAAGAGGGCATAAGATTGCCATCGGGTCTTCCAGCAGGAACACAAAGCTGATTCTCGAGAGGGTCGGATTGCTTACCATGTTTGATGCGATTTCAGACGGCACAAATATTACAAAAAGCAAACCGGATCCGGAAGTATTCCTGAAAGCTGCGGAATTTCTCGGGGAATCACCGGAAAACTGTATCGTAGTGGAGGATGCCAGGTCAGGAATCGATGCGGCTCATGCTGCCGGCATGACAGCGGTTGGCATCGGTGACGCTGCATTGTATGACAGAACGGACAAGTGCATTACATCTTTCCGGGAGGGATTGCTGGGAGATCCGGTATTTCTCGGGGAAGAGAGCAACCATAAAAAGGCCATGTAGAAGAGGAGGAAATCATGGAACGGAAACTTACTTTCAGGGAAAAGCTGTGTTATGGAATCGGAGATTTCGGCTCCAACATGACGGGAACATTTGTCGGGGCATTTATCCTGTTGTATCTGACAATGATCGTCGGGATGAATGCGGGGGTCGTAGGAACCCTGATGCTGGTATCAAAAGTATTGGATGGTGTATCGGATGTCCTGTTCGGTACGTTGGTCGATCATACGCATACAAAGATGGGAAAAGCGAGACCCTGGATGTTCTGGACGAACTTCCTGTGCGGAATTGGCATTGTGGCAGTCTTTTCTGTACCGGAGAGTCTTGGAGCAACGGCACAGTATGCATATTTCTTTATTACCTACACGGTTCTGAATGCTGCATTCTACACAGCAAATAACATCTCTTATTCGACAATATCTGCCTTGATGACGACGGATGAACATGAGCGTGTGCAGCTCGGTACCTTCCGCTATATCTTCTCTATGGCTTCCATCATTGTCATCACATCCAGCGCGGTGGGAATCGCCACGGCATTCGGAGGCGGAGCACATGGGTGGAGAATGTGCGCTCTGGTCGCAGCTGTGGTTGAAATCGTGGTCAACACGATTTCTGTACTGGGAGTCAAAGAACTTCCGGAGAGTGCGTTCAGCACAAAGAAGGCAGAGGACGGAGAAATGCCTAAGGATGAGTCGGCGTCTTTCGGAAAGACGATCCTTACACTGCTTCACAACCGTTTCTATCTTCTGATCCTGGCGGTGTACATCCTGTTTTTCCTGAATACGAATGTGGCCAGCGCGGTCGGTGCGTTTTATGCGCAGTATATTCTGGGGAACAGCGCGATGCTGGGAACCTTCATGTCCGCGCAGATGATTCCCATGATCCTGGCACTGTTCTTTACGCCGATGCTGGTGAAGAAGTTCGGTATCTATAAGGTGAATCTGGCGGCCATGGTGCTTTCTGCCATTTTCTGTGTGCCGTTTATGATCGCAGGATATAAGGCCAATGTGACGCTCATGCTGATCTTTACGGCTCTTCGCGGCCTGGCAGGAGGACCGATGAACGGAACCCTGAATGCTCTGATCGCCAATGCCGGCAAATATTCCTACCTGAAGGATGGCGTTCACGTGGAAGGATCTATGTTCTCCTGCTCATCCATGGGGATCAAGGTCGGCGGCGGAATCGGTACAGCGGCTGCCGGATGGATGCTGGCGCTGGCCGGCTTTGATGGCCTGGCACAGGTGCAGACGGCCGGTGCCCTCAATATGATCACGGCATTGTATGTCGTTGTTCCGCTGATTGTATATGTGCTGCTGGCACTGTGTATGGCCGGCCTGAATGTGGACAAGGCGATTGAAAAGCTGGAGAAGAAGGGAGAAGAGGCATGAGTCAGTGGATCTGGAAATTCGGGGAGTTTGAGTGTTATCACAACATGCTGCTCCACAACCGGAGAACAGAATACGGGTATCCGGAACCGCCGGTCTGGAAGATCTATTCCCCGGATTCCCTGGTGCAGTTCAAAAAGACGTTTTATACGGACGGCGGTACCGTGAATATTCATGCGCTGGGTGTGCACAGTGTAGTTCTGGAGGGGAAGACCTTTCTGGACAATAAAAAGCTGCAGGGCGTGACATCTTTTGAACTGGAGCGCGGGACACATACCCTGGTCATCCGCATATCTAACACGGAAACATTCCCCGCCCTTTATGTCAGCGGTGTAGTTGAGAGTGACGGAAGTTGGGAGGCCGATGATTTTACGGGGACCTGGGAGAAGGTCGGGACCTGGGATGCCCTGACGGATTCCTCAAAGACACCGGATCATTTTCCGTTTGTATATGAGCCAATCTCTCCTGAGAAGATATCCCGGCAGGAGGAAGGCATCCTTTACGATTTCGGAAAGGAGACATTTGCAAGGGTGAAAGTACGGAAAGAATCACAGGAGAGCGCGCAGATCCGGTTCGGGGAATCTCTGCCGGAGGCGATGGATCCGGAGTGGTGTGTCGTTCGCTATGAGATGGGAAAAGATTCGCAGCAGATGAACTGCCCGGCGACTGCATTCCGTTATGTCTGGCTTTCAGATCCGGATGCAGTCATAACCGCGGAAAAGGAAAGCGTGCCTCTTACGAGACAGGGCACATTTCGCACCAGCGATGAGCGCCTGAATCAAATCTATGATGTGGCTGCCTATACCTTTGAGCTGAACTCACGGGAATTCTTCCTGGACGGGATCAAGCGGGATCGATGGGTGTGGTCCGGAGATGTATATCAGAGTCTGTTCGTTACGCATTCCCTGTACCGGGATTCGGATATTGAACGCAGAACACTGACATCGCTGGGAAGGAAGAGCCCAATCAAAACGCACATCAACGGAATCGTGGACTACTCGTTCCTGTGGGTCATGGGAATCCGGGAATATTATCTGGAATATGGAGATACGGAATATTTGAAACAGATCTTTCCGCGCCTTGCGGAATTGATTCATTTCTGCCGCGGACGAATTGATGCGGACGGACTGCTGCGTGGCAAAGAAGGGGACTGGATCTTCATTGACTGGGCCGAGATGGATAAGACCGGGGCACTCCTGGGAGAACAGGTCCTGTACGCGAAAGCACTGCAGGTATACGCTGCAATCTGTGAACTTCTCGGTAAAGATGATGAAGGAGCAAGGAAAGAAGCGGAAATGCTCGTTTCGAAGATCATGGATCTCTTCTGGGATTATGAGAGAGGAGTTTTTATCGACAGCTATGAGTCGGGATGGAACATCGTGACGAGACATAACAATATCCTGGCTTATCTGTTTCTGCCGCTTTCAGAGACACAGAAGGAAAGCATTTATCAGAATGTGATCTGCAATGAGAATGTCCCGGCGATCACTACGCCTTACTTCCGTTTCTTTGAGAATCAGGTTCATATGCTGGCCGGTCATATTGAAAATATGGTCGCGTCCATCCGGGAATATTACGGGGCTATGCTGGACTTTGGTGCAACGACGTTCTTTGAGCGATTTGATGAGGAACAGAGCGGAGATGAGCATTATGCTATGTATGGTCATCCGTATGAGATGTCCCTCTGCCATGCCTGGAGTGCCAGTCCGGTGTATCTGCTGCCGAGTTGTACCCTGGGGATCCGTCGCCTGGATACGGCATGGAGATCCTTTGAGATCCGGCCGGAACTGGGGGATCTGGAATACGCGGAAGGGAGCGTACCGGTTCCCGGCGGGTGCATCCGGGTGCGCGTGGATAGAAACGGTGTTACGGTAAACTCAGATATCTCCGGAGGAACGCTGTTCTATGAGGGCAGGCCCTGGGTAATCGAAGCAGGGAAAACGCTTACAGTAACTTCTCCCGGTTAATTCTGTTGATTCTCAGTCTTGAATATTTAGCGACAGGCATTTCGGTACTCCGCCGGTGACATTCCGAAATGATCGGTAAAAATCTTATAAAAATGTGTGCGGTTTTCGAATCCGAGCCGGGCAATGATTTCCGAAATACTTAAGTCTGATTCTGTTAATAAGTGGGCAGCCTCTTTCATGAGGCTGTCTTTGCTGTACTCATGAACGGTCATACCGGTCGTCTGTTTGAAAATGCGTGCCAGATAATTCCGGTGGTAACCCAGGTAGGTAGCCACTTCTTCTTCCGTGACGCGGAACTTTTTGTTGTCGATGTAGTTCCGGGCGGAACGGACGATTCCCCGAATCCTGGCGGCGCCCAGGTCAACCGTTTTGGACGTATAATACTTCGGGGAATCCAGACAGGCAAAGAGCCGGATCAGCAGACCGCGGATCATCGTGGGATAGCCGGGACGGCGCTCGGTCATTTCCCGGTAAATCATGTCCAGATATTCCTTGACCGGAAGAGAATCTATCTGTCTCATTTGTTCCTTTTTCAGCTGATATTCCAGTTCCTGCTTTTTCTGGTGCTGGCTGTCTCGGTAGTTCTCCTGAAGGAAACGGGCCAGCCGTCCGATCTGCTTCCCGTACTTCTCGCAGTCTGCGTCAAACCCGTCCTTTTTGAAGTACTCGGGACGGATTCCGAGAACGGATATACTGACGGCATCCCCGATCAACTCTTCCTTATGACTGATAATACGGTTCGTAATATTGATATCTCCGGCATGTACAGAGACCTCGTATCCGTCAAACTGCTTCCTTACCGTTCCCTTCTCCACAAACATGAATTCAAAATAGTCGGTATTGTGAAAGACATCCGCAAAGGAGGCCGAAGAGAGCAACGGGTCATCCAGACGGAACGTATTCTCATAGATTTTGCCTGAACCGATGGCGGCAAAGTCTGTCCAAAAGGAAAAGGAGTCGAGATTTTTCCCATAGCGGAACAAGAACAGATCATCTGCCACGGAAAAGGTATTGCTGTCCTGTTCGCTGTAAAGAATGGAGTGGATCTTCTCGATCAGATTTTGTTCGGATTCAGTACCTTCGAACGGGTCTGAGTTTGCTTTCTTTGGATTGGTCATTTTGCGCGCCTCCTGATTAAATTATAAATGATTAGTGTGCAAAAAGATACACTAAAATCAAAACAGGGTGCATTACGACAATGTAATGCAGGATAGGATTGGTTAGAATACGGGCAGAAACAAAATGACACGCGACATCCGAACCTGAGGGAGGATACATACAAATGGCAAAGAGTAAGATCCGGATCGCGGTGATTGGTACACAGGTCCGTAACCGATGCCGGGATGCCGATGAAAACAGATTGGATATTCGATACTGTGATACCGAGAGCATATATGCTTCGGAGACAGAAGATGCCGCAGAGGCAGCGAGGATCGTAAGGGAGGCACAGACGGCAGATGCCGTGATTTTCCTGGAAACCGATGCTCCGGCGGACAGCAGGGAAAAAGACCGGCAGGCGCGCATCCGGGAGACGATCCGCAAGGTACAGCCGGCGACGGTGGTCATTTCAGATAGGGTTTAACAGGTAACGACCGGCAATCCTAGACGGAACAGGCACGAGTTTGGATTGATAACTCAGTAATTGAAATTTAGGGACGGGAACATCCGTTAACACAAAGAAAGGAAAGGTCAAACACCATGGAAAAAATCAGATTTAACGACAGCTGGACATTTGAGAATCTTTTGAAGCCCGCAGGCAAGGTGGCGGTCACCCTTCCGCATGACGCCATGCAGACGGAGGAGCGCCTTCCCTACATCAAGAACGGGCATGCCAGCGGATTTTATCCGGGCGGGAAATATCAATATACGAAGACATTTGAAGTCACGGAGGATGAGCTGGATCAGACGATGTTCCTGGAATTCGAAGGCATCTACCAGAAAAGTCAGGTGTATCTGAATGACGAACTGATCGGCGGACGGATCTATGGATACTCCGATTTCCTGGTTGATCTGACGGGCAAGGTAAAAGCAGGGGAAAATGAGATTCGCGTAATCGCGGATAATTCCCAGACGCCTAACAGTCGGTGGTACACCGGAAGCGGCATTTACCGTGATGTATATTTGCATAAAGCCGGAAAGGAATATATACGTCCGTTCGGCGTACGCGCCTTTACGAAGAACTATGATCCGGCCGTCCTTGTGGTAAGTGTGGACACAGAGGCGGGAGATGACACGCAGGTCAGGATCGACATCCTCTACAAAGGAGATGTGATCGCACAGGGGATCGGAAAAGAGACCGAGATCGAGATTCCGGATGCACACCTGTGGTCGGCGGAAACACCGAATCTATATGACATTAAAGTCACGTTGATGAGAAACGGGGATGTATTGGATACCGCTTCCGAGAGGACCGGGATTCGCGTGCTTTCCTGGTCCGGCGACGGCCTGAAGGTGAATGGGCAGGAAGTGAAACTCCGCGGCGGATGCGTCCATCATGACCATGCTTTCATCGGTGCCTGCAGTTACTACACAGCGGAAGTGCGGCGCGCCCGCATCATGAAAGAAAACGGATTTAACGCGATCCGCTACTCCCACAATCCGGCTGCAAAACCGTTTCTTGATGCCTGTGATGAGGTGGGCATCTACGTCATGGATGAGAGCTTTGACATGTGGTCGACCAAAAAATCCGACCGTGATTACGGTATGTATTTCAAGGATGAATGGGAAAGGGACATGCGCGATATGGTCAAGGTCGCGATCAACCATCCCAGCGTCATCATGTATGCCATCGGCAATGAAATTCCGGACATCGGTCTTCCCGATGGAAAGGACTGGACGAATGTGGAGACTGCGGCTGTATCGACCTGACCGGCCAGACCGATGGACAGGGAGCACATGTCAGCGCGGTCTGGGATACGCTGGAGAAGCCGTACATTGGTGTAAGAAATCCCAAGGTATTTGGTAAGAAGACAAAGCTTGGTATGTGGCGCAGCACGGATGTGGTTCCCTGCTGGATCTGGGAAGGACAGGAAGGGAAAAAGACGGAAGTCCAGATTTTTGCCCATGCGGCGGAAGCAGAGCTCTTTGTCAATGGAGAAAGCCAGGGAAGAAAGCCTTTGGAAGGATACAAGGCGGCCTTTAAGGTTACCTATCGGCCGGGCAGGCTGGAGACTATTGTCTATGATGAAAATGGCCGTGAGTGCGGACGAAGTGAGATGAAAACCGCAGATGAAAAATCCGTCTTGTCCGTGAAAGCAGAGAATGTTTGAATGATTGAATGCGGTGATGTATTTGGCTTGACAGTATGGGATAAATCCAATATCATAAGGACGTGGAGAGGAATGTATAATGAGTGCTCAGACAGAAAATTTCGTCCGGGAAGGACATACACAACAAAATCTCTGTGCTTCGCCTGAAGTAACTGCCGCGGAGCAGGAAATCCTGCAGGTGGTTGTAAATGCAAGAAAGCAGTCCGGCTTGACGCAGAAAGAGCTTTCTGCACGGACAGGGATCGCGCAGAGTGATATCAGTAAACTGGAGCAGGGAAATGCCAATCCGTCAATCCGTACGCTGCAGCGGCTTGCAGCCGGAATGGGGATGCGGATTCGCTTGGAGTTCCTTTCTGAGCAACCATCGTCTGTATCAAAGTGATAGCCGCAGAAATCCATAAGGAGGGACGGTTATGGAAGCTGTAAAAAGATATGTTTCATCCGATGTTCTGGCAAACATCGTGTCATTGCCGAAATCATTTATTGGAAA
>Ga0065709_1029893_pt1 | contig 11145 bp, 9 predicted proteins | sample Hoacrofraction14_2_FD_59096 | JGI IMG/M metagenome (GOLD analysis project Ga0065709, IMG submission 59096) | Hoatzin crop microbial communities from Cojedes, Venezuela, sample from fiber fraction 14 v1 | ecosystem: Host-associated > Birds > Digestive system > Esophagus > Crop | place: Venezuela... | reverse complement strand
CAGGCCAAGAAACCCTTTGCGCTGGTGGGACAAGGCGTAGAACTAGGCAATGCGCAAGACGAACTCGTGGAGTTTCTCGAGAAAGCAGACATCCCGGCCGGTCGAACCATGCTCGGATTGTCGGCTTTGCCAAGCAACCATCCGCTCAATATGGGCATGCTGGGCATGCACGGCAACTATGCGCCCAACCTCAAGGAACAGCAGTGTGATGTGCTGATAGCCATCGGAATGCGTTTCAGCGACCGTGTCATCGGCAACGCCAAGACCTACGCCAAGCAGGCCAAGATTATCCATTTGGATATTGATAAGAGCGAAATTGACAAGAACATAAAGACCGATGTGGCTGTGGTGGCCGACTGCAAAGAGTCGTTGCCGGCCATAACAGCCTTGCTCCATAAGGCAGACCATCGCGAATGGCGCGATTCTTTCGCTCCGTTGGCCGAGCGCGAGCGCGAGAAGGTGATAGAGAAGGCCATTCATCCCACGTCGGGATCGCTGTTGATGGGTGAGGTGGTGAACGCCGTGGCCGAAGCAACCAAGGGCGATGCAGTGCTCGTAACGGACGTAGGACAGAATCAACTCTTTGCCACGCGCTACTTCAAATACACACAAAAGCGCTCACTTTGCACCAGCGGCGGCCTTGGCACGATGGGCTACGGCATGCCGGCGGCCATCGGCGCCACGTTCGGAGCACCCGGACGCACCGTTTGTTGCTTCATGGGCGACGGCGGTTTTCAGATGTGTATAGAGGAACTTGGCACCATCATGGAACAGCAGAGCCCCGTGAAAATGATATTACTTAACAATCATTACTTGGGCAACGTGCGTCAATGGCAGGATATGTTCTTCGAGCGCCGCAAGAGTTTCACGCGGATGCTCAACCCCCATTACGAGTCAATCGCCAAGGCTTACGGTATCGCATACGCGGCCGTTGTCAATCGCGAAGACCTTACTGCGGCCGTAAACAAGATGCTAAGCACCAAAGGCCCCTACATCTTGGAGTGTGCCATCCTCGAGGAAGACGACATTCTGCCCATGACACCGCCGGGATGTAACGTGGATGAAATGATGTTGGAAATAAAATAAAGGGTTCATGGAAACGGAGAAAAAACTATATACGCTGCTCGTTTATTCTGAAAACATTGCCGGTATCCTCAATCAGATAACGGCCGTTTTCACGCGTCGGCAGGTCAACATCGAGAGTCTTAATGTGTCGGCGTCCAGCATTCCGGGCGTGCATAAATACACAATCACGGCTTGGCACGATAGCGAGGATGAGATTATAAAGATTACCAAACAGATAGAGAAGAAGATTGACGTGGTGAAAGCCAACTATTACACCGACGACGAGCTCTTCATCCGCGAAGTAGGTCTCTACAAAATCTCCACTCCCGAGGTGTTGAATAACCCTGAAATCTCGCGTCTCATCCGAAAGGCCGATGCACGAATAATGGAGGTAAACCCCACGTATTGCACGGTAATGCTCAGCGGAATGACTGAGGATATCACCAATCTGTACTTCTCGTTAGAGAAATTTAACTGTCTCTTGCAGTACACCCGCTCGGGGCGCATCGCCATTACGCGCAGCACCGTCGAGCAAGTGAGCGATTTCCTCGATATGCAGGAGCGAAACCATCGGAAGTAATCATTCACGGATTACGCTTGAAATGAGCGGGTATTGCGCTTGACGTAAGCGCCGGAATCGTTGAAAGAAAGCAAGACCGGCAAGAGGAAACCGGCGACGATACAATAAGTAGCAAGCGACGATACAGAAGAAGACTGGCGACGATATAGGGGAAAACAAGCGACGATACAAAATAAAACAACCGACGATACAGAAGAAGGGGACGAGTTCCAAAACTCGTCCCCTTCTTTCGTTTGCGAGGTGCCTAGCGGAGTCGAACCGCTCTATACGGTTTTGCAGACCGTCACATAACCGCTTTGTTAAGGCACCATAGCGTTTCCGCTTTTTGCGCGTGCAAAGGTAATGCTTTATTTTTTTACGCGCAAATTTTTGATGCAATTTATTTCCGAATGTGTATCTGTCGCGGGAAAAATTTTTCGGCTCGCAAGAAGCAGCGTGATTTCGTGTCGCTTCGAATGCATCCGGCGCAGGCGTGGAATGAAAAGCTAATAACTTTACGTGGAAAAGTTATTAAGATTTCACAGCAAAGTTAATAACTTTTCGATGCAAAGTTATTAAGATTACGGGATAAAGTTAATAACATTACCAAGCAAAGTTATTAACTTTGCATCGCAACGGAGCGTTGTTTGTCTTGCAACCGCCTATTGCTAGCTTTCTATCCGCTCATTGCGCATGCCGCCTCCGACTGGTTCTTGGGATGCAATAAAAGGGCTGCAAAAGCGTTATTTTTAAGTGATAACATGATAATCTTTACGCCATGACGATGAAACGAATGATTTTTCTCGCGCTCGCGACGGCGCTTTCGGGCACTGCGGCATGGGCACAACGGAACGATATCTTCAGCAATCGCATCGCTTCGTTGCAGGTGGTGGCCGGCGACGACTGGATGAGTATGCCCGTTGCAGAGCTCGGCGGCACGATAAGAATAGATTTCGACGACCTCACGCACGAATACACCAGATACACATATAAGATTGAACACTGCGAAGCCGATTGGACGGTGTCCGACGAACTCTTTGAGGCCGACTTCGTGGAAGGCTTTGCAGAGGGTAACACCATTGATGATTACGAGCCTTCGGAAGGGACGTATCAGTTGTATACGCACTACACTTTGACGCTTCCCAACGAACAATGCCGCCTGAAAATGAGCGGCAATTACAAGCTGACGGTAATGGATGAGAACGACAACAACCGTCCCGTGCTCTTGGCCTGCTTTATGATTGTGGAGCCGCTGATGGGCGTTTCGCTCTCGTGCACCGACAACACCGACGCCGATATCCGAGGGCGCCACCAGCAAATAGAGATGGCGCTCAGTTACGGCAGCGTCAACGTAACACGCCCCGAAGAGCAGATTAAGACCGTGCTGATGCAGAATAAACGCTGGGACACGGCACGACACAACGCAAGAGCCCAATACGTGATGAGCGACGGACTGCGCTGGCAACACTGCCGGGACTTTATTTTCGACGGCGGCAATGAGTACCACAAGTTCGAGATGCTTGATCTTACACATCCTACGCTGGGCATCGACCGTATGTGGTGGGATGGACAGCGCTATCATGCCTATCTGTTTCCAAACGAACCACGCAAGAATTACGTTTACGATGAGGATGCCGACGGGGCGTTCTGCATACGCAACAGCGACAATGTGTACGTTGAAACGACGTGCGATTACGCCCGGGTGCACTTCCGTATGCTGTCGCCCGAACGCTTAAAAGGCGATGTTTACGTTCACGGCGATTGGACTTACAACCGCTTTCTGCCCGAATACAAACTGGAATACAACGAGGAAACGCACGCGTATGAAGGTGCAACGTGGCTCAAACAGGGCTATTACAACTACGAATACCTGATGATGGACGCTCAAGGTGCCCTGGTGCCGGTGCCTTCGGAAGGGAATTTTTATCAGACGGAGAACTCTTATCAGGCATTGGTTTACTATCGGGGAACGGGCGAACGAGCCGACCGGCTGGTGGCTTATGCCGTGACAGAGAGCCGATGAGCTATATGTAAAACAAGTCTAAAAATAGGGCGCAGATGCAGGCGGATAATTATTTTATTGTTACCTTTGCGCGTATTTAAACTGAAAGACCGTTCGGAAAACAAACGAAACACAAATAAAGAAAACGTATGAACAAATCAAACGTGAAACCGGCAGACGGCAAATTGGGCATTCTCGTGGTGGGATGCGGCGCCGTTTCAACGACCTTTTTCACCGGTGTGCTCATGGCTCGCAAGGGCTTGGCCAAGCCGGTGGGCTCTCTCACACAGTATGATAAAATCCGAGTAGGGCGCGGAGCCGACAAGAAATACCTTCCCTTCGGCGAGATTGTGCCAATGGCCAAGCTCGACGACATTGTGTTTGGCACATGGGATGTCTATCCGCAGAATGCCTATCAGGCTGCCATGTATGCCGAAGTGCTGAAGGAAAAAGACATCGAACCCGTGCGCGACGGGTTGGAGAAAATAGTGCCGATGAAGGCCGCCTTCGATAAAAACTACGCAAAACGCCTTGACGGCGACAACGTGAAGCAATGCGCCACACGCTGGGACATGGCCGAAGAGCTGCGAAAAGATATTCGCACGTTTAAAGAGAAGAACGGTTGCAGCCGCGTTGTAGTGGTGTGGGCTGCTTCAACCGAAATCTATGTACCCGTTGACGAACGTACGCACGGCACGCTGGCAGCCTTCGAACAGGCCATGAAAGACGACGACCGCGAGCACATTGCACCGTCCATGTGCTATGCTTACGCTGCCCTGATGGAGGGCGCTCCCTTTGTGATGGGCGCTCCAAACACCACGGTTGACATTCCGGCCATGTGGGAATTGGCAGAGAAAACCAAGCTGCCCATTGCCGGAAAAGACTTTAAAACGGGTCAAACGCTCGTGAAATCGGGCTTCGCCCCCATTATCGGCACACGTTGTCTGGGGCTCAACGGCTGGTTCTCCACCAATATCTTGGGCAACCGCGACGGCTTGGTTCTCGACGAACCACAGAACTTCCGCACCAAAGAGGTCAGCAAACTCTCCACGCTGGAAACAATACTTAAACCCGAAGATCAGCCCGATCTCTATAAAGATTACTATCATAAGGTGCGCATTAACTACTATCCGCCGCGCAATGACAACAAGGAAGGCTGGGACAACATCGATATCTTCGGGTGGATGGGATATCCCATGCAGATTAAAATCAACTTCCTTTGCCGCGATTCCATCCTTGCCGCACCGTTGCTGTTAGACTTGGCGCTGCTCTCAGACTTGGCTGCACGCGCCGGCCGCTACGGCATCCAGCGCTTCTTGAGCTTCTATCTTAAATCGCCTATGCACGATTATACGAAGGGCGAGGAAGCCGTGAACAACCTCTATCAGCAATACACCATGCTGAAAAACGCCATCAGAGAGATGGGCGGATATGAGGCCGATGAGGAAATCGATTAATTGGAAACGCAAACATACGCTGCTGTCGCTATCGGCTCTGCCGGTGGCGACAGTGCTTATTTTCCTGGTACTGCCGTTCATCGAGCCGTCCGAGGAACGGAAACTGAGTGCCGCAGCCGTACTGGAATACGAGAGTTGCTACGTGCTGGAAGCCGACGGCCGACCGCTGCTCTACGTCAATGACATCGCATGGGGCAGTTCGGCTACCGACATTTCAACATCGCCCGACTCGTTGGCATGGAACCGGATGAGGCTGACGGGCTGTTGGATTTACCGCTATTTGGCGTTCCCCGTGTGTCGCGGACACCTTGTTGCCGCCGACCCCGACGTTCGGACGGACAGCGTGTTGACCCGACTGAATGCGCACGCCGATACCCTTGTGGCGCGAAACATCGTCGGATTGGAGAACGAGAACAAGCGGATTGACCACATTGTACACCAATTATATTATTATCTTGACGTTCACAACGTGAACGACGAGGGCTACAACAGTATCGCTACGCTGGCCTGGAAGATGACCGAAGAACGGGCGAAACGAATCCGTGCGTTGGAGGCATTAAAGGGCGTGGAGGCCGGAACGACGCTGAAACTGCGGTTGCTTCAACGCTATACGCTGGTGTATCGCGACACGTTGAACGACAGCATCTGCCGCGTTCCGTGCGAGATGGTGGAGAAAGATACGGTCAAGCGGCAAGTGATATTGCAGACCCTGGACGGCGATATGCCCGACGCCGCCACCGCGCTCTATAACAACAGCATGACGGCCGATTACATCTCGCGCCTCGTGGCGGCCGAAAAACCGAAGCGGCCGATGGTTACTTATCGCGGCGAGACTGAGAACGGAAAGCGCAACGGACACGGCGTTCTGGTCAGTCACCTGAACAATCTCTACTACGACGGTATGTGGAAAGACAACCAACGGCATGGTTTCGGCTTTGCTTTGGACAGCATCGGCCGTCTGTATGTTGGCGAATGGAAGGAAAACAAATATCAGGGCGAGCGCGTAACCTATACCGAAGAGCGCATTTACGGCATCGACGTGTCGCGATTCCAACATGAAATAGGGCGCAAACGATACTCCATTGACTGGAAAAACGTGCGCATACGCCACCTGGGTACTATCTCAAAGAAGCGCGTGAAAGGGAGCGTTGACTATCCGGTGGACTTTGTTTACATCAAATGCACCGAAGGGAAGTCTGTCCGCAACCGTTATTATCGAAGCGATTATGCCGGCGCACGCAGTGCCGGATTCCGTGTGGGCTCTTATCATTTCTTTTCACTGAAGAGCAGTGCAGAGGCGCAAGCACTTTATTTCCTTGGTGAGGCGCGCTTCTCGAAAGGCGATTTTCCACCCGTGCTGGACGTTGAACCCACGGGCAAACAGATACGCGAAGCCGGCGGAACAACGGTGCTTTTCAAGAAAATACGCGTTTGGTTGGACATCGTGGAACGCCGAACGGGCGTGCGTCCGATACTCTACGTGAGTCAAACCTTCGTCAACCGATACCTTCATGAAGCGCCCGACATCGTGAAAAACTACCGTGTTTGGATTGCTCGTTACGGCGAATACAAGCCCGATGTGCGGTTGGCCATTTGGCAACTGTCGCCCGACGGGCGCGTGGCCGGTATTCACGGGCACGTGGATATCAACGTGTTTAACGGTTATCGCGACGAGTATGAGGACTTTCTTGATGCCCAAAGCATCAGGTAGTGGGGATCAGCAGACGCTCGAGTACCGGAATATCGAAGGAGCTGCGATGCAGAATGATGAGCCCTTCGCGGTTCATGCGGTTGAGTTCGCGGCTCACATTGAGGCGGCTCTCGGCCAGCAAATGTCCCAAATCTTCCATCGTGATGCGCAGCCGCTTCCGTCCGGCGGGGCGCAAACTGCGTTCCTCCACGAAGCGTGCAATCTTTGAACGGATGTCGTCGGGGCGTTGCCGCCACGGCAATCGACTGATGCGCTGACTGCGTGTGCTTATCAGATTGAGGAAGTTTAATCGGAAAATCTCTTGCTGTTCAAAGAGTTTCAGCACCTCCTGCTTTTCGATGCTCATGATTTGGCACGTGTCTTCGGCCACAAATGATTTGGTGAAGCGCGGCATCAGACCGAACAAACATTCCGGTTGGATAATCCCCGGCGCCGTCATCCACTCTGTGAGCAGGTAGATGCCATCGTCAGCGTGACTCTCTGCCCTGATGGTTCCGCTCATGAGTATATGCAGGCGGTCGCATGGGTCATTTTCGATTGCGACGGCGTTGTTGCGCGAAACCTTCGAAAAGCCCAATCGGGTGTGACTGATGATCTGTTCGAAGTCGCTGCGGCTGATGCCCTGAAAGAGGGGCAAATCAAGGAGTTTCTCGAAGATTACTTTAAGCGCCATGGTCTTTCTGCGCGTGCGCGGAATGTTATGTGATGGTTATAAGAAATGCGTGCGAGGGTCGGATGCACGTTTATGGATTTTGCAATTTGTCCTGCATCGACGGACTATACCACACGGCCGTTTCTCCGTTGGAGTCTGAGTAGATGAAATAGGCCATGAGTTCGGGGTGCTTTTCCAGCAGCGCCCGGGCTTTTTCGAGCCCCATCACCATGAACGACGTGGCGTAAGCATCGGCCGTAGCGCAGTTGTCTGCCAATACGGTGGCCGACAACAGACTGTGTTGCACGGGATAACCAGTTCGTGGATCAATGGTGTGCGCATATTTCTGCCCGTCTTTGTAATAGAAGTTTCGATAGTTTCCGCTGGTGGCCATGGCCTTGTTGGTTATGTTGAGCACGGTTTGCAGCTCTTGCGCCGTGCTGAGCGAATCGTCTGTCGGCTTCACAACGCCTATTCGCCACGGCATTCGTTTGTTGCTGATGCCATGCGAAACAATCTCTCCGCCGATTTCAATCATATAGTTTTCGATGTTCCGCTGCTTGAACATGGCGGCCACAACGTCGCATCCGTAGCCCTTGGCGATGGCCGAACAGTCGAGCATCACCCGTTTGTCTTGCTTGCGAAGGGTGCGCCCTTGCAGCGAAATCTTCTTGTAGCCCACCAGCGCGCGAAGGCTGTCGATGGCGTGTGGAGTGGGGGATGAACCGCTCTTGAACCCGAAGCCCCAGGCGTTTACAAGGGGCGCCACGGTGATGTCGAAGGCTCCTTCGGTCTCGTCGGATATCTTTAGCGCCAGCTCCACCACACCGGTGAACATATCGTTGAGCGGCGTTTGCTCGTTGCGGTTCAGTTTGGAGATGACGCTCTCTTCGTTGAACATCGATAGGGCGTTATCCACCTGCTGCAGCGCCGCTTCTATTTCAGACTTCAAGTCTTCGTCCGATTGATACGTGATGTTATAGAATGTTCCGAAGACGGAGCCTTGATTGTGCCGGTAGGGCATATCGTGCTGATGGCGGATGATGAGTATGGTGCCAATCACCAAAAAGGCCAAGAAGCCCAATTGAAGCAGTCGGCGGCGACGTTTGCTATTGTTTTCCATGCGTTTCAGGTTAGTATTAAGGTTTGTTTGATGGTTAATTCGAAGGTAAAGGATTTTCAGAAAGGTCAGATGGCAAAGATAACGTGGAAGGTTGCCATGATGTTTGTCTTGCCGGATTTCCCGTAACCGGGCACGTACCACGATTTACTGTAATCGCCTTCGCTGTATGAAATGCGTTTACGATAGCGCAGGCTCCACCCCAATTCAAAGGGTCCCCATAGTTTTACTTGGGTTCCGAAGAGCACTTCCGCCCAATGATAAGAGCACTTCATGTCGTGCATGCTCCAGTCGGCAGTGCTCCCCCAGTAGGCGTCGGTAATGTTGGGACAGCTGAAATCTACTTTGTATGACGTGTAAGCGTAGCGCGCACCGATGTAAAGGCGGTAGATGTCGTGCTTGTTTTTCAGTACGTTGAAGTCGATGCCGACCTTTCCGTAGGGTGCGTTTGTCTTATAGATGATGTTTGTGACCTTGTCCTCGTAGTCGCATTTGCCGTATCCCAGCTCCACCACGGGGAAGTAGCGGTCTTTCAGATTGATGCGCAATGCACCTTCATACTGGCCGTAATCACCCAGCTGCATCATTCCGATGCCCACCAATTCGGCCGACACCTCGATGCCGTTGAACAGCGGCGTGGTGTCGGGCAGCTCTATGATCTTTTTGCGTTGCGCATCGGCCGTGGTCGGAAACGCCAGCAAACTAATCGTCAGCAAGAGTAACGTAGAAATGTTCTTTACTCGTGTCATAGTCCACTTCATTGTTGTTGATGGTGATGCTCTCTATGCAATAGGTGGTGTATCGCAGTCCGGTGATGGTGTGAAAAAAGCGCGGCGTGCAGTCAACCGACTCTAAATGGGGGTGGTTCTCCTTTTGAATCCACACCGTATCAGTGGCTGAATTGCCGTTGGCGTCGGAAAAGACAAAGAGCAATGCATCTTCATCGTTGCCGTAACTCATGGGGATGCTGAGCGTGCTGAGCCCTACGCCCTTGTTAAATACAAGGGTATCGTCGGTCTGTCGGAGGGCTCTCACGGTGATGGTATCGGTCAGTGTGTCGGCCGTTCCGTCGGCCTTTTTGAAGGCATAAACGGAGTAAACGCGGTTGTTCAGCGGACAGTCAATCGACGAGCAGGCGCTGAGCAGCAACATTCCGACCAACAGATACCATATATGCTTGGGATGTGTCATGCCGTTGGCTTCTTCAAGATGGTTTCTTCTATCTGATAATCGTTCCTGTTTTGAGAGGAACGGCTGATCATGTCGCCGATGAATCCGGCCAGAAACAGCTGTGTTCCGATCATCATCATGGTAAGCGAGATGTAGAAATAAGGCGATTCTGTAACCAGATGCGCTGTGCGGCCGGTTGACAAAGCATAGAGTTTTCCGATGCCGATGATGGCCGCAGCCACGAAGCCGATAAAGAAAACCACGCTGCCCAAAAAGCCAAACACGTGCATGGGCTTCTTTCCAAACGTGCTGAGAAACCACAGCGTGAGCAGGTCGAGATAGCCGTTCACGAAGCGGTTGAGCCCCATAAACTTTGATTTCCCATATTTGCGCGCCTGGTGTTGAACGACTTTTTCACCTATTTTATCAAATCCGGCGTTCTTGGCCAAATAGGGAATGTAGCGGTGCATCTCGCCATACACTTCGATGTTCTTCACTACATCACGCCGATAGGCTTTGAGGCCGCAGTTGAAGTCGTGCAGATTCTTGATGCCGCTGATGCGCCGCGCCGTTGCATTGAACAGTTTGGTGGGGACGGTTTTCGAAATGGGGTCGTAGCGTTTCTGCTTATATCCGCTCACAAGGTCGTATCCGTCTTCCACGATCATACGGCGCAATTCGGGTATTTCGTCGGGCGAATCTTGCAGGTCGGCATCCATCGTGATGACCACATCGCCTTGCGCTTCGCGAAAACCACAGTATAGCGCCGGACTTTTTCCATAGTTGCGGCGGAAACGTATGCCTTTGGCTTCGGCGTGTTCGTTGCACAGTTGCGAGATAATGCTCCACGACTTGTCGGTGGAACCATCGTTGATGAAAATCACTTCATAGCTGAATCCATGTTCTTTCATCACTCGTTGAATCCACGAAAACAGTTCGCCGATAGATTCTTCTTCGTTGTAAAGAGGTACAATGACGGAAATATCCATATTCGTTGAGTTGTGTTTTTACTGGTATAAGATGTTGTTTCTCCGGCGTTGCAAACGCTTCGTCGGGTCAGTTTCGCCGTTTCACGTTGCGGCCGATGACGAGCGCCGCCGGCAGACTCAGCACCAATCCCATCATGACGTTGGTGGTGAAGAATTGCAGGGCAATATCCACCGGTCGCAATGCGTTGAGGTTTTCCATCACAATGGAAATGTCTTGCGCCGTAAGTCCGTAGGTATTCATCATGCTGATGAACTCCGGTTGCTGCACAATGCGCTGATAATGCGTCATCATGAAACCGTTGTCGATAAACCGGAAGTAGATGAACTGCATGGCGGCAAACAGCAGCGCGGCGTGCAAATATTGGAGGGCGCTGTAACCGAAGGCGCCCCAAAAGCTGAGGTTGCCTTGTCGGACATCGT
>Ga0065709_1029892_pt1 | contig 11145 bp, 8 predicted proteins | sample Hoacrofraction14_2_FD_59096 | JGI IMG/M metagenome (GOLD analysis project Ga0065709, IMG submission 59096) | Hoatzin crop microbial communities from Cojedes, Venezuela, sample from fiber fraction 14 v1 | ecosystem: Host-associated > Birds > Digestive system > Esophagus > Crop | place: Venezuela... | reverse complement strand
CCGAGATACTGTCCGTCTATCGAAGACAAAGTTTCGCGATTCAGAGACAGAAAGAGACACCAGCTCTTTGTCGAACCGGAGGGCCTCGACACAGACTGGATGTATATCCAGGGAATGAGCTCAAGCCTTCCGGAGGATGTACAGCACGCTTTTTATGCTACAATTCCGGGACTCGAACACGCGGAAATAGTGAAGCCTGCCTATGCTATCGAATATGACTGCATAGATCCGATGTCACTTAAGCCGAGCCTTGAAAGCAAGCTCTTTGAGAACATTTTCTGCGCCGGGCAGTTTAACGGAAGCTCCGGTTACGAGGAGGCTGCTGCGCAGGGACTTATTGCAGGAATCAATGCTGTATCCAAACTGGAAGGCAGGGAGCCTCTCGTCCTGAGGAGAGATCAGGCATATATAGGAGTCCTGATAGATGATCTTGTAACCAAGGGGACGAATGAACCTTACAGGATTATGACCTCAAGGGCTGAATACAGACTTTTGCTCAGACAGGATAACGCTGACAGGAGACTTACTGAGATCGGATACGAATACGGTTCTGTTACTGAGGAGAGATACAAGCGTTGCCTTGATAAAAAAGCACGCGTTGATGCTGAAATTGCAAGGCTCAAGTCCTCAAAAACCGATATAGCTACGTTCAGGAATTTCCTGCTTAAATATGAGTGCGGTGTCTATGCTGAAGGTATATCCGATGAGCTTCTTGAGAGAAGGAAAAAGGATATCTCGGAAACCGGAAATCAGACATTTGCTGAAATACTGAGGAGACCGGCAATCCGTTATGAAGACCTTGCCGAAATAGATCCGGACAGACCTGAACTCAACAACAGCGAACGTACTGAGGTTGAAGTTGCCCTCAAATATGAAGGATATATCAAAAAGCAGATTAACGAGGTTGAGAAGCTTACGAGGCTTGAGTCCAAGAAACTGAGCGACCGCCTCGACTATAATTCCATCGGTGGACTCAGGCTTGAGGCGAGACAAAAGCTCTCGCAGATCAGGCCTCAGACTGTCGGACAGGCAAGCAGGATTTCAGGAGTATCTCCTGCAGATATAAATGTACTCCTTGTATACCTTGAAAAGGAAATGCACTCCGCCCGAAATGAACAAAATAAATAAGGAGAGTAAATTGAGTGCTTTTGTGATTATAAGAGAACTTGAATCAAGATATGGAAAGGAAAAGGCAGACAAGCTGATTTCCTATCTTGATATGGTCCTCGAGAGAAATCAGTTCATAAATCTCACAGCTATCAAAGACCGGGACGAGGCTCTCGAAAAACACGTCCTCGACTCCCTCAGCGTAACCGAACTCCCGGAGTATGCAGAAGCTGACAGGATTATAGATATCGGAACCGGTGCCGGATTTCCGGGCGCACTTCTCGCAATTGTAAGCCCGGAAAAAGAATTCACGCTCATGGATTCAACCCTCAAGAGGCTCAAAGTAATCGATGAATTCACTTCCGAACTCGGGATTTCAAATGCTCATACCGTTCACGCCAGGGCCGAGGAAGTGTCCCGCAAGCCTGATTACAACGCTGCCTATGATATGTGCGTAACCCGCGCAGCCGGCAATCTCGAAAAGCTCGCAGGCTGGTGTCTTCCTTTCATCAGAAAAGGCGGACTCCTCGTCGCATACAAAGGAGAGAACTATCGGGAGGAAATCGATGCCGCCGCAAAGGCAATCAAGAAAAACGGTGGCAGATTAAATCGCGTAGTTCAGACAGACGAAGCTTCCGGCAACATCTCCGGTCACGTCCTCGTACTAATAGAAAAAATCAAATAAGCCGCAGTGTATCCGACATCCAGTCAGGTTGTCAGTCTGCGTCATTATATTAAAACCGATCCAGTGTTTCACGTGAAACAATCCGGCACCCGCCATCAACGTTACACGTGAAACATTTTTAATTTCTTGCTAATCAGACAGGGAACGAAGTGAGTGTCGGGGCGAGTGCAATTGGCGGAAGGAGTCGCTTGCGTTTCATTCCGCCAAATACGCTCGCTTCGGTAGCTGGCGAGCGTAAGCGAGTCAGCTGTCTGATCCATCATCCATAAACAGCACAAGTTGCGGCAGCGCTTTTCAAAATCACACATCTTGCAATTAAAGGGAAAGCGGCCGGATGCGCCCGAGAGGACGCGCCTGCCTTCAGATTATCAAGGCAGAGCAACGCGAGGGCACATCCGGCATCAGCTTTCCCTCTTAAGCTACAACATATTGTGTTTTGAAAAGCCTCCTGCCACAACCCTTGCGGTGTTCTTTCTAAAGTGCGCAAAACTCACGCAATCGCCATATAAGATGTAGAAATTCAACCCCAAAAAGCAGTATAATGTCATGAAGTATAGATTCGGGCATTATGCTCTGGGAGGTAATAATGGGTAAAGCAATTGCGATCTTCAATCAGAAGGGCGGCGTCGGAAAGACAACGACCAATATAAATCTTGCCGCATGCCTTGCACACAGGGGCAAGAAGGTTCTGATGGTTGATATAGATCCGCAGGGAAACACAACAAGCGGTATCGGAATCCGCAAGAGGACGCTCAAAACAACAATTTATGATTGTCTGATTGACGACACTTTTGACGTCAGGAAGGCTATCATCCCGACCAAGACCGAGAATCTCGATCTTATTCCGGCGAGTGTTGACCTTGCCGGCGCGGAGGTTGAACTTGCTACCCTCGAAGGCAGAGAGCGCAGACTCAAGAGAGTTATCGACGCAGTCAAGAAAGATTACGACTACATCCTTGTAGACTGTCCGCCTTCACTGGGAATTCTGACAATCAACTCACTCACCGCTGTTGACAGCGTTCTTGTTCCTATTCAGTGCGAATTTTACGCACTTGAGGGAGTAAGCCAGCTGATCAGCACAATCGAAATGGTCAAGAAGAGGATGAATCCAAAGCTCTACATTGATGGAGTAATCCTGAGCATGTTTGACGGCAGAACAAACCTGTCGCAGGCGGTTGTACAGGATGTAAGAAATTTCTTTGGAAAGGCGATGTACGACACGATCATTCCGAGAAACGTCAGACTCGCCGAGGCGCCGAGTTACGGAGTGCCGATCATCACATATGATCCTTCGGCTCCGGGAGCCAAGGCATACCAGGAATTCACGAGAGAATTCCTTGCAAGAGAAAGAACCAGAAAGAAAGAACAAAAAGCACAGAAAGAGAAAGGCCGGAAATGAGCAAGAAAGCAGGATTGGGAAGAGGTCTGGACGCATTGTTCGCAGACCTGGCTCCGGTGAATGAGGAGGATTACCTCGGGGAAATATCGGAAGAGGAAGAAATTGAAATCCCGGCAAAAAAGTCCGGCGGGAAAAAGACAAAGGCTGCCAAGGCGGCTTCTGCTAAAGCGTCCGCTGACGACGAGGACAGAATCCTGTATCTCGATATCAATGACATCAAACCGAACGGGGATCAGCCGAGAAAGAACTTTGACGAAGACAAGCTGAAAGAACTCGCCGATTCGATCGGCACCAACGGAGTTATTCAGCCGCTTATCGTACGCAAAAGCAAGAACGGTTACGAACTTGTTGCAGGTGAACGCCGCTGGAGAGCATCGAGGATCGCTGGTCTTAAGAAGGTCCCGTGCATCGTCAGAAACTTTGATGACAAGCAGAATGCAATTGTGGCAATCATCGAGAACATGCAGAGAGAGGATCTTAACCCTATTGAGGAAGCTCTCGGATTGAGATCCATGACAGACAAATACGGGTTCACGCAGGAACAGATTTCGACGTCACTCGGCAGGAGCAGAACCTACATCGCAAACAGCATGAGGCTGCTCAAGCTCCCGGATAAAATCCAGGAGTACGTGTCAAGCGGACAAATGTCCGCGGCTCACGGAAGGACGATCATAAATGTTCCGAGCGAGGAAAAACAGCTCGAGATCGCGGAAAAAATTATCCGCAATGACCTCTCCGTAAGAGCGACGGAGAAACTCGCCGAAAAGGTTAAGGATGACCTTAAACCGGAGAGAAAGAAAAGAAAGAAAAAGGATGCAGGCAAGTCCGGCGAGGTACTTGCCGTTGAGGAAGAACTGAGAAAGCTGACGGGAACCAAGGTCAGCATTGTCGATGAAGGAAATAAAGGCAGAATTGAGCTCGAGTATTACAGCCGCGATGAGCTCAACAGGCTTATTGACCTGCTGAGGGATTCCCTCAGGTAGGACCGGAAAGACAGGAAAGAACATGAAAAAGAATTATATCAATCAACTGCCGATACCGGCATGTATAGTCGGAACGGATGACATAATCACTCAGACCAATCCGCTCATGAGCAATGTCTTCCTCTACGACAATATCGTAGGTTCCAACTTCTTTGCGCTGACCGGAATTAAGCGGGAGGCGTTGCTTTCGGCGAACGAGGGAGACCTGTTCATCGAAAGGAACGAAAGAAAATTCAAGATCAGAGTAAATGAAGATGTAAAGGAAAATGCGGATATTGTGGTCTTCTTTGATGAGGCCACAGCAAGGGAGGCTTTCAGAAAAAGGCTTGAGGATGAGAGCCCTGTAATCGTTTTCCTGAACATAGACAACTATGATGAGCTTATTGCAAGCTCAACTGAGGATTACAAGAGAGTTCTGCCGTCTCAGATAGACGGAATAGTGCGTAAGTGGGGAGAAGCCTACGACTCACCGGTTATGAGGATGGGTGAGGAGCAGTACGTTATGTACTCTAACCACGGAAATGTAAAACGCATGATAGAGGACAACTTCAGCGTTCTCGATGAAGTACGAAAGATTGAGTCGCAGATAGACTTTCCGGCGTCCATAAGTATCGGCATCGGAATGTCATCAGTTTCCATGATGGAGTCGACCGAGCTTGCGGAAGCTGCACTCGAGCTTGCTCTCGGACGCGGAGGCGACCAGGCGGTCGTCAAGGACGACGAGCACACGAGTTACTATGGCGGCACACTGCAGGCGGTAGAGAAAAATAACCGTGGCAAGTCGAGAGTCATCGCACACGCAATGAAGACTCTGATCAAGGATGCAGACAGGGTGTATATCATGGGACACCGGTGGCCGGACATGGATTCGTTCGGATCGGCAATCGGAGCTTATTGTATATGCAGGCATCTCGGCACCGAGGCATTCATAGTCGTCGACAAGCACAACGACGCGCTTGACACGATATATGATCAGGCGGAAGCATCCGAGGATTATCAGATTATCAAGCCGGAAAAAGCTCTCAAGCAGATTACACCGGGGTCGCTTCTCATTATTGTTGACACGAACCGGCCGATGCTGGTTGAGAGTGAGGAGCTCTTGAACGTCTGCACAAACAGGATAATCATCGACCACCATCGCATGACGGAGGATTCCATCCAGAACGCGACAGTGGCATACATAGAATCTTACGCTTCGTCGGCAAGCGAGCTGATGGCGGAGCTGCTGCAGCATTTCTCGCCGAAGCGTTTCATAAATAAATTCGAGGCGGAAGCGATGCTCGCGGGAATCATGGTCGACTCCAACAACTTCTCCGGAAGGACGGGAGTAAGGACATTCGAAGCCGCTTCGTGGCTGAAACGTGCGGGCGCCGACACGACCGAAGTTAAGCGTTTCTTCCAGATGGACAAGGTCGATTTCAAGTCAAAGGCGAGCGCAATCGCCCATGCGGACTTCACCGACGAGGGCGTTGCTTACGCGGCGACCAGAGGACATACGGGAAATACGCAGATTATCAACGCACAGGTCGCTGATGAGCTGCTGATGGTCAAGGGCGTCAGAGCTTCATTTGTACTCGGAACCAACGAGAAGGAACAGACGATAATCAGTGCGAGATCCCTCGGAGACGTGAACGTTCAATCGATGATGGAGCGTTTCGGAGGAGGCGGGCACTTCACTTCGGCGGCTGCCCAGGTGAATGAACCTCTCGACTATGTCGAGGATCAGCTCAGGAAAACAGTTAAAGAATACCTGGAAAAAGAAAGCCAGGAGAAGGAACAGAGGTAAAAATAAATGGAAGTCATTCTGAAAAAAGATGTAAAGGGAACCGGTAAAGTCGGAGATGTTGTCAAGGTAAGCGACGGCTTCGCACGCAACAGACTCATCCCGGGAGGGTTTGCAGTTGAGGCAACTGCTGCAAATAAAAAGGCAATGGAGCGAGAAAAGGCAAGCCTTGAAAAGAAGGCAGCCGAGGAAAAGGCAGCTGCGGAAGAGCTCGCAAAGAGCCTGCGCAGTAACGCAGTTGTTGTCAAGACCAAGGTCGGAGACAACGGCAAACTGTTCGGTTCAATCACTTCGATGGATATCGCCGAGGCAATTAAAGAGCAGACAGGTATAGACGTCGACAAGAAAAAGATCGTACTCGATAAGCCGATTAAAGAAACAGGCGTTACAAAGGTTGCAGTTAAGCTGCATCAGGATGTAAGTGCAGACATCGAAGTAAGAATCGAAGGCGGAAAATAGTCTCCCGCAGGAAGACAGAGGAAAAATAATGGACGAAGAAAGAACCGTAAATGCGCCGCTTCCGCCACAGGATATAGAGGCGGAAAAGGCAGTTCTCGGAGCCATGCTCAAGAACCGCGACGCAAGATCGGATGTTGCGGGAATCCTCAAACCGGAGGATTTCTACCTGACAGAGCATCAGGAAATATACAGAACGCTGCTCGATATGGAGCATAGAGGCGTCGGAATAGATATAACAACGGTTTACTCGGAGCTTAAGCACAGGAAAACGGCTGAACTCGTGGGAGGACTCACCTACCTCAGCAGGCTTATAGACGAGACAATCGTCGTTTCGAATGCAAAATATTATGCGGAGACCGTCGGCAAGAAGTCCAGGATGAGACAACTCATTGCCGAGGCGGAGAGAATCCGTGAATCGGCATATTCGGACGAACTGCCGCCGGAGGATATCCTCGATCATGCCGAGCAGAGCATCATGGAGATAGCCCACAAATCCCAGCGCTCGAACTATACGGATATAAACGAGATCCTTGTCGAAAATATCAGAGAGATTCAGGAACTCGAGAAAAACAAAGGAAAAATCCAGGGAATCGAGACGGGATTCAAATCCGTTGATAAGATACTCGGAGGATTTCAGAAGACAGACCTTATCATTCTGGCCGCAAGACCGGGCGTCGGCAAGACGGCATGGGCGCTGAATGTTGCGGAGCATGCAGCTTCCCTCGGACACAAGGTCATGATATTCAGTCTTGAGATGGCGAACACCCAGCTTGGACAGAGACTCCTTTCGATGAGCGCGAACGTTCCTCTCGAGAATATCAGGAACGGCAATATCACGGCGGATGACTGGGAAAGTCTCAGCGACGCGCAGGACAGCTTCGACGGACTCGACCTCGTCGTCGACGAGACTTCGCTCATAACACCGATTGAAATGAAGAACAAATGCCGCAGGTTCAAGCAGGACAGAGGCGGGCTCGATCTCGTTATCATAGACTACCTCCAGCTGATGAGCATGGGCGGCTACAGAATAGAGCAGAGAGAAAAGGAAATCGCTGCAATAACGAGGTCAATCAAGATTATGGCCAAGGAACTCGACTGTGCGGTTATACTGCTGTCGCAGCTTTCCAGAGGACCGGAGCAAAGAGGCGGAGACCACATGCCGAAACTTTCAGATCTGAGAGATTCGGGTGCGATCGAGCAGGACGCGGACGTGGTCATCTTCCTGAGAAGAGACGACTATTACGAGCAGGACGACGAGCCTGCGAACGTTGATTCGACGACAGGTCTTACATGCCAGGTCAACATAGCAAAACACAGAAACGGACCGGTCGGAATTGCGACCGTTGCGTGGATACCTAAATACACGAAGTTCGGCAATATAGCTGCAGGATACGAAGATTAAGAGATGTCATCAAAACTCAGGATAGGAAAAAGAAGGGATATTTTCCTGTATATGACTCAGGTGGAGAACCTGTTTATCAACGAGTTTCTCCCGGGCGCACCGGGGGAGTATGTTAAGGTGTATCTTTTCGGACTGATGTACGCTCAGTACGACCAGGAGATAGACAGCGACATGCTTGCCAGAACGCTTAAGCTGAGCACGGATGAGGTCGATGACGCATGGGATTACTGGGAATCCGCGGGGCTTGTCAGAATTGAAAGAGATGCCGCAGGCAAAGCCTATGAGATACAGTTCGTAAGGCAGATCGAGGAGTTGTACGGTAAAAGCGGGCGCATGTCTGCTCAGAAGGAAGCTGAGGAGCGAGTTGCGGCCGAAGCAGCGCAGGAAGAAGAGCCTTCGCTGGTCGATAAGCTTGTGGATCGCCAGATAAAAGAGATTTTTGATAAGTACCAGGATCACACCGGACGCATGATATCCCGCAGGGAGACGCAGAAGCTCACGGATCTTATCAAGGTATATAATGTCGAGCCGGATGTACTGTCATATGCAATCGACTACTGTGCGGAGCTCGATAAATGCAACGCAGACTATATCGCCAAGGTTGCGACGAGATGGACGCAGGAGGGCGGTTGCAGAGACATCAGTCAGGTGAAGGCGTATCTTGACAGATACAGTAAACGCACGGCATTCTACTCGACCGTTTTCAAGGAACTCGGATTCAACAGACTTTCGACTCCGGCCGAGAGGGAGATGATGGACGCGTGGCTCGATGAAAAGGGATTCACGGTCAAAGACGTCCTCGAAGCATGCCGCGCGACCGCGGGAATCCGCGAACCGAATCTCAGATATGTTAATAAAGTGCTTGAGAATAAAAGGCTTGAAGCCGGCGGAATAAACACAAGACAGCAGACCGAAGGAAAGCCGCGGAGCGGCGGAGCAGCCAATTCAGGCAGCGAGCCGCAGGCAAGCGTCAGCAAGAAGGTGCTGAGAGACTATTACGATTTCATCAGAAATGAAGAGGAGAAAAACCTCAATGCAAGGATAGATGAAGTTTGCGCAAAGATTCCGGAAATGAGGGATGTATTCAATCTTGAGAACGAGTACAACCACAGCGTTCTGAATATGGATCTCACGCCGGAGGGAAGAGAAAAGAGAAAAGAACTTAAGGAAAAGAGAAAAGCTCTCGAGGAAGATAAGAAAAGAATACTGATTGATTACGGCTACAGACCGGACTTCCTTGAAAGAAAATACAAATGCCCGATTTGCAAGGACACGGGACTTACGGATCAGGGCAGAGTATGCACGTGCAGCGATGAGCGTGCAAAAGAGGCTTATACATGGATTCAAAAGAGACAAAACCGATAGACATTGAAGAGATAACAACAGAAGAAAATGCAAAGGTGGAAGTCTATGCGGAAAAGGCAGAGCCTGAAGTTGAATCCTATGATGAGGAAAGCATCAGGCTGGCGGCAGCCGCATATGCGAAATATCTGAGCGAACACAACCTTGAACCCGGAGAAGCGACATTCGTGGAACCGGAGGAACTTGGCGTGGAGCTGAAACCGGAAGAGGGAAAAGCTGAAGAACCGATTGATGAGAAAGTTGAGGAGAAGGCTGAGACACCGGTAGAAAAGAAGAAAGTTAAGATTAAGAAATCCGATTTAAAATCCGGGAAGAAGAAAAACAAGAAAAAACCGGATAAAACAAAGAAACCGGATAAAGCAGAAAAATCGGAAAAACCTGCTTCAATAGAGAAGAAAGATAGCGGGGAAAGCGGTCTTGTAAGAGCACTTGCCGCACCGATAACACTCCACGATAAAATTCAGCATAAGCTGGACAGGGTGGTAACCACCGGCGGCAGAAACCTCATTGCCGGAATACACAGGCAGCTTTCTTCGTACAGAAATTCCCGCAGAATGTTCGCAAGAGTAATGATCATACTTTTGCTTATGACTGCGGCAATTGCCTTAATGCTGGATAAAAACAGTGCCTATGAGTACGCATACAACGGTAAGGTTCTCGGATACGTCAACGACCAGGAAGAGGTAACGGATGTACTTGATATTGCGGGAGAAAAGCTGTCTTCGCTGAACGGCAACGGAGGAGAAGTAAAGTTCACCGCTAATGATAATGTCACGTTCAAGCTGGTTGATGCCACGGGCAAGACAACCGATGATGCGGATACAGCTGTCAGTAAACTCACATACATGACCGATATCGAGGCTGAGGCTTACGGCGTTTATGACGGAAACAAACTGATTACAATCGTAGAGAGCAGTGAAGCTGCCGAAAGACTTCTTGACAGATCTCTTTCGGCACTCAGCGAACCTGATTCCGGAATGGAGCTGGTTTCGGCTGACTTCACAAATGAGCTGGAAATCAAGCCAATAAATGTACTGCTCGGAAGCATACAGGGATCGGAGAGCGCTCTTCAGCAGATGACGGAAGGCGGAGACGTCAACTACTATCACATAGTGGAGGAAGGTGAAACGATCACCACAATAGCAGAGACATTCGGAGTGGATACTGCAAATATCTATGACAGCACGAACAGTGAAATTGTGCAGGAGGTTGAGCAGGGCGACAAGATCTGCGTCAGAAACCACGCGGATGCAGTAAGCGTCGAAATGGTCGAAACCGGAAAGCTCAAAGAAACTATCGAGTATGAGACGATAAAAGAAGAGTCCGATGATTATTATCAGGGCGATACTCACGTAGAGCAGGAAGGTGTCGACGGAGTTCAGATTTTTGAAGGAACTATAACCAAGGTCGCCGGAGAAGTAACAGACAGGCAGACTGAAAGTGTGGAAGTAATTACCGAAAAACAGGACAAGATAATTCTCGTCGGCACAGCGGAACGACCTAAGACTGCAGCAACGGGAACATTTGCACTGCCGATCGATAACCCTCTGGTAACTTCGGAATTCGGCGCAAGATGGGGACGTATGCATGAAGGAATGGACTTCGGAGCATCAACGGGAACCCCGATTTACGCATCCGACGGAGGAACAGTCACAAGAGCCGGATGGTTCTCGGGTTACGGACTCTGCGTGGACATAGACCATGAGAACGGATATACGACGAGATACGGACACTGCAGTCAGGTGCTTGTTAGTGTCGGTGACAAGGTATATCAGGGACGGGAAATCGCACTCGTAGGTAATACGGGTAACAGTACCGGATCACACCTGCATTTTGAGGTGCATGATAACGGAACCGCGATGAACCCGAGAGGATATATCGACCTATAGCAGGAGGAATTTTGGCCAGGAGTTTGGGACGCAGGACCGAGAGAAATATCAGGTCTGAGGGCCTTGCCGCAAGGAA
>Ga0065709_1029890_pt1 | contig 11150 bp, 9 predicted proteins | sample Hoacrofraction14_2_FD_59096 | JGI IMG/M metagenome (GOLD analysis project Ga0065709, IMG submission 59096) | Hoatzin crop microbial communities from Cojedes, Venezuela, sample from fiber fraction 14 v1 | ecosystem: Host-associated > Birds > Digestive system > Esophagus > Crop | place: Venezuela... | reverse complement strand
TTCAGAAAAGGTGGCGTAACGCTCAATCTGCTTGCCACAGCAATGATACTGCTAAATATTGCTGTGATGTTTGCATGTTATTACATCTTCTTCGACACTTCCGACAATAAAACACTTCCAATGATGGTGGGCACGCTCTATGGCGCCGTAACGAACACGCCTGGTCTTGGTGCTGCCAACGAGGCATTGACGAGTGTTTTCTCTGACAACGAGATTCCGCAGATTGCATCTGGCTACGCTTGCGCCTATCCGCTTGGCGTACTCGGTATTATTGCTGCAACTGTTGCGGTAAAATATCTTTGTCGCATAAAGTTGAAGAACGAAGAAGATGAACTTGATGCAATGGAAGCAGAAAATCCTTTGCAAAAGCCTTACGCAATGCATCTGAAGGTTACTAACCATTATCTAGCAGGCAAAACGTTGCAACAGATCTCGGAGTTTCTCAATCGCGACTTTGTTGTAACAAGACTTATGCACAACGACGTGTTGAGCATCCCGAACAGTGACACCGTTTTCGAAATAAACGACATGATCGCTCTCTCATGCGCTGAAGCTGACGCAGAAGCTATTGAGGCTTTCATCGGACCGAAAATTGATGTCAACTGGGCAGAAGAAGACAAGGTGAACACTCTCGTTTCAAAGAGAATCGTTGTTACTCGTCCGTCTGTCAACGGCAAGACAATTGGAAAGATGCATCTTCGTAGTCTTTACGGAGTCAACATCACCCGAATAACACGTCATGGCATTGATCTTTTCGCAAGCAGAAGTCATCACTTCCACGTGGGAGACAGAATAATGGTTGTAGGACCAGAAGAGAATGTCAAACGTGTTGCCGATGTTTTGGGAAATGAGGTCAACAGACTCAATGCACCAAACATTGCAACAATCTTTGTCGGAATAATTGTTGGATTGATCTTCGGAAGCATTCCTTTCAATATTCCTGGCATGCCGATTCCTCTGAAACTTGGTTTAGCAGGAGGACCACTCATCATTGCAATCCTCATTGGACGTTTCGGACATCTCATCAAACTTGTAACCTACACCACAACTTCAGCAAATATGATGCTCAGAGAGATAGGTCTTGTTCTCTTTCTCGCGAGTGTCGGCATTAAGGCTGGCGCTGGTTTCTGGGACACAGTTATTCAGGGAGACGGAATCAAGTATGTATATACTGGTTTTCTCATAACCGTAATTCCGATTTTGATTGTCGGAACTATTGCACGCTTGAAATACCATTTCAATTATTTCACAATCGCAGGAATGATAGCCGGTTCTTACACCGATCCGCCTGCATTAGCCTACGCTAATCAGATTTGCTCGAAAGAGGCTCCAGCCATTGGCTATTCAACGGTTTATCCTCTGACAATGTTCTTGCGAATTCTCACCGCACAACTGATAGTCCTCATTTGTTGCGGATAGACGAGAGTGATAAAAGCAAAAGAGAATGTGAACATCTTAATCACATTCTCTTTTTTATATCATAAAATAAGCAGCGGTGGTATTCTCTCTCCACTTTTACGTTGAACGTTGAACATTGAACGTTGAACGTTCGTGCAAATGAGTGCAATGAAAACTTGTTTTCAAATTGTCGAGTGCAACCGAACTTATATAACGTTGAGCTGGTGCTGTTTGGTAATCTCCCTCCTCTCTCCACCCTCCTCTCTCCTCTTAAAAAATCTCCCTCCTCTTTCACAAAATCTCCTTTCCAAAAGGCGTGAGCGACAGTCGCGCGAGTTTGAAATGCTGTTTGCCAAACGGAATTCCAATGATAGTAATATAAAAGAGGCAGCCCCAAAATATATGACCAATCCAAATAAGAAGGCCACCGAAGATCAGCCAAAGGAAATTCATGAAAAGATTAAGACAGCCCGACGTTTGTTCTTTCTGATGAACACGATGTCCGAAAGGCCAAAGAGTGAGCAAGCCCAATTTCATCGATTGTAATCCGAAAGGAATGCCAATAATAGTACACATCAAAGCAACACTACTCAAAAAATATCCGATTGCCATTTCAAGTCCACCGAATATCACCCAAATAATATTTCCTAATAGTTTCATTTTTCTATGCCTTTCAGTTTTTTATACGATTTCAAATATTTGTTCAGTCGCTCAAAATCAGACTGTTTTAAAAGATAATCGAGTCGGGTTATATCCATGTTATCAAGCAAATCGGCGATCTTCACTTCTCTTCCGATTTCGTTTCCGCCAGCTCTATCTATAAAGTCTTCGTAGCTCTCACATTCCTGACGCGTAACCGAAAGTACAGCATCGACAAGATATTGCGGGAAGCCTTTACCTAACAAATAATCTGTAGTTACATCTGTGTCTTCTATCGTGTCATGCAACAAAGCCACGATGCGTGCATCATCTGACTTGCATCTTTCTGAAACGCGAATCGGATGACCAATATAGTCTTTCCCAGCCTTATCTTTCTGACCTGCATGAGCTTTTCTGGCTATTTCGAGTGCCAAATTTAAGAGTTCTTCTTGCATCATATTTCTGTGTTTTTTATGTTTAGTTTATAGTTTTCATTGTGTGAAACTATTTGTTATTCACTTTCATCATCATCTTACCGCCATAATCGACGACCACTTCTACAAGATAAACGCTCGGACTATCGGGAATGCCGATCGTGGTCAGGAAATGGAAACCTTCATTGTCAGCGCGTTCAAACGTCATATCGCTCAGAATGCTTTGTGAGAAATATTCTTTTGGAACAAATTCTGCAAAGTTATGCTTATAGAAATTCGACGAATAAATCTTTCGCGCACCATTGAAAACACTCATGTGAATAATGTTGTCATGATAGATATTATCCACCTCAACTCCTTCGTCGTTATACGAAGTCTTTATCACTTTATATGTCGTCGGATTTATCTGAACATAACAGTGATAACGCTCATTGTTACGAACGAAAGCTGAGTCGCGTTTGATCAGTTGATTTTGATTGAGTGCTTGCGCAGGGTGCTGATTTTCAAAAAACCAGATATCGTTTTTGTTCTCGCTGAGCGACAGCCGCACGAGTTCATCGTTCTGATTTTTGAAAGCAAAAAGATGTTCCGTTTGTTTTTCAATATGATATTTCACATCATCAACGCCACCATGCAAGACAAGCGTATCGCCATATATCTGAAAACAAACGGGTTGACTTGTAGAGTCGGGATAGAAAATAGTGTCGCCTTTCACGCGAAATGCCACGTCGCCAGCATCTTCGTTCACCCAAATTCCTTGCAGCATCTTTTTGGCAGCAATGTTTTCTTTGGGTGTTTCGCGTCGATCAACAGTCTTTTGTTTGCAACTTTCAAACATTGCAACAACGACCGAAATCACAAGCAGCACTTTAACACATTTCATTCTTTTCCGTCTCTCCTTTTTTATCGTCCTATGCAATGATACTCAAAACCTGCTTCTTCAAGTTCTGAAGAATCAAAAATATTGCGTCCGTCAATAACCAATTTATGTCGCATGGCTTTCCCAACGACTTCCCAACTTGGCAAACGGAATTCTTTCCATTCGGTAAGCAGAAGCAGTGCATCTGCATCAAGCACAGCATCGTACATGTCGCGACAATACACGACCGAATCTCCAACTCGACGTTTACATTCGTCCATTGCAACTGGATCGTATGCTCTGATCGTACAACCAGCCTCTTTCAAAAGTCGAATCATAACGAGAGATGTTGATTCGCGCATATCATCGGTACCTGGTTTGAAAGAAAGTCCCCAAAGAGCGATCGTCTTTCCTTTAAGCGACTCGCCACTATACGCTTTCTGAAGTTTTCTGAACAGAATTTCCTTCTGACGTTCGTTAACCAATTCCACCGCTTTCAGCACTTCGAGCGAATAGTTGTTGTCAGCAGCTGTTTTCAGTAGTGCCTTCACGTCTTTCGGGAAACAACTTCCACCATAGCCGCAACCAGCATAAAGAAATTTTCTTCCAATTCGCGTATCGCTTCCAATACCTGCTCTGACCATGTTCACATCGGCTCCAACGAGTTCGCACAGATTTGCAATGTCGTTCATAAACGAGATGCGGGTCGCAAGCATTGAGTTTGCGGCATATTTTGTCATTTCCGCACTCGGAATATCCATGAAGATGACGCGGAAATTATTAATCAAGAATGGTTTGTAAAGGCGGGTGAGAATCTTTTTTGCGCGTTCACTCTCAACGCCTACTACAACACGGTCAGGACTCATGAAGTCTTTTATCGCATTGCCTTCTTTCAGAAATTCGGGATTACTTGCCACATCAAACGCGATGTTTACGCCGCGTTTGTCAAGTTCTGCCTGAATTGTTGCGCGCACTTTCTTTGCTGTGCCAACAGGCACTGTGCTCTTCGTAACTACCACAATATAACGATTCAGATTTTCGCCTATCGTCTTTGCCACTTGCAAGACATAGCTCAGATCTGCGCTGCCGTCTTCGTCGGGCGGAGTGCCAACAGCCGAAAAAACAATCTGTTGATCATTCAGAACGTCTGCAAGCGACGTGGTAAACTTCAGTCGCCCTGCTTTGACATTCTTTGTTACCATTTCGTCAAGACCTGGCTCATAGATAGGAATTTCACCGTTCTTCAGACGTTCAATCTTAGCTGCATCAACATCCACGCACGTTACGTTTGCGCCAGTCTCAGCAAAACAAGTTCCCGACACTAAACCTACGTAGCCCGTTCCGACAATCGCTATATTCATTTCCTGTATTTACTTTTTTATTCAAAGAAGTCTGCTTCTGCAAAGCTCTTTCCCTTCAAGTCTTTCTCGCTTGTCAGCACATCTTTCGCATCGATCGGCCATTCTATTGCCAAATCTTCATCGTTCCAACGAATGCTGGCCTCGCTCTGAGGAGCATACACATTATCTACTTTATATGTAAAAATGGCTTCTTCACTCAAGACAAGAAAACCATGAGCGAATCCGCGCGGAATAAAGAACTGACGTTTGTTTTCATCACTCAGTTCTACCATAACATGTTTTCCGAATGTGGGCGAACTCTTTCTCAGGTCAACGGCAACATCTATCACCTTACCTTTGATAACGCGCACGAGCTTTGCCTGCGAAAATTCGCCCTTCTGATAATGCAAGCCACGCAAAACGCCATACGACGACTTCGACTCATTATCTTGAACAAAGTCAACATGACCTACGTTCTGTTCAAACTCTTCTTTTTTCCATGCTTCAAAGAAATAACCGCGCGCATCTTCAAACACGCGAGGCTCGATCACGTAAACGCCATCAATTTCTGTCTTGATATAATTCATGTCTATGTCATATAAATTATTATGATGCAAAGTTACATCATAACAATTACATTTCAAAATAAAATCCGTAAGTTTTTGTTTTTTTAGTTTTTTTGTTCCAAAATGTTTGCGTAATTCATAGAAATGACGTATTTTTGCAAACATGATTCAGTTGGAAAAACATATTGAGATATTGCTACTAAGCAACGATTGCGTCATTGTGCCTAACTTCGGAGGCTTTATGACACATAGCGTAAACGCAAGAAGATGCGAAAGCGAAAACATCTTCCTGCCGCCATACCGCACGCTTGGATTCAACCCACAGCTGACAATGAACGACTCATTGCTGGCGCAATCGTATGTAGAGACTTACGACATCAGTTATCCCGAAGCATTGCGAAAAATTGAAGACGAGGTGAGAGAACTCCGTCAGCACATCGAGAACGAAGGACAATATGAGATGAGCGGTCTCGGAACAATTTCTCTCAACGACGAAGGCAAATACATCTTCGAACCATGCGAAGCTGGCATTCTGACACCGAAGCTCTATGGTCTCGACTCGTTTGAATTCAAGAAACTTAAGGCGCAGACAACTGAATCGATCGCACAAAACGTTGCACCGAAGGCAAAGACAATAACCATTAAAGTTAGTCACTTGCGCAACATTGCCGCAGCTTGCGTAGCCGTACTGGCTTTGATGCTTCTGCCTCAGCAGAACACAAGCAACAACGTGGCTGTAACACAAAGCAGCATCATCTCGACAAACGTTCTGCGACAGATGATGCCAAAGGAAATTAAGGCAGAAGCACAAAAAATTGATGTCGCAAAAGCAACGGCAAAGCAAGTGGAAACACAAAAAGCGCAACCAAAGATTGTGACTGCAGAACCTACTAACTACTTCTGCATTGTTTTGGCAAGCAAAGTGAGCAAGACCAACGCGAATGCTTTCGTGGATCATCTTCACAAAAATGGATTCGATGCAGCAAAAGTGCTTTCGCGCGAATCAGGAAACAAAGTCATTTACGGACAATACGAAACCGAAGCAAAAGCCTATAGTGCATTGCGCGAACTCCGCTCACTGAAAGACTTCCGCGATGGTTGGGTAATGCAAGTGAAATAAGAAAAAAGGCAACCCGAAATGAAAAGAGTACGTTGTCCCAAATGCGATAACTTCATAACTTTTGATGAAACGAAATACGAGGCTGGTCAATCACTCGTGTTTCAATGCCCTCAATGCGGAAAACAATTCGGCATCCGCATCGGCGTGTCGAAACTGAGAGATCGTCAGAAAGACGAAAAACCTAACGAACAAGCCAACGAGAAAGGTTGCGGATCAATAGTTGTTATCGAAAACGTATTCCACTATAAACAGGTGATTCCGCTAAGCATGGGTGCAAACACTATCGGGCGGTATATGAAAGGTAGCAAAACAACCTGCCCTATCGAGACCAACGATCCAAGCATGGACATCACGCATTGCACAATAACAGTTAGTAGAAAACCAAACGGACAACTGAAATATATTCTCAAAGACGGACCCAGTCTCACTGGAACATTCGTGGATAATCAAATATTGGGCGACAGAGAACAACGCATCATCACCGACGGAACGCTTTTCACCATCGGCGCAACTACCATTATCCTCAGAACGAATCAAGAAGAAAACTAAATTCAAAAAGAAAACTAAATTCGCACTTTCTTAGCACAATTTCACCGCACATCTTTTCCTAACCAAATTTCTTTTGGTTACAATCCGAAACTTTTTATATATCAAATTGTAACAATTTTAATCATCATTGTTGCAAGAGTAATTATTGTTACAAGTTGAAACAAAACACTATTCAAAAAGTTATAATTCTAAAGCGAGACAGTTTATGGGACAGTAAGCGGGACAGTAAGCGGGACAGTCTGAGCCCTTTATAGCAAACGTCTGAATGCAAAGTAGTGAAACGGGAAAAAGTTGTAAGTAGTGCAAAAATGCGGGACAAATTAAAGAATATAAAGAAAATAAAAGAAAATAGGCTTCCGCCTATAAAAGATAGCGGCGGAGGCGGCAGAAGAATTTTGTTTTAAAAAGATTTTGCCTATAGCTCAGATTATGCCATTTCAGCGCCTAAAAAGCACCGCTAAAACGTCTTAGCACCGTTTTGGCGAGCTAAATACGCCGTTTTGGCGAGCCAAATACATCGTTTTGAGCTCGCTGAAACGATGTATGAACGACCTCAAAATGATGTAAGAACACCCTGAAAACGATGCATAAACAAGGTCAAAACGATGCAAGAGTAAGCTCAAAACTGCGTGTGAATGAAGTAATTACGATGTACGAATGGAACAAAAACGGCTTTTGCTAAAAATTTGCAGGAAGTTGCAGCGAACTTACATTTCGGTTGCTGCGAGTTAACATTTGGCGACGAAAAACGCATTTCGATGGCTTCAGTTTTCAAAAAACGCAAATAAATTGCGTCTAACGAAAGAAAAATTCTTCGGACGGGCAAGTGTCCATTAAAGATATTTCAAGCGAATAGCGCGCATTTAAATCGCGTTTACGGCGATTTTTATCTTATCATCACCACAGCACAATTTCAAATTTGCGAAAATCTGCTCAAATTTTGATTTCAAATTGATTTTTCTTCTTCCAAAAACGCTTTCAGCTTGAAACTAAAATCACACAAAATGATTACAATTTGAAACAAAGAAAAATTGAAAGCACGTTGTAAAATTGCGATTTTTTAATTTTTATGAAACAGTTTCCGCAAAAAGAAATACGTTTCTTCTTGAGCACGAAACAGCAGCCATGAAGGACGTAGCAGACAGTATCCGAAGTGTCGGCGCAGCTTTGGTTTTACTCGTTCTTTTTCTATATTTCCCCAGACGCGACGCATTTCACTTAGTGCGAATTGTCGCGTTTGCTTAGTCATTTTGCGTCGGTTTTGATAATAGAAATAGTACGAATCTACAAGCACTAACATTCTGACGGTTTCAAATTCGTTCAGATCGGCTTCGCTGACATTTTCTTCTATTAATTGGCGTTTCATACTTTCGTTTGCACGCAGTCTGTCGAATCGTCGCGCGCCAACAGCATGCGTTACCGACTGCTGATTTTGCCAATAATAATAGGTGCCATCACAGAACGCCACCTTACGACAATGCAGATAGTGAATGCGCGTGGTGTTATCGTCACTATACGATTTGCACGTTTCATCGTAAGGATATTTCTTGTGAATGGCTTGACGAATTGCATACCAGCCATGAATCTTCCAAGTCAGACTCAGTCGGAACGCTTCTTCGCCACTCATCGGATCAGTTTGCGTCGCATAGATTTCTTGTCTGCCGTCGCTGAAAGCATAATAAACTTTGAATAAGACTGCATCAACATCGTCAGCATCTGTAAAAAAGGCATCGGCACAACATTGCAAGGCATCTGTCGCCATCCAATCATCGCTATCCAAAAAGGTGATGAATTGTCCTCGCGCATAGCCAAGAGCAACGTTTCGAGCGTGCGCTTGACCACGATTTTCATGCAAATGATGCACTTCTATTCGTGAGTCTGCCTTCGCATATTCGTGAAGAATGGCAAGCGAAGCATCGGTTGACGCATCGTCAACGCATATAATCTGTATTTCGCGAAGTGTCTGATTGCGCAAAGAATCGAGACAGCGACGAAGATACGGTTCGGCATTGTAAACAGCTACGAGCACTGAAAAAACTACATTCATGCAACGCCTCCTCTCATCTTCACCTTATATATATTATATACGACAAAACTGCAAACGGCAATCAACGCAACACCTAACATCCAATAAATCAGTTGATTGCCGACGAAAGTCAGCGCAAAAGCAAGAAGTCCGAAAGGAAGCAGCAGGAACATATATCGCCATACATCAGATGATATGACGTAACCGTATTTGTGATTTGTGTAACATGAAAGAACGATGAAGTCGAGCAGAGCCGTCAATGTGATACCAATGCCACATCCCGTCAGTCCGAAACGCGAATAAAGTAGGCAGACGAGCGCCACAACAACTACGTCGTAGATGAATTCAAGCAGCAGATAACTTCGCGAATCGCCTTTTGCCAAAGGCAGATATGCCATCGGAAGTTTTATGGCGCGCAGATACATTGCCATCACCATAACTTGCATCATGCCTAAGGCTGGCAGGAATTTTCCGCTGTAGAGCAATGGAAGAATTATCGGAAGAAACACCGAAAAGGCGACGAGCAATGGCGAAAGCAAAAGCAATGACACTTCTATTTGTTTATTGACAGTATCGTTTTGCAATACGACATCGTTTTGAACTGCCGAGAGACGCGGAAAATAATCGGTTTCCATTGCCGAAAAAACCATGCCTGCATAGACCATTGTCATCATGTAACCCGCGTTGAAAAGTCCAACTACGCTGAGATCGGCAACATTGTTCAGGTAAGTTCGGATAAGGAAATCGGCTCCGCTGCCGAAAATTCCTGCCAAGACAAAGGCGATGCCCAGCTTTAACATTCCGAGACCCGACTTCAAAAGCGAAAGATTGAAACGTGTGATTATTCGCGTCTTATAACGCGAAAAGCCGATTACGAGCAGCATTTGAATGAGAGCCGAAATCATAAGTGAAGGCACAATGCCTGCTTCGCCATAGAAATAATAAATGGGAACGGTTATGAGAAGCACGCCCACAACGTGAATGATGCTCACTTTTGCAAGCGCTTTCAGCTGTCGCGTTCCTTTCATAATGGCGAGTTCGCCACATGTAATGGCAAGCATTGCAATGGTTGGCGAAAGCAATACGAAATGAAGTGTATGATCTCCCCAAGTGAAAGTCCAGCGATTCAATAACGGACTGAGAACGATGCACAACAACATTCCTGCCAATGCACAAACGAGACTCCATGCTCTGACAGTGGCAATGGTCTGTCGGAGCGCGTCTTCATCGCCCTTTTCGAAGGCTTCGGAAACGCTTCTGACGCCACTCATGTTGATTCCAAGATTTGACGAGTCGGAAACAAGTTTTATGGTAGAATTGAAAAGCGAAATCAGTCCCATGCCATCAGGACCAAGAATGAGCGCAACGAGTTTATTACGCACGACTCCAACGAGAATGTTCAAGCCTTGCACCCCGCCGAATACACTCGTATATTTCAGTATGTGTTTATAATTTTTTTTCGCTTCCGATGTTTCCATTGCTATAATTAGAAACGAATCTTGCAATGTTTTATTACAGACAAAGAAACATTTTTTTGCTTTTTTACGGCGAATCTCGTTTTTTTTTCCTAACTTTACCGCCAAGAAATGAAACTGAGCATAATTGTTCCTGTGTGGAATGGCGAAAAATGGCTGCGGAAATGCATTGAAAGTATAATGACAGACGCGGCAAACGATTGGCAGTTAATAATTGTTGACGATGGAAGTAGCGACACAAGTGGCGCCATCGCCGATAAATTTGCAACTGCCGATGCACGAATTACGACCATTCATAAAGAGAATGGCGGTCTCAGTAGTGCGAGAAATGCAGGCATAGAGATCGCATCGGGCGAATATATAACATTTGTTGATGCCGACGACACATTAGAAACTGGCACACTCAACGCCGTTTTGGCAGAAATAGAGCTGCATCCCGAATGGGATTTCGTGGAATATCCGGTGAGGAAAAGCGATGAAACGGAAAAACGTTCAACGTCCAACGTTCAATGTTCAACGTCCAATATCCAACGTTCAACGTTCAACGTTCAATGTTCAACGTTCAACGTCCTCGATTATTGGTTCGATCAGCGCGCCTACACTCACTCCTACGCATGTAATAAAATCTATAAGCGGCACCTTTTCAACGAGGTTCGTTTTCCCGAAGGGAAGGTTTTTGAAGACATTGCAACGCTTCCTGAAATACTAAAACGCTGCAATCATGTTGGAATGACCGACAAAGGC
>Ga0065709_1006338_pt1 | contig 11153 bp, 7 predicted proteins | sample Hoacrofraction14_2_FD_59096 | JGI IMG/M metagenome (GOLD analysis project Ga0065709, IMG submission 59096) | Hoatzin crop microbial communities from Cojedes, Venezuela, sample from fiber fraction 14 v1 | ecosystem: Host-associated > Birds > Digestive system > Esophagus > Crop | place: Venezuela... | reverse complement strand
CCCGTGGGCTCGTCGGCCAGCACGATGTCGGGGTTGTTGATGAGGGCGCGCGCTATCGCCACGCGCTGCATCTGGCCGCCGGACAGCTGGCTGGGGCGCTTGTCGGCATGTTCGGCAAGGCCCACGTTGGCGAGCGCCTCCAGCGCACGCTCGTGGCGCTCGCCCCGCGGGATCCCCGAGAGCGTGAGTGCCAGCTCGACGTTGGCCACCACCGTCTGGTGCGGAATGAGGTTGTAGCTCTGGAAGACAAACCCCACGCGGTTGTTGCGATAGGCGTTCCAGTCGCGCTCGCGGTACTCCTTGGTCGAGACCCCCTCTATGACGAGGTCGCCCGCGTCGTAGTGGTCGAGCCCGCCCAGCACGTTGAGCATCGTCGTCTTGCCCGACCCCGAGGGCCCCAAGATCGCCACGAACTCGCTGTCGCGAAAGGCAAGGCTCACGTGGTCGAGCGCCCGCTGCGTGAAGTCACCCGTGGTGTAGGACTTGCAGATGTCGTCGAGGCGCAGCATGCGGCCCCTCTCGCCCAGGTTCGTTTGAGTCCGCATTATAGTCCACCCGAGAAGCCCGAGGCGCTGCGGGAGCCGTGCCCGTCTTGTGACGCGCCGTGCAGGTTTGGAGGTGGCCGCGGCCCGTTCTGGTAGCCTTATGCGCAGGAAAACTCTGGGCACGGGAGGCAGACGTGGTAGATGGCGTGATCTTTGACATGGACGGGCTGATGTTTGACACGGAGCGTCTCTGGTATGAGGCGTGGGAACCGGTCCTCGCCCGCTATGGATACGCGTTTGACCCCCAGATCGCCCACGACGCACGTGGTCGTGCCGGCAAGCTGCTCGACGAGGCCATCGCCCGCAACCTGGGCGATGATGCCCCGGCGCACGAGATCTGGCTCGCCCTCGCCGACTACGCCCACGACCTCATCCGCGAGCGCCTCGAGAAGAAGCCCGGCCTAGACGGGATTCTCGCGTACCTGCAGAAGGAGGGCATTCCGGCGGCGATTGCCTCGTCGAGCCCGCGCGAGATGATCGACGAGGACGTGGACCAGACAGGCGTGCGCCCGTACTTCTCGGCCATTGTCTCTGCCGCCGACTTCGAGCGCCCCAAGCCCTATCCCGACGCCTTCCTCGCCGCCGCCGAGAAGATCGGCGCCCGCCCCGAGCGCAGCGTCGTGCTGGAGGACTCGTTTGCCGGCGTTGCCGCAGGCGCCGCCGGAGGATTCATCACGATCATGGTACCCGACCTCGAGCAACCAACCGACGAGGTGCGCAGCCAGTGCTATGCCGTGTGCGCCGACCTTAACGAAGCCCGCGAGGTCATCGCGGGGCTGTAGCAGGGTGTTGCAGCTGGGGGCGGCACAGCTGGGCACGCTGCGGTTGGACACGCCGCACGCAGACGTTATTCGACCGCTCGCCGCCAACGCGCGGCCGGCTGATTAGTTTTCGCGCAAAGGGGAATAACTAGCAATGTGTTCGATGCCGGGTTCACCGGCAGCCGGTTGGGACTTCGGGGCGCGGTACCCGAACGATTGGGAAAGGGGTGAGTCCAATGGACAAGGATAGCTGGTCGGTTGCGAACGTCCACGGATTGGACGTCTCCCCTTCCGACGCGCGAGCGAGGCTTTAGCCGCCGGCTTTGTTTTATATGCGGTCATGTCGCATTCACTAGGGACCAGATATGAGCCCCTCCAAAGTCAAAGGTAGGCGAGGCGGAGCTTCTCGCAGACGTTCTCACCGACGATAAACGGCTTGCTCGAACGGGACTTCGAGAGTGTCTGACTTCTCACGAGAGAAGACGAGGTTTCGGGAGCGATGCGACGTAAGCTGCACACTTTGGTCGTCACATAAATATTTCGACAAGTTGCAGATGTGGTACGCGCAGGAGACCCGAGACAGAGCACCAAAGAGGAAGGCGGCTCGCGCCACGTGTGAAAGGTACGGGGGCGCGAAAGAGGGAAAGATGACGGAAGCCGCGAACGAGGCACTGACCGGGCGAGAGGCCTGAGGAGACTAGACAGCGGAGCGGAAAGCTCCGAGAGCATGAGGGGCGGTCCAGAGGGCCGCCCCTCGACTATGCGCTACGTTGGTACGAGTGACTGTTGCGTCGCGCTTGTGAACGGCTTTTGTGGCCCACTGCTGCGGCTGTGCTTGCGAGTCATCGCCTTGTCATAAGCTTGCGACCCGCTGTCTCACCATCACTCGCGGCATAACCAAAGAAGCGGGACCTCTCTCTCCGAGAAGTCCCGCTTTTTATATGAGCCGCGCGAGGGCTGGACGATCCTCTCGGGATGCACCCGACCCCGCGCTGATGGATCGTTACGCTGCGTAATTTGCGGGCAGGGACTGATCCGGCGTGTTGATGTTGTTTGCCGCGTTCGTCAGCGCCGCCGAGAGATCGGCCGCCCGGTCGGCCTGCTCGTTGCAGTCTTCGATGGGGCACTGGGGGTCATCCGCCATGGCACGAAGGGAATCGCTCATGGTATCCAGCTCGCCCGCCATCGCCCTCAGGTCGTTGGGGCTATAGACGTTGAGGCCGTTGTTGTAGACGTCTTGAAGCTGGTCGATGCGCGTAAGCATGTTGTTGTAGTCGTAGAGGTACTGGTCCTCGGTCGCCTGGTCGTCCGTGTACTGGTCCTGGTCCTGCGCTTGGTCGTCGGTGGTCTGGTCCTGATCGTTGGCTTGGTCGTCCGTGTTCTGGTCCTGGTCCTGCGCCTGGTCGTCCGTGTTCTGGTCTTGGTCCTGCGCCTGGTCGTCCGTGTTCTGGTCTTGGTCCTGCGCCTGGTCGTCCGTGTTCTGATTCTGGTCGTTGGCCTGGTCATCGGTGTTGTTCTGGTCCTGCGACTGGTTGCCCGTCGTGGCCGTCGTCTGGGCCTGGGAGTACTGCGTTCCCGCCGTGGCCGTCGTATCCCACGGATGACAATACCCAAGTGCGCACCCGCCACCCGCAGCAGCGGCAACGATCGCAGCCACGATGAGACCCCGCGCCACGCCACGATGAGACTTCGTGTAACGCGTCTCAGCATAGTGGCGCGTGCCGTTCACGTCAGCGTATGACCTGCTGTTCTCATCTTCCATAAGATCGGCCGTGAAGTCGCGGGCAGCCTTGCGGTCATTCTTCGTGAACTTGGTAGTCATGTCGTTCTCCTCTCGTTGGTTCGGCGTCTCTCGCCGTTCCTCGTTGCCTGCTTACGTCATGTGTATACGAGCCCACGGTGCGCTCGTCCCTCGATACACACAACCTGCATAAGCACCACGACGTGCGGTAACGGCCATACTGCCAATGCCTCGGAGGCCCCTGATCAACTTGGACGGGGTCCCAACGGTAATGATTCACGGCTTGTTATTGGTGCAGCTCTATCGGTCCGCAGGCGAGAATAGCGCTTAACTCCTTGTGCGTCGCCGAGAAGGGCCCCGCTGCTCGGCTGAGCTGCGGGGCCCGTGGTCGTTGTGACTTTCGGTCGCGCCTTGCGCGGTGACTAACCCTCGCGCCTGCGGCGGGACAAGATCCTTCGGCGCTTTTGTTCGCACTTTTGCGTTCGGCTTGCCGCTAGAACCTGCGTCCTTCCAGCATGAACTCGGGTGCGTTGGCGTGCACAATCCCATTGCGCCGCTGGATGGGGTCGTTTCTGGTCAACAGGTACTTGGGATAGTTGTCCCGAATCCTCTCGAGCGGCCGGTACTCGCGCTCCTCGGTTCTCTCATCGGCCATGATGGTCATTGCCACCTGGACGTAGGCGTAATCGAGGTCGGACCCGCGCAGGATGAAGTCGCACTCGAGGTTCCCGATCTTGCCGACGCTCGCGCTGTAACCCAGGCTGCGCGCGTAATTGTAGACGATGTTTTCGAGCACCGGGCCGTAGGCGATGCGGTTGTCGGTGTTCAGAGCGAAGTAGAAGCCGAGATCGGAGAGGTAGTACTTCTGCTCGCCCTGAAGCGATTTGCGCGACTTCGTGTCGAAGCGCGTGCACTTGCTGATCACCTTCGCGTCCTCCAGAATCCGCAGGTACCTGTGCAGCGTCTCGCGCTTGATGCGCACCCCCTGTTTCGTTTCGAGATCCGAAAGGATGTTGGTGAGCGACGTGGTCGCCCCGAAGTTGTTGATCACATAATCGCGCACCTGGTTGAAGACCGACACGTTCTTCACCTTCGCGCGTCTCTTGATGTCCTTCTCGAATACTTCCTCGATGACCGCGGTGGCGTACGCGCGCTTGTCCTGCAGAGCGGGGTAGTCGAGCGCCTTCGGGAAGCCCCCTTCCAAGATGTAGGAGTCGAGCTCCGCTGCGGGGTTCGGGTCGACTTTCTGGCCGAGGAACCGTTTCATGTCGCAATACTCCTTGAAGGTGAGCGTCTGCATCTCGAATTCGACGTAGCGGCCAGTCAGCTTGGTCACGAGCTCGCCTGAGAGCAGGTAGGAGTTGGATCCCGTGATGAAAATCGAGAAGCCGCCCTCGCTTCTGAACTCGTTCACCACCTCCTCGAATCCGCCCACGTTCTGAATCTCGTCGACGAAGAGGTACTTGATACCCGGGATGTCCATCGACGGCGCAATCAGGGATTCCAACTGCTCCGGAGTTCTGACCGCGCGGAACCCGTACCTGTCGAGGTCTATCCACAGGATGCTCTCCTCGGGGACGCCTGATTCCCGGAGCTCCTGCGCAATCGTCTGCATGAGGCAGGACTTCCCGCAGCGGCGCACGCCCGTGATGACTTTGATTATCCCCTCATCGTGGTAGAATCCCCGGATTTTCTCAAGATAGGATTCCCGCTTGAACAAACGCATGATGGCTCCAGTCTCTCGATGGAGCCATCATATCAAAATGTCGAGTTATGGGGAATATCTACTAAACAATGCCGGTATATACCCTTATAACACGCTAATTTGCCACTCCCACTCAATTGTTGGAATTTCAATCTCCGTGCTACTATTGATGATATAGCTTTGCTGAGGACGTCTATTCTATCCAGAGCCATGCGCAGCGAGGTTGGTACCAACGATGCAAACGAGCCTTGTTCCAAGTAGTTGCTCGTTCAAATCTTCAATGGAGAGGAAGCGCTCGAATGAAGGTACGCAACAGCAAGCACTCGCAAAAGGACTGGATGATTTATCCGAGTACACGGAACGCGGGCTAGCGCTTGCTCTCCAGGCGATTGAGCTGCTTCGCACGACAGTGAATGCAGCGTCCACCGGGCTAAATAAGCTCATTGAGAGACTACGCGCTGGCGACTACCGCGGTCAGGAAGTCATGCAATCGCTAGCTAACCAGCTTGACAACATTCGTGTCGGATATGAGTTGCTGCCAGAACGAATGCGGAATGAGGTAGACGCGCTCTCAGGAGGCACCTTCTCGATAACCCTTTTCGGAAGGACCACCGCCGGCAAGTCAACACTCATGACCGTCCTGACTCATGGAGACGGCAGCCGGATCGGTAACGGTGCGCAGAGAACAACCCTTGACGTCCGCACCTACAAATACCGTGGTCTAGAGGTTACCGACGTGCCGGGCATCGCCGCGTTCGGAGGTGAGGAGGACGAGACGCTCGCTTTTGAAACCGCCAAGCAAGGCGATCTTATCCTTTTCCTCATAACTGACGATGCGCCGCAGCGAAGCGAAGCCGAATTCCTAAGTCGCATCAAGATGCTCGGTAAGCCCATCATCTGCCTGGTTAACGTCAAAGCGGGAGTTAACTCAAACGGACACATTAGCCAGGATGATTACGACGACCTATGCGATGACGTACAGGACAAATTCGATGACGTCGAGGGACTACAGGCGATACGCAGAAGTCTTGTTGACTATGGACCACAATACGGTCAGGACTGGGAGCATATGCCCTTCGCCTTTGTCCACCTGAAAGCAGCATATCTAGCGCAGCAACCCGAGTACGCCAGCTGGAGCAGTAATCTCTACTGGCTTTCACGATTCGATGGTGCAATACACCTCATTGAGCAAGAGGTCAGGGACAAGGGCGGTTTCTATCGATTCAAGACGTACGCTGACGCCGTATCCGTACCTCTCGTAGACGTGCTTGAGATGCTATTCGGGCAAAGCGTCAAAAACAGTGTCCAAGGGCGCACGTTGATTCAGAAGCGTCGCAAACATGATGCGTGGGTCGACGATTTCGAGAAACGCGCTCACGCGAGGATAGACACCCTACTAGCAGGCATCGCAGACGATCTCAAGCGCGAGGCGAGCTCCTTCGCTGAAGACAACTACGACAACAAGAATGCAGCTCATGAGTGGAAGCAAATAGTAGAAAGGTGCGATATCCAAGGACGGGCTAACACTCTTCTCTCCGAATTCGAGCGTGAATGCGAAGACGAACTGCGCGATATCGGCAGGGAGATCGAGTTCGATTTAAAAATCGGTCAGTACAGATTGAGCACCAGCGAAATCAAGGGGCATGCCGTTGTCGATGCTAGACGGGTCTGGAACTGGAGCAGCATCATAGTGTCCGGAGGCCTAACGATAGCCGGCCTTTTCATCGCCCCCGAGCTTCTCGCCGGCGGCGTGATTGCCGGAGTGGCCGGCGCTGTCGGCGGACTTGTCTTCGATGACTTTGGGCAGCGGAAGAAAAAGGCGTGTCAGAACCTGGAACAACAACTCAATGACAGCATTGACGAGACGATGGGCCAGATAAAGAAGAAGATAGACAAAGTCCTTGAAGAAAAGATCGTCGAGCAACAGCTACGTCCCACGAGCCGAAAGATAGACGATGTTGTCAGCTCTCTGTTTGACCTGAGTGCCACACAGCGAAAACTTGCTCGCAAGATCAATAAACAGCAGGGAATTCTCAGCAAGGAGATCATCTCCGAGGCATTGGCATTCCTTGGCTATTCCGGACAGGACGATAAAATCGTTAGAGTGGCACGCATACCCGGGAACACCACGATGCTCGTTCTTGGAGACGGATCAAAGCTGCCCTACAACCTGAAACGCGATCTTCGTCAACTGCTGAATGAGAACGTGCGATATGTATTCGACTCTGATGACGAGCGCATACTTCTCTCACGAGCTATAGGACAAACTTGCAAGCGAAAGGATATTCACATCGAGGAAGTCAAAGGAGAGCCTCTGATTGCGCATATACAGAAGCTCGATTCTTTAGGCAACGAAGCCCAAACTGGAATCCGTCTGGGCGAGCAAATCACCGAGCTCCTCATTACGAAATGACCAAGGAGGCAACATGGGCAACGAAAACGAGCTCAGCATTCCCGAGTACACCGAGAAGAGCGAGCAGCTAATCACAGAAGCGCATGCACTTTTCGAGGAGATCGGCAGCGATACCTCGATTCTCCCTAAGGGCGCATACGGCGACGAGAAGCCCATCACCGTTGTTTTCGCTGGCCAGTACAGCGCGGGAAAGTCGACAATACTGAAGGCGCTTACCAAGCTCGACATCAGGACCGGGCATGAGATCACCACTGAAGAGGCGCACGCATACGAGTGGCGCGGCATCGAAGTAATTGACACTCCTGGCATCGGCACGGGCAGGCGACCGGAGCACGATGAGGTATCGTACAAGGCTATCGCCGATGCCGACCTTCTCGTCTACGTAGTGACGTACGCCGGCTTCGACGAGCTCATCGCACAAGACTTCAGGCGACTGCTCATCGATCAGGACAAAGCGGGCGAGATGGTGCTTGTCGTGAACAAGATGCGAGACGCCAATGGCGGGAATTCGCCCGAACAGCGAGAGGTGATATCGAGAGATTTGGCAAAGGTCACCGATCCGTACACGCCAGATCAACTGCGAGCCGTTTTCGTCGATGCGCTTGCTTATCTTAAGAGCGTCGACATAGCAGACGAAAAGCCCGAGCGCTCCAAAAGGCTGTTTACACAGAGCAACTATGCGAGGCTTGTTGAAACGCTCAATAAATTCGTCGAGCAGCGCGGTGTTGCGGCGAGGCTCACTACGCCGCTTTATCAGTTGAGAGACGCCCTCGACGCTGCGCTTCAGGAGCAGCAGGCTAGCTGCGGTGACGAAGATGTTGATGCCCTAGAGGAGCAGCTGCGCCGTGAGCGGTCCATCATAGGTAACGCAATGCACGACATCGAGGCATCCGTGAGGCAGATTTACACATCCGCCGCCTTGGACATCCGTGAGGAGGGGCGCAGGCTAGCTGATTTCCTCGAAGAATGCTCCAGCAAAGCAGACGCAGAAGACATGGCAAAGAAATCGTACAACCGCGTAAACGGGATCTCCGAAGACTGCAGCGCTCGGATCGTCGACGCCGTACAAACTCGTTATGACAAATGCCAGGATACGCTCGATGAGTTTTACGCCTCAGACTTTTCCCAAGATCTGTGCATACGCCTTGAGGACAAGAGAAAGGCTGGAAACCCCATTGTCGACAAGCTATTGAACTCAGACCTTATCGCCCAAGGCGGCGGCAAAGTAGTAAGCGTCACGATTGGCACCGATGCGGCTGCTGCTGGGCTCAAGGCGTTCACGGGCAGCAAGGCTCATCAATTCGTGCTTGACGTTGGGCATTTCTTTGGGCACAGCTTTAAGCCTTGGGAAGCGGTGAAGTGGGCGAAGGGCATCAACGTTGCCGGAAAAGCACTCGGTATTTTCGGAGTCGCACTCTCCGTTGGGCTGCAGGTTAAGGAAGACTACGACGATGAAAAGCGCCAGCGCGAGATGCGAAGCAATCGCGATTTCGTGCGCGCGTCATTCAACAAGGCTGCAGACTCGCTCGAAAAGCAGTGTCAAAACGGTCTTCGGAATCTGCTACGAGAATCAGATGCATTCCAGCCAAGCGTTGACGATATCAACGCGAGGCTTGACGAAATCCAAGAGTTTCATGCCAACAAGTCGGAAGCCTGCCGTAATCTCGTGGAGACCAGCAAGGAATGCCAAGGCTTGATTGAAGAGATTCACAAACAGCTGCCTGCTCAGAGGACGCGGTGACAATAATGCATCAACGTTATCAGCGTTGAAGGCCACATAATGACCTTGTCGTCAAGGTGAGCGTATTGCTCATTTATTACTTGGTATGAAAATGAATAAAGGCCAGAGCGCATATGCTCTGACCTCGTATGTTCTGGTCGGGTTGACTGGATTTGAACCAGCGACCTCTCGGTCCCGAACCGAGCGCTCTACCAAGCTGAGCCACAACCCGTTGCAAATGGTTACTTTAGCAGAAACGGGCACCTTCGCCAAGGCATGTTGCACACGACCACCAAGACTTTTCATCATTGGCTTTCCGAGCTGCCACCTCCGCCGCCTTGTGACTCTCACAGAGGGCGAACACGCAGCTTCCCGAGCCGCTCACCTGTGCGCCGAGAACACCCTGGCGTCGGCGCAGCCACGCGAGCGCCTCCCCCACCGCGGGAACCATACGCTCGGCCACGGCCCCGAGGTTGTTGTAGAGGGCCGCCGCCATGGCGGGCACGTCATTCTCGGCAAGGGCCGCCCCCATCGCGTCTGGACGTTGCGGCTCCTCCGGTTTCTCGTCAAAGGCCCGGTAAGCCGTCACCGTCGAGATGCCCGCCTCGGGCTTGACCAGCACGACGGGGACCGCCTCCGTTGAACCTGGCACCTCGTCGCGGGAGGCGCCGCGCGAACCTGGCACCTCGTCGCGGGAGGCGCCGCGCGAACCTGGCACCTCGTACGTCCGCGAGAGGACGTCACCAGCCCCTACCAGCAGCGCAGGCCTTCCATCCAAGAAGAACGGGACGTCCGCGCCCGTCTGACGTGCGGCCTCCACGACCCGAGGATCGTCTCGATCGAGACCCCACAGCTTGCAGAGGGCCAGCAGTACCGAGGCCGCATCCGACGAGGACCCGCCCAGCCCCGCCTGCGAGGGCACGTGCTTTTCGACCGTGACCTGCAGCGATGTCACGCGGGCGTCGCAAGGTGCCAGGTTCGCCTCGCCGCGATCGTCGCGAGGGGACAGGTTCGCCCCCGCCTCGCCGCAGGCGTCGCGTGGTGCCAGGTTCGCGGCGAGGTTCATGATCGCCTTGTAGACGGTGTTCGAACGCGGGGGGACGTCCATCGGCGGCAGCCCGTCTGCAAACGTCATGGTCACGACTGGCTCGATGGGGTTCTCGGCAACACCTGCGGAAGCACCCGCAGACACCTCTCTCGACGCAGCAGAAGCCACACCGTCAACCTCCCGCACGCGCACGATGTCAGCGAGCTCCAGCGCCGCCATGAGCGAGTCCGCACGATGGTAGCCGCGCTCGTCTCGGCCGGGATATATGCCCAGATGCAGGTTGACCTTGGCCGGAGCCGTGAGCACGACCTCCCGAGGCTCCCTCATCACGCGCCTTCCGAGAAGTCCAGGATGCGCTCACCCGTCTCGGGGTCGTACAGCTCGACCGTCCCCGTGAGCACGTCGGCGTACTGGTACGACTGGCGCGCCTTGCGGCCGCGCCGCTCCTCGACCTCCACGATGAACAGCGCAGGGTGCACGCCAACGAGCTCGCCCGTGCGCTCGATGATGCGCGACCGCCCCATATTGGCGCGGACCCGAATACGGCTGCCCTTGATCTCGTCAAGCGAGGCGCGAATCTGGTCAACGCGGTTAACGGACGGAATGTCATTCTCGGTCATGCTGCCTCCTATGAAAGTTGCAGGCAAGCGATAATGTGTACGCAGCGCCAGCATATGGGTAACTGCATAACTCTACTACAGTCGCCATTAACGTGCCAGACAAGCAGCAATCTGCCGAGAATGACCATAGCTCGCACGAAGCTGCCACGGCGCTGCAAAATCTATCACGGCGCTGCGAAGCTGCCACGGCGCTGCAAAATCTATCACGGCGCTGCGAGGCTATCGCGGGGTACCGCATGCGATGCCACACGCACGGCGTCGCGTTTGGCGGCACGCGTTGCGACGTCCTACCTCCTACCCCTGCGGGCAACGGGAAAGCGCGGCCTCGTCGGCCAGTACGATGCAATGGTGGTGGAGCTGCAGGATCGAAGCGGGCACCTTGGGTGTGATGGGGCCGTACACCATGTTGTAGACCGCCTCCGCCTTTGCGGGACCGCTCGCGCAGATCAAGATCATGCGCGCGAACATGATGGTCTGCACGCCCATCGTATATGCCTGACGGGGCACGTCCTCCTCGCGGTCGAAGAGGCGGGAGTTCGCCTGGATGGTGGACGGCGTGAGGTCGACGCAGGGCGTTCCCTTCGAGAAGACCTCATCGGG
>Ga0065709_1029887_pt1 | contig 11177 bp, 8 predicted proteins | sample Hoacrofraction14_2_FD_59096 | JGI IMG/M metagenome (GOLD analysis project Ga0065709, IMG submission 59096) | Hoatzin crop microbial communities from Cojedes, Venezuela, sample from fiber fraction 14 v1 | ecosystem: Host-associated > Birds > Digestive system > Esophagus > Crop | place: Venezuela... | reverse complement strand
CGACTTCTCGAAATGCAAACTCATCGACGTGCAAAACATCTATCACAAGATGGAGCGCCGAAATCTGGCAGCTGCCTACAAATTCTACTGCGGCAGGAACATGGAAGACGACTTCGAGGCTCACCGCGCCGACCAAGACACGGAGGCCACCTATCGCGTGCTGATGGGCGAGTTGGACAAATATTCGCCTGAAAACGAGCCAGACACGAGCCGACAACTGGTCAACGACGTGGACTTTCTGGCGGACTTCTCGCGCACGAACGACAACGTGGACTTCGCAGGGCGCATCATCTGGCAAGACAAAAAAGACCGAAACGGAAAGTCGATTATCGGTTCAGACGGAAAGCCGTTGCGCACCGAAGTGTTCAACTTCGGAAAATACAAGGGACGCCCCGTTGCCGAGGTGCTGCGGCGCGACCCCGGCTACTACAGTTGGATGCTGCAAGGCGACTTCCCCTCGAATACGAAAATCACGCTCACGCGCCTGCGCCTTAAATACGGAGTATGACAATGCTTCAAGGAAAGAAAATCGTACTGGGAATCACTGGCTCGATAGCAGCCTACAAAGCCTGCCTCATCATCCGCGGACTGATAAAGAAAGGTGCAGAGGTACAGGTCGTTATCACGCCGGCAGGGAAAGAGTTCATCACTCCCATCACGCTGTCGGCACTGACGCAGAAACCCGTCGTCAGCGATTTCTTCTCGCAGCGCGACGGCACTTGGCACAGCCATGTGTCGCTCGGACTGTGGGCCGACGCTATGCTCATCGCGCCCTGCACCGCATCGACGCTAGGCAAAATGGTGAGCGGAGTGACCGACAACATGCTTGTCACCACCTACCTCTCGATGAAAGCACCCGTTTTCATCGCGCCGGCAATGGATCTCGACATGTATGCCCACCCATCGACCCAACGAAACCTTGAACAACTCCGCGCGATTGGCAACCACATCATCGAGCCTCAAAGCGGCTTCCTGGCTAGCGGACTCGAAGGTAAAGGCAGGATGGAAGAGCCGGATGTCATCGTAAGCAGACTAGAAGAGTACTTCGCGAAAGAGGGCGACCTCGCTGGCAAACGCATCATGATCACCGCCGGCCCGACATACGAACGACTAGACCCCGTTCGCTTCATCGGCAATTTCTCCAGCGGAAAGATGGGTTTTGCGCTGGCAAAAGCATGTGCCGACCGTGGCGCGGAGGTGGTCTTGGTGGCTGGCCCCGTGGCATTGAAGACACCGCCAGGCAGCATACGGAGGATAGACGTGGAGAGTTGTGCCGAGATGCGCAACGCTGCCGTTGAAGAATACCCCAAGTGCGATGCCGCCATTCTGTGCGCCGCCGTGGCCGACTATCGTCCTGCGGAAGTGGCCGAACAAAAGATGAAGCGCAAAGGCAACACGCTGACAATCAATCTTGAACCCACTACCGACATAGCGGCAGAACTGGGGAAAATGAAGCGTGCCGACCAACGACTGGTGGGCTTCGCACTGGAGACAAACGACGAGCAACGCAACGCCGAAGACAAACTAGAACGAAAAAATTTCGACTTCATCGTGCTGAATTCGATGCGAAACCAAGGCACCTGTTTCCGTTCCGACGACAACCAAATCTGCATCATCTCGCGAGACGGAACAGAGTCGTTCGAGAAGAAACCTAAAGAGGAGGTGGCGACAGATATTGTCAATAAACTTTCAACAATATTATGACATGAGAAGGATAGCGCTGACGGCGTTGCTCATGCTCGCAACCATAGCAACAATGGGGCAAGAGCTGCAAGCGACGATTAAGATAAACCACAACCAAATACAGGGAACCGACGCTAGCGTGTTCGAAAACCTGCAACAGACGCTCGAGCAATTCGTCAACGAGCGACAGTGGACCGATTTGCAGTTTCAGCAGAACGAACGAATTGTCTGCAACTTCAACATCACCGTAACAAAATACAACAAAGACGACAACCTGTTCACTTGCACGGCACTCGTGCAGGCCAACCGTCCTGTCTATAACGCTGCATACACGTCAACGCTATACAACAACACCGACCGCAACTTCGACTTCACATTTCAGCAGTTCGACCAAATCGTGTTCAACGAAGAGACCGTCGATAATCAGCTCACCGCGCTGTTTGCCTTCTACGCCTATCTCATCATCGGTCTCGACCTCGACAGTTTCGCTCCGCTCGGCGGAACAGACGTGTTGCAGCGATGCCTAAACCTCGTGAACAACGCGCAAAACCTAAGTTACACCGGGTGGAAAGCGTTCGACAACGACCGAAACCGCTTCGCCATCATCAACGACTACCTCGACGAGGAGATGAAGCCATTCAGACAGTTGCAGTACGACTACTACCGTCAGGGACTCGACGAGATGGCTAACAACGTGGAACGAGGACGCACAAACGTCACCACCGCGCTGGAAAACCTCAAGAAGGCGCACGAGAACAAGCCCCTCTCTACGCTGCCCACCATCTGGACCGACTATAAGAAAGACGAACTGGCATCTATATATAAAGGAAAAGGCACGCAGAAGGAGAAGGAGCAGGTCTATGACATTCTCTTCGGAATAAACGCCTCGCAAAACAACTATTGGAGCAAGATAAAGGAGTAAAACAAGCAAAATGCTGAAACGTCTCTACATAAAGAATTTCACACTCATAGAGCAACTCGACATACCGTTCAGCGAAGGATTTTCCGTCATCACCGGAGAAACTGGAGCCGGAAAGAGCATCGTGCTGGGTGCCATCGGGCTGCTGCTCGGACAGAGAGCCGACGCAAAAATGATAAAACAGGGGAAAGAGAAATGCATCATCGAGGCCGAATTCGACCTGCACAACTACGCGATGCAACCTTTCTTCTCCGAAAACGACATAGAGTACGACGACGGAGAGTGCATCGTCCGTCGTGAACTGACGGCGGCAGGCAAGAGCCGCGCATTCATCAACGACACGCCAGTGGCACTCAGCGTGCTGAAGGAACTTGGCGAGACATTGATAGACATTCACAGTCAGCACCAAAACCTGCTGCTCAACAAGCACGATTTCCAACTCTCCGTGATAGACATCATCGGAAAAACGGTAAAACCGCTCGACGACTATCGCCAAGCGTTTAAAGCCCTGCAACAGAAAAGGGAGGAGAAAGCCAGAATAGAAGCAGAAGTCGCCAACACAAAAAAGCAGGCCGACTTCTTGCAATTCCAATTCAACGAGTTGGAACAGGCTAATCTTCAAGACGATGAGCAGGAACAACTGGAACGCCAACTAGAACTGCTCAACCACTCGGAAGACATCAAAAGCGCACTCTACGAAGCCGTAAATTCATTGACCGCAGAACAGACGGGAGCAGTGGAGACCACCCGACGCGCACTGAATGCCGTAGAACAAATAGCGGCCATGATGCCCGAAGCAGCCGATGCCAGCGAGCGTCTCAACTCTTGTCTAGTGGAACTAAAAGACCTCTCCGACGGTTTGGCAACGAAGATGGAAAACATCGACTTCGATCCGCAGGAACTCAACAAGATTGAGCAACGCCTCGACCTCGTCTATTCGCTCGAAAAGAAATACGATGCCGACAGCATAGCCCAACTGACGGAGCAAAGGGAAACCCTCAGACGGCAACTGAACGAAATAGAAAACAGCGACGAACTGCTGGCACAACTCACCGAAGAAGTAGTGAAGCAAGAAAAGGATTGCCGAGAGAAAGCCAACACGCTGAGCCAGTTGCGCCAGAAAGCCGCAGTGAAAATAGAGAAGGAAATGAAACAACGGCTCGTGCCACTGGGCATGCCAAACGTCAGATTTAAGGTGGACATTCGGCAGACCGACCTATCGCGCGACGGAGCCGACCAAGTGGAATTTCTCTTCAGCGCAAACACCAGCACCCAACTGCAGCCCGTTGCGCAAGTGGCATCAGGAGGCGAGATTGCCCGAGTGATGCTCGCACTAAAAGCGATGATCAGTGGAGCCGTGAAGTTGCCAACAATCATCTTCGACGAGATTGACACGGGCGTAAGCGGAAAAATCGCCGAACAGATGGGGCGCATCATGTCGGAAATGGGCGGCGAAGGAAGGCAAGTCATCAGCATCACCCATTTGCCGCAGATTGCCGCGCTAGGAAAACAGCACTACAAAGTGATGAAACAAGAGACAGCCGACGGCACTCAAAGCAAGATGACGCTGCTCACCGATGACGAGCGTGTCGCCGAAATAGCCCAAATGCTCAGTGGAAGCGACGTAACCGAAGCTGCCATAAGCAACGCTAAAGCACTGCTTCGCATGGAGTAAGCGACGGGTGGAAAACCGCTATATACATTATATAAATAAGGTAAAAAGCAAAACGAACATTCATGTCAACAAGAATAAAACTGCTTGCAGCAATGGTTTGCATCGCCATGACCGCACACGCACAAAACCCAGACTGGGCGAACAAAGCCGCTAAAGCCGTCATCTCGATAACCACCTTCGATGCCAATGCTACGATGATAGCCAAGTGCCAAGGATGCTTCATCGACGAGGAAGGCACGGCTATCGCACCTTTTGCGCCATTCAAAGGAGCATCGCGTGCTATTGCCGTAGATGGTGCAGGGAAAGAGTACGAAGTGGAATATATGCTCGGAGCCAACGAGATGTACGACATTAGCAAGTTCAAAGTAAAAAATCCCAAGAAAATCACCGCACTCGCAACGACAGCAACGCCAAGCACTGTCGGCACGAAAGCATGGTTGCTGCCCTACTCCACAAAGAAACCAACATGCGAAGAAACAACCATCACAAAGGTTGAAAAAGTCATTGACAATTACAACTACTACACTTTTTCGTTGACCTCCAGCGACGAACAAACGGGGCTACCGCTGCTCACCGACGACGGACGGCTCATCGGACTGCTGCAGCCTTCGCTCAAATCAACCGACGGAAAAAGTTATGCTGTCAGTGCCTTGCTCGCCGATTCCTTGAAGATAAGCGGTCTGAGCATCAACGACAAAACGCTCAATAGTACGCTCATCCCCAAAGACCTGCCGAACCGCGCCGACGAAGCCCTCGTTTCGCTCTATCTTATGCAAGGTTCGAAAAACACTGCGCTACGCGACCAGTTGACAGACAGGTATATAGAGAAATTCCCGAAATCGTCGAACGGATATTTTTTCAAAGCGCAAACACTCTCGCACGACAACCGCTTTGACGAGGCACGCCAACTGATGGAAACAGCCATCAAAACGGCCGACGACAAAGCCGAAGCCCACTACAACTACTGCCAACTGATATACGACAAGGAAATCAACATGGCGGACAAACCTTACTCCGACTGGACGCTAGACCTCGCTCTGCAAGAGGCGCAGAAAGCATACAGCACGTCGCCAATGCCCATCTATCTGCAAGGTCAGGCAGCAGTGTTGTTTGCACAAAAGAAATACGACGAAGCAGGCAAGATTTACCTGCAACTTGCCGACACGAAACTACGAAGCCCCGAAAATTTCTTCGCCGCAGCACGTTGCAAAGAGATGCTTGGTGACTCCGCCGCTACACTCGCATTGCTCGACAGCACCATCGCGTGCTACGAGCGTCCCTACCTGAAAGAGGCCGCACCATACCTGCTCTATCGTGCGCAAACACTCGTGGCCGACAAACAATATCGTAAAGCCGTGGCCGACTACAACGACTACGAAACGCTGATGAGTACGAGCGTGAACGACCGTTTCTACTATCTTCGCGCACTGGCAGAGACCGAGGGAAAACTCTATCAGCAGGCACTCGACGACTACGCCAAGGCTATTGAAAAGAATCCGTCGTCTGATCTTTACCATGCCGAGTTGGCTGCACTGCAATATCGCTTCGGTATGTACGACGAATGTCAACAGAACGCAGAAAAGTGCATCGAGTTGGCACCCGATGGAAGCGACGGATACCTCTTCCTCGGACTGGCGCAAACGAAGAAAGGCAAGAAGGAGGAAGGTATGAAAAACCTGCTTAAAGCCAAGGAATTAGGAGACACGCAGGTGGACGAACTCATCAAAAAACTCGATTGAAACCATTATGGCCGGAAATACAACCACAAGGAAAAGAAACACGCAATCCGCGACACCGATAAACGATGCCTACGGACATCTGCAGCCGCAAGCACTCGACGCAGAACAAGCCGTCCTTGGAGCGCTGCTCGTTGACAAGAACGCCTACGCCATCGTATGCGAGATACTCCAGCCTGAATCCTTTTACGAACAGCGTAACCAAATGGTTTATCAGGCGATACAAAACTTGAACATCGCCCAAAAACCCGTTGACATTATCACCGTTCCACAACAGTTGGCAAAGGACGGAAACATTGAAGCCGTAGGCGGAGTGCCTTACATCATCGAACTCAGTTCAAGGGTCGCATCGTCGGCCAACGTTGAGCATCACGCGCGCATCATCGCTCAGAAATACATCGCACGGCAACTCATCTCGTTTGCCAGCGTCGTAGAGACAAAAGCATTCGACGACACCGCCGACATAGACGAACTGATGCAGGAAACGGAAAACAATCTGTTTAAACTCTCTCAGAAGAACATGAAGAAGGAGTACACGCAGATTGACCCGATAATCAAGCAGGCTCGCGACCTCATCGACAAAGCGGCATCCAACAAAGGTGGCATTACAGGAGTGGCGAGCGGCTACCATAAGTTAGACGACATCACAAGCGGTTGGCAGGCTTCCGACCTCATTATCATTGCCGGACGACCTGCCATGGGAAAGACTTCGTTCGCGCTCTCGATGGCCAAAAACATTGCCTGCGACTATCAAGTGCCATTGGCTTTCTTCTCGCTCGAAATGAACAACGTGCAACTCGTCAACCGTCTCATTTCCAACGCCTGCGAGATACGAGGAAGCAAGATAATGAACGGACAACTCTATCCCGACGAATGGGAACGTCTGGACAAACGGACAAACATTCTTCTTGGCGCGCCGCTCTATGTGGACGACACGCCGGGACTCTCCATCTTCGAACTTCGAACCAAAGCCAGACGATTGGTCAACGAGCATGGGATAAAGCTCATCATGATTGACTACCTGCAACTGATGAACGCAAAAGGAATGCAGTTCAACAGCCGCCAGGAAGAGGTCTCCACCATCAGCCGTTCGCTCAAAGGATTGGCAAAAGAACTCGACATCCCCATCATCGCGCTCAGCCAGCTCAACCGCGGTGTGGAGTCGCGCGAAGGACTAGAGGGCAAACGTCCTCAACTGAGCGATTTGCGCGAGTCGGGTGCTATTGAGCAAGATGCCGATATGGTGTTGTTCGTGCATAGACCAGAGTATTATCACATCTACGCCGACGACCAAGGCCACGACCTGCACGGAAAAGCACAAATCATCATCGCCAAGCATCGTAAGGGTGCCACGGGAGATGTCTTGCTGGAATTCCGCGGCGAATACACACGCTTCGAGAATCCTGAAGATTCTACCATTGCAAACAATGGCGCAAATCAAATGGAGGGAGAAATCATTGGCTCGAAGATAAACGGCAGCATGCCCGAAGGCGGCTACGACACACCATACACAGACCCTCTAGGCATCGGGCCAGAGACTAACGGAGTCGATTTTTAATATGATTACTTACCCACACGCAAAAATCAATCTCGGACTCAACATCGTGGAGCGCCGAACGGACGGATACCATAATCTCGAAACCGTCTTCTATCCCATCCCACTGTGCGACAAGCTCGAAATCACGGAGAGCCAGCATGTCAACGGTTGCAACCTCACCATAACAGGCATACCCGTGGAGGGCGACACGCAGCAAAATCTTGTTGCCAAAGCCTATCGGCTGATGGCGGAAACGTTTGAAATCCCAAATCTTGACGTGGTTCTTGACAAGCAAATTCCTACGCAAGCCGGACTGGGAGGAGGGTCGAGCGACGCCACTTTCATGTTGCGTGCCATCAACGACTACGCTCATCTCGGACTATCTCAACGAGAGCTCGCCGGCATTGCCGTAAAACTCGGTGCCGACTGCCCATGTTTCACCATCGACAGCCCATGTTACGCAGAAGGCATCGGCGAGATAATATCGCCAATAAATCTAGATTTGAGCGGTTGGTGGCTAGCGATTGTAAAGCCCGACATCGCCGTAAGCACACGGGAAGCCTTCTCTAAAATCCAGCCTCGACGACCAATGGAAAACTGCCGCCAAACGGTGATGTTGCCCGTGGAGCAATGGCGCGACAGACTGACAAACGACTTCGAAAAGAGCGTGTTCGCCATTTATCCGGAAATCGGCCGCGTAAAAGACCGACTCTATTCGGCAGGGGCCACTTTCGCACTCATGTCTGGAAGCGGAAGCAGCCTTTATGCCATATTCAAAGAGGAACCGACAACACTTGAGACGATGTTCGACGGATGCTTCGTCTGGCACGCTCGCCTCTGACTCTTACAACAGAACCATCAAGAAATCCCCACCGCAGCACGATGGGGATTTCATTTTTATCTACCTTTAAAATAGGTGTAACCTTGCAGGTCATAGAGTTTTAGAAGTCGCGGCAACCGTTGCTCCTTGAACTGATTAAAGTCCTTTTTCGGCGTTTCCACCCACTGCACCTCCGCGAGTGCCGCTGCACGAGGCATGGCCTGATACTCGACCAACTGCGTGCAACCGATGTATTCCGTCCAGATGTTCGCTTGCGCACCGAGGATATGATGCTGATTTTCTGGCGATATTCCCTCTGTTGGGTCAAGCGAATACACTTTTTCCAATGGCACGTTTCCACCGATGAGCAGCGGTTCGTTCCAGTGTTTGTCGGTCTGATAATAGTCGAAATAGCAATAATCATTGGGAGACATAATCACGTCGTGCCCAAGTTCGGCGGCCTTCTGTCCACCCTTCTTTCCGCGCCAACTCATGATTGTGGCACTCTCGCGCACCTGACCTTCAAGCAGTTCGTCCCATCCGATGATACGGCGACCGTGGTCGTTGAGATATTTCTCCACGCGTTCGGCAAAATAGCTCTGCAACTTTGCCTCGGCAGAATGTTCATCGTCGCCCACAATGCCCTGCTCACGAATACGCTTTTGACAATCAGGACACGCCTTCCAACGAGTACGCGGTGCCTCGTCGCCGCCGATATGAATGAATTGCGACGGGAATATTGCCATCACCTCGTCAAGCACATTTCTCAGGAAATCAAAGGTGGTTTCCTTGCCTGCACATAGTATATCGGGGAAAACGCCCCAGCGGCCTTCCACTTCGTAAGGGCCACCAGTGCAGCCTAATTCGGGATAAGCCGTGAGTGCACCGAGCATGTGCCCCGGCATATCAATCTCAGGAATGACGGTGACGTAGCGATCGGCGGCATACTGAACCACTTCGCGTGCCTCTTCCTGCGTGAAAGAACCTCCGTATGGTGTGCCGTCGTAGATGCCACTATTACGGCCGACAACTGTCTGTTTGCGGATGGAACCGACGCTCGTCAATCGCGGATATTTCTTGATTTCCAGACGCCAACCCTGGTCTTCCGTGAGATGCCAGTGGAACGTGTTCATATTGTGCAACGCCATCATGTCGATGTAACGTTTTACAAACTCCACGGGGAAAAAGTGGCGCGCTACGTCGAGATGCATGCCGCGATAAGCGAAACGCGGTTCGTCAGTGATAGTGGCGGCAGGCAACAGCACCGGAGCGGCACAACCAGCAAGCGATTTACGCAGCGTCTGAATGCCATAGAACACTCCACGCGGCGTGCGTCCGCTGACGGTAACACGCTTTTCCGTCACTTGAATCTTGTAGCCTTCGTCGTTTTTCTGTTTGGTGTCGATGGCAAGTACGATGGATTTCTTCGCCTTGCCAGTGGTTAAGGCGAGGCTCAGCGACGTTTGCTGCTTCACATAGTCTGCGAGAAACTGCGCATTTCTCGCCATGTCGTTGTTGTCCTTCGGATATACGATGGAGACATTTTCGTCGAGTTGGAACGGTTGTCCCTTGACCTCAACGATCTGCTTCGGAAGTGGAATCACGCGGTAATCAGCACTATCAGCCGCTTTCACCGTCGCAACAGGAAGTACCGACAAGGCAACCATTAGCAGTAAATTCTTCATAACAATCGACTATTTCTTTGTTCCGATGTGAAAAGTCTTGGTCGTAGAAGGCGACTTGGTCGTGGTAGTGGTGGTCTGCGTACCTCCGTTTTTGTAGTACGAACGTGCTTCGGGAAGCCATCCGTTGATGTTGCTGATGCGCGTCTCGTCTGATGGGTGGTCGCTAAGAAACTCGGGCGTAGATGAGCCTTGCGCCGACATACGCTGCCAGAACGACGTTGCCACCGACGGGTCATAACCGGCCATTGCCGCAAAGATAAGCCCCAGACGGTCGGCCTCCGATTCTTGTTTTCTGGAGAAAGGCATCATCACGCCATAGTTAGCGCCGAGTCCGAAAACCGTCTGCGCTATTGACTGCGTGCTTGTAGAAGAACCGGAGAGAACTGCGCCAAGTATCTGACTGCCATACTGTGCCTTCATCTGCTTGCTCAGTCGCTCGGCAGAGTGTTTGGCCACAGCGTGGGCAATCTCGTGTCCCAACACGATGGCTAGCGAGGCCTCGTTTTGGGTGATTGGAAGCAAGCCCTCGTAAACCACGATTTTTCCGCCTGGCATGCAGAAAGCATTGGCAGAATTGTCTTGTACAAGGCTGAATTCCCACGAATACTCCGACAGTTCGCTCGACATTCCGTTGGCGGAAAGGAAACTCTCCACGGCAGCAGCCAACTTCTTGCCCACGCGTTGCACCATGGCAGTGTTGCTGGCGTTCGTAGAAAGCGTTGCCTTCTGCATGTACTGTTGATACTGTTGGTTGCTGAGACTCAGCACCTCACTGTCGCTGACGAGCAGCGATTGCTTGCGACCCGTGATTGGCACGGTGCGCGACGTGCCACAGCCGGCCAACAGGGCGACCATGACAACGACGAAAAGATTTTTTAGTTTTATCATTTTGTTTTTGTTATTATGGTATTCTTATAAGATTGGAACCCACCACGGCAGCGGCGTTCAGCTGCACGGCCAACACGCCTCGACGAGCGGCCGGAAGCAGGAAACGACAGGTGCCATCGGGGGAAACGGTATGCGTGGACAACTGATGTCCAGAGGTGTCATACAGAATGACCGTGAACGGCCTGACGGGAGCCTCGTCGAACGTTATCGATACCTGTCCGTCGTGCGTAGGCT